>Ga0182004_10005258_pt1 | contig 10542 bp, 10 predicted proteins | sample Sormic07211540_1_FD_120479 | JGI IMG/M metagenome (GOLD analysis project Ga0182004, IMG submission 120479) | Endophyte microbial communities from Sorghum bicolor roots, Mead, Nebraska, USA - 072115-40_1 MetaG | ecosystem: Host-associated > Plants > Roots > Unclassified | place: USA: Nebraska...
ACAGCGACGACGAAAATGACGGTTGCGCTGCAATGACAGATGATTTGCACGTGTGGAAATACAGACCCATGCCATGGATCGCCACACTCGGGCCAAAGGCCAAAGCAGAATAGTGGGAGGTTCCTGGGTGGAGCTGTTGTGAGCTGTTTTTTTGCCAAATACTTAGAGCTTGTTTGGCACAGCTCAACTTCACTAGTAAAGCTGTTTTTTTGAAAATAGCTTCATGAGTGACTTTTTAGATGAAGCTGAGCTGTTTTGGAAAAAGTGTTTGGCAAAATAGCTTCACCAACTACTTCATACATAGTTGAGAGAGAGAAATGGGGAAGAAGCTGCAATAAGCTACTTTTTTGCAGCTTCATCCAACTTATGTCTCTGTGAGAGAAGAAGAAAAATAGCTTCACCCATGAAGCTGTTTTGGAAATAAGTGTTTGGCAAAAAAAAACAGCTCACAACAGCTCATGAAGCTGTTGTGAGCTGTACCAAATAGGCCCTTATTTCCAAAACAGCTTCATAGGTGAAGCTGTTTTTCCCCTCTCACAAATACATAAGTTGGATGAAGCTGGAAAAAAGTTGCTTATTGCAGCTTCTCCCTCATTTCTCTCTCTCAACTATGTATGAAGTAGTTGGTGAAGCTATTTTGCCAAACATTTTTTCCAAAACAGTTCAGCTTCATCTAGAAAGTCACTCATGAAGCTATTTTCTAAAAAAACAGTTTTACTAGTGAAGTTGAGCTGTGCCAAACAAGTCCTTAAATTAACGGTCTTCCCTTAGTAAGACGATCTTGTCAAGAGTGTGATTGAAAGGTTATAGTACAACGTACATTTAACTTAAAATTTCAACTTCTCAAGGTTATAGATCGCTGTCCGTTTTTTCTCCTTTTCTCTTGAGATATACTTTATGCAATTTCTGTTTTAAGCTCCATCTCATATGTGACTAATGCACTATGGGAAACGTCCACTTTGCCCAATGTGGAACGCTTTGCCGAGCGCCAAATATCAGGCACTCAGCAAAGACCAAATTTGCCGAGTAGCGTACTCGGCAAAATACAGTATGTACTTGACAAAGAGGCCTTTGCTGAGTGCCTAGCATTAGGCAAAGAGTGGCACTCGGCAAACACAGTCTTTGCCGAGTGTCTGGCTCTCGGCAAACTCAGGCACTTGGCAAAGACTAGCAGGGGGTGACAAGACTTAGCGCCGTTGGCTTTGCTGAGTGTCAGACGTTTGGCACTGGCCAAAATATATTTTTTTTGTTTTTTGCCACCAAATTTTTTGAAGATTTACTACACTAACACAAGAAACATGTTCAAAATTGGGACTTTTTCATTGCCTTTTGGTATATTTTTTTAGTTTATTTTATTTCGTTGAATATTTTTAAAAAATGCGAGTTCGAACTATAGGTGCATCGAATAATAGATTTCATTCTTTCAAAAAGTATTATCCTTATTTCTTAGTATAAGTTTAGGCTAAATCAAAAAGCCGTCCCGAAGTTTTGAACAACGTGCACATGGGGCAAAGCCGCCAACTTGTGTGCGAGTAGTTTTTTAATTATATAAAGTGCGAATGAATTTCGAAAATCATGAAACTTGTCTAGTTGTCATCATATTGTGTGCGTATGCCGTGGTAACAAATTCAAAAAGTTTCGAGCATGTTGTCACATACGATGCTCACAAACCAGGAAATCCCCACGATGCGTACAACCCCACACACAAGGGCAAGATGATGAGGACATCACTTCTTCGGATGCACAAGATGATCCTCCGCGTTTGGCTGAAAGGTTTGTATGCTGAGCTATGTGGAGTTGATTCTTGCATTAATTTATTTGTGACAGTCAAAATGCCATTTACCTTACCAAAGATCAAATGTTCCATGAGAGGACTAAACATATTGACATCAAGTACCATTTTGTTCGTGATGTGATTGACGATGGTATGTTAAAGGTATGCAAGATCAGTACTCATGATAATCCTGCTGATATGATGACTAAACTTGTTTCTGTTGCTAAGTTTCAGCTATGCTCAAGCTTAGTTGGTTTAGTGGATTAGCCCAAGAGGCTATTTGGCATCGGTGGTATTTTCTTTGTTATGTTCAGGATGAAGGTGTTGATTTATGCTACAAGATGAATTTGTCTCACGGTAAAGTTTGTTGAATATGTTCCAAATTCAGTTGTATATTATAAAGACCGACTTCAGGTACGGTACATATACCCAAATTAGGGTTCCATTAAGGATACGATCTTGTAAGCTGCCGCACACAGCGTTGTAACCCAACTCTTGATAATAATGAGGAGTGTTTGCTGACTGACGCCCGTGGTTTTTTCTCTTCACAATAGAAGGGTTTTCCACATTAAATCTTGTGTCTCTACTGTGATTTGATCTTGTGTTCTTCATTTTTATCCCACTAGTACATAGAACCACTACACAGGTGGTTTCCAATGCCTTTCCACAAGCGGATTGGCGAACCGCCTGCGCTGGGTGCCTGTGGAAATAAATTTTTCCACAGGCGGGTAATCTGAAGAAATGGTTCAGTTATGCCACCCGCCTGTAGAAAATTTTTTTTAGAAAATACGAAATCGGTTTTTAAAAATAGAAAAAAAGATTTTAATCCAAGGGAAGACCCACTAGCTAATTGCCCACCCTTCTCCGTCGCAAGTCTCATATTTTTGACGTAAATTCACGCGCTACGCGGCTAGTGGGATTCGAACCTGTGACCATGCCCTCGCGTGTAGGCTCCTCTACCACTCCACCTATCACTTAGTTGTGTCAATATTATAGTTTAGTTCTCCACATATTATCCTAAACCGAACCTATATTGATTATTTGAGGCCCTAAACAGATTCCAATAAAAAAGTTGTCAACTACAAAGTTTCACAACTTTTCAAGATTCACAACTTTTGTATTGGTAGTTTCTCCATCCGAGGTCATTTATAATTTGAATTTCAAATTTGAGAAATTTAAACGTAGTTTTCGACGACAAGATGATTTCAAATAAAAAACTTATTAACTACAAAGTTTCATAACTTTTTCGAGATCTACAACTTTTATTTTGATGGTTTTTTCAAACGAGGTCATTTGAAAAGCTCAAAAAATTCAATTTCAAATTATTTCTATAGGCGGTTTTCTTAAGAAACTGCTTGTAGAAATATGATTTTCACTAGCGGTTTCTTAGGAGAACCGCCTGTAGAAATACATGATTTCTGCAGGCAGTTTTGGTAGGAAAACCACCTGTGAAAATTGATTTTTGTAGCCACAGACGTTTTTTAATCGAAACCGCCTGTAAAAATTATATTTCACCGCGTGCGTAGTGCTTCTTTATACTTAGTGTCCGTCAGCATTCTCAACAAGTTCTTCATGCAGATCGGAGGACATCTCCACTACCTTTGCACATCTATAAAGGTGCTTGCCTTCCCCTCGCACAGACTGTATTCATGAGAGCATTTTGGACACAACACAACCTCCTCGATCTCCTCTTTTTTTTTTTTTGAAAAAATACAGAGCTTGTCTTGTTTGAGCCAACGAGCGAGCTAGGGCAGCCCGCCATTGCCCACTCTCCGGTGAGTTCGTGGTCAGCAGCTTTGTGTGGCATGCATGTTCCTATCTGAGGCCTTGTTTAGTTCTCAAAATATTTTATAAAACTTTTCACATTCCTCGTCACATCGAATCTTGCGGCACATGCATGAAGCACTAAATATAGATAAAAGAAATAACTAATTATACAGTTTATCTGTAATTTGCGAGATGAATCTTTTGAGTCTAGTTAGTCTATGATTGGACAATATTTGTCTAATACAACGAAAGTGCTACTGTTCATATTTTATAAAATTTTTTGGAAGTAAACAAGGCCTGATAATCGCCTCCTTTCTATTGATGTATTGTTCTCCATCGATTTGCAGGAACACGAAGGCTTCACCACCTCTGCCAAGCAGCTGCACTTTTTCCTAAGGGCCCGTTCGTTTGAAGGGGAACCGTGGCCTGAAATCATTCCTGAACGGATTGTTTGCCATATTGACATAAGCTATCAGCAGCTGGAATGATTCCCTGGCCAATCCTTGCCTAAACAAACGGGCCCTAACTGTGATTCGCGACATCTCAGGCGGTAGGTGCTGCAAGTCGTTTGCAAGCATGTCGCCTGTGTGTTCCCAGTGAGAAATAATTCTAGACAATTAGTTTATTCATGCAATCCAACGCTGATGAAACGATCATATGATCTGAGACCTGCGTTCTAGTCTCACGCCTTGTCGAAGTCATGGAGAGTATGTTGTCGTGTATCATTCATGATCTGCTACGTATATACAAAACTACTCAAGAACACCAGTGATCTGGGGATTACACTCGGTGTGTAGAGCGATTGAAGTAGTTTTTTTGGTAGGGGGCTAGCAGGATACTAGTCAGAGGATCTGCTGCTGCCTCGTCTCGTTGGCGGGGTGCGTGCGTCGGAGCGCCCCCCCATTGGCGGTCGCCATCACCCTGGATGGATGAGAGGGAGCAACGCGGCGCCGAGAGGCCAAACTCTCGGCCTGCTGTTCAAGAGCGATGTGGAGTAGTCGCTTTGCCTTGTTTAGCCACTTGTTGGTCTTCAGGTATGGAGTGTTGGAGATGTCTTCCAGGCAGCAGGCAGCGACCGCCATGTTGTAGGCCACGTGGGGAGTGGCTGCTGAGCATGTTGCCGCACAAAGTCTCGCCTTTGGCATTCCAGCTCTGCATCGGCGGCCTCAAGATCCCTCTGCCAAGATCGCAGGTGATCCTTCTCGAGGAGGTGCGCCACATGACATGGGGAGGGACTGAGATCCGGTGGCGTGAGCCTGGCGGTTTCGTCAGTGTCGTTCTCGCCGTTGATGTGGTAGAACATGCACGAGGATGCATCGAAGGATATGCTGTCGGAGTCGTACTTTGGGCCCTCCCCCGAGAGAGACTCGAGGAAGGCACGGAGTGAGGGGACATTGGTCCCGGCAGCGCTAGAGAGGATGGGGCTTTGCGCCGCCTCGCGGACAATGAGGGGCTCAAGCTCCATCTGGAAGGACGTCGCTGCGTTCCGGATCCCAAAAAGGCAGGTCTGGCGGTGGGAGCATCTCACTAGCAGTAATCTGGTGGTGAATGTTGGCCAGCTGTAGAACATCTGGTGGCGCTTTGACACGGTTGAGTTCTCTCCCAAGGCGTGCTAGATCTGACGGGCTAGAACCCCGAGATCTACTCCTAAAAGTCCTAGCGAAGGGGGCTGCGGTGGGGGCACGTTGCCTGATGACATGGCCTCGTGGAGCGGATGAAGCTCGCCATGGTGGTCGGCAACATAGTTCGGGCTCCCAAAAGAGAGAACCTGGCCTAGAGCAAAATCACTGATGGTGACAGAGAGCTCGCCTAGGAAGCAGATACCATCGTCGAAGATGCCGCCGCCTTCTCTAGTGACATGGCAGGGTGGCTCCTGACACCGTAGAGCTAGATCGCACTTGTCGCTGCCCCCTACTTGGCACATCAGTTGTCATGAGGTCAAAATCATAGGAAGCATTGTTGTTTGGATGGTGTCATGGCACGACAAATACGGTGGCTTGGGTGAAGTCAAGAACGCGAGGAACACATAGAAGACATAGAGATTTATCCTGGTTTGGGCCAAGTTGGTCCCTACGTCCAACAACTAATGATCCTTGTACTCAAGAACATCCATTGATCTGGGGGATACACTCGGTGTGTAGAGGGATTGAAGTTGTTTTTTGGTTGGGGCTAGCAGGATGCTAGTCCTATGGCGGTGGTGTACCGCACCACGGAGTTGTCCCCTCCCTCACCGAAGAGGAGGAGACAATGGAGGAAGTGTCGGAGCTCCACCATGGGTTGCTCTGCCCTATAGTGAACAGAGTAGGGAAACCGGTTGGTGTTCTGTGGATGCAGAATGGGATTGCTTAGGATTGTTGGATTGGGCATCGGATCCCCCCTCCATGGTAGTTTGTCTTGTGAGCCCACGGTCTACGTGCACCAGAGTCCATGGAGTGTAGCAGAGCGGTCTGGACCGAGGCATTGTCATGGTGCCAAAGAAGCCTAGGCATCTTCTGGCAGTTTGCTCTAACACTCTGAGCGGTAGTCTTCCTAGCGATGGCGTAGGTAAGCTCTGGAGGCTTATGCGTGGGCCCTGTGGTCCACGAACCCCTGGAGGCCGTTGGGAGCTTTATCTTCTTGTGCCATGCCACGGACGTGACCTTGTTAGAGGTGCATCTGGTAGGGGTGCACCTTGGGGGCGTCAGAGGGGAGCCCAGGGTACTGTAGGATGCACTATAGCGTGTTACATGTCCCATTTATCTTTAGGATTAGGAAGTGTCGAGAAGATAGGATTACTTGTTAGTCAAGTGGAGTCAAGTCAAGTCCTCTCTATAAATATAAATAGATATGTAACTTTGGGAATTAAACAAGAATAATTTGGGGCAAAACCCTCTACTTCCCTCCCCTCTCTCTAGTGCTGCCGCCCTCTTGCCTCCCTGCCCTAGTGCCGTCGCCAGCAGCAGCAGCAGCCCTCTGCTGCCACGCCCTTGCTGCTCGCTGGTCCTCACAGTGGCCTGCACCCACCTTGCTGCCGGCAGCCACCACCGCAGTGGCCATGCTGCCTGTTGCTCGCCAGGATGGTTGCAGCACCTTGTGGTCGCCATTCCCTCTCCTACTCTAGGTGCGGCCAGCCCTAGGGCTGCCACTCATTCCCCCAATTCTACACCGAAACCTTCCCAGCGAATTAGAACAATGATAGAAATCTTTGCTACGGCATCAAAAGACGTACACCGTTTCCAATTTATTTGTATATTTGTATGAAACTTTGGTGATCCCTTGCTCGATGTACAACAATTGTGGGCATACAAACATGTTTATTACACAAACCAGCACATACAAATACAGGTCATACATAAGTAACCATCACTTTTCCAACATGTTTCTAGGTAGTATCCGTCTTTTGTAACTCACCTCCACTTCCCCTCTAGGTTCTGGGATAAGCTTTAGCCAATTGGTCTTGGGGAATGGTGACACCAACTTGAGCTCAAAGTTCCTTAGCAAATGGCTCCATATCACCTTCACTTGCATATAGGCATAAGCTTCGCCAGCGCAAGCATGTCTTCCACCACCAAAGGCATTGTAAGTGAACTTGCCACCAACTCTGTCCTCCTCCCTTCCATGACTAAACCGGTGCGGGTCATACACATCAGGGTCCTTGTAAATGTGAGGTATGTTATGGTTTATCACCAGAGGGCTTGCTATGGTATGTCCTCTCGGAATTTCATACTTGTAGCCTTCTGTGGTCTGCACGGTGAAGTTCTTGTGCACCTTGCGAAGAAATATTGTTGATGGAGGGTGCATCCGTAGTGCCTCCTTGATGCAGCAGTGTAGGAAGCTCATCTCTAGAAGGGTATCGTAGTCTATGTTATCCCCATGTTTGTTGACGATGTGCTGCTGCTCCTCAAGAGCAGCCTCCAAGCACTCTGTGTGGCTTAGAAGGCGAGCTCCAATCCACGTGCTCGTGGATGTGGTGTTGTGCTTCGCTGCAAAAAGGAGTCCAATTAGGAGGCCCGTAACCTCGGCTTCAGTCGTGGGGCGGCCGTCCTTGTATTTGGAGTCCATCAGGTTTTGCAAAAGATCCTCCTCGACTCAGTTGGTGCTCTTACGCGATCGAACAATCTCAGCAAAAATGCTTGAGAGCCTAGCACGTGCCTTGTCGCGGCGTTGAGTCGTCGGTGTTGGGGCGTATGGAAATAACAAGCTGGTTAGCTGCAAGCTGTTTTCTGTAAGATCATGAAATGTAGAGAAAACCTCGTCGACCATCTTCTCCCGAATCTCTTTCCCAAGTAGGCAACGGGCTGAGATCAACATGAGTAACTGGTCCAGCTCTTGCTTTAGATCAACCGTACCTTGCTGTCCCCATTGCGCAAAGTATTTCTGTGTACGAAATGCATGATTATCACAAACAGAGAAACAAACATGTAGTCTTCCAGACAACAAGAGCTTCTTTTCTTAGATAATAAAATAATGACACAGTCTTCATATTTAGATATGGCCACTGCATTTTTATTTTTAAGAAAACCCTATCTTATAGATTAATTATTATGTTATAACGTTACTTTTGAAGGCAGATCTATGATATGTCTATAATGTTTCCAAACTAAACATTAGAAAAGGTATCACTAGTAAAAATTTAAAAAGTTGGGCAACCGAAATTTTTGATAAGGTATATTTTCCCTATGTGACTAGATGGAGCAACAAACCTTTTAAAACGATTGAGTGAGTGAGAGAGAGAGAGAGAGAGAGAGAGAGAGGGAGGAATGTTATGTCACTTACTTCCACTTCCTGAAGCATGGGAGCAAAATGGCACCTCAACTTAGCCGGTTTTAGTGTATCAAGATAGAAGCGACTCTGCTCGATTCGGGTGGCAATATCAACACCATAGCCGACATCTTTGCCACACATAGGGACAGTGAAGTCAAGGAAGTTACCATGACTGATCTCAGACTCCGGTCCCTGGTAAAAATGAGCCGAGACCTCCGGCCCAACTAGGAACGTTGTTTTCATCCCGAAGAAACTTATTGTGAACACACTTCCAAACTTAGTGTATTGCTCCTGAAGCATGGCTCTGAAACCCTTGGTACAAAGCGTATGTAGAAGTAGAACAGCTGAGGTGATGCCAGTAATAACCGCAGGGGGGCGGGTCAATGTGTTAGTGCATGATGATACCAGATCAGTTGTTTTTCTTCCCCATGCAACCTTGGTGATTACTGCAGCGATGAAAACAAGTGCAATGGAGAATGGCACTGCACTACTGTTTACCATGTCCATGCTGCAGTTGTGATTGACCTGTAGAAACAACAAGCAGCGTGTAATAGGAATAAGAAAAGTACTGCTGAAAATAACATAGTTAGCAATTTTTTTACATAACTTGTTTCGAACAAACTTCTGAATCTAAGAATTTTGTGGAGGAAAAATGATAGATTTATAAAACTAAAATATAAAAAAACAGAAAAGAAAGTGCAAACTGCATGGACATGGATGGCTCGCACAAAACCGAGCACAGCTTTGTGGGAAAAAAAGGATAAAAGAAAATAGGCCCTATACCGTGGGTAACCGCTGCGCACAACATGAGGCGTGTTCGCTCCAAATGAGAGACTGCCAATGTGGATTTTGGAGGAAAAAACACGGAGGCGAGTACCAACCAGCATGATGCCACTTGATGTCACTTTCATCTAGTGTGCAGTGGACATCTCAGCAAGTATATCTTGTTAATGGTTGCATCGGATTTGTACTAAAAATATTTTGTGATGATCTAACGAACTTCGATGTCAAAAATAACATCTTATATAAGACAACGACTAAAATGTGATATTGAAGGTCATATGAAGTCAAACAGTATTATATTTTTAATAACTAGAGGATATAGCTAATCACCAAAAATAGAAGGGCACTGGGCAGTAGGTTAAGCTCATCCTATCATCATGAAACCATATGCTCCCTTTAAGGCTCTTCCACTATTATTGACCTTGAAGAAAGTGAGTCAAACAATTCATATATATATGAGGATGAGATATATATATAAGGGCCAACGGGCCGTTTTCATTCATAGACTTGAATCAGGTATTCAGGTTAACAGAGTTGTCTGACCACCAATTCAACCTGATGTTGAAATGAAATTGGTTCGCAATTCCGATTCTAGTGTTCAGATGGTGATGAGCAAGCACAGTAAGAATCAATTCCCTTGTTTGGTTCAAGGCTCCTCCTTCCTCTCGATGCAGGACGGGTAACCTGCAAAAATTTAGCTTATTTGCGGGTTCGCAGACGACCCGCCTTGCATCCCTATTTCTCTCCGTTCCCTAGAAGCAGATTGAGATCATCTCTCTCCCAATCGAACTTCTTTCATTTTGTTATGAGAACTCCATGTTTCAGTCCTTGTGTCTCTTTGGTTTCTGCATATCGGAGAAAGAAGGCAGCTAGCACCAGAACATGGAGAAGAAAAGAAGCATAAGCACCAGCAATTGAAAGTGAGGGGGGACTCAGAATCAGAGGCCACTCGACTCAGAATCAGAGCTACCTGCTGGGGTGCGTAATGGGTTGCTTTCGTATTACTGTAACCAAATCTCATATAAATAGTCCTACCAAGTACCAAACAACGGTATTGAAGTTTTACATGTCCCAATTTCTGGTTTGAAGGTCAAATGGAATTAATCAAAGAAATAACAAATTTTCTAATAAAGGAAGAGCAGAGATACGTACCTTCAGATTCAGATTCAGCACAAAGAAAAGCAGCTTTCTCCCTCCAAAGTCCAAAGTCTAACCTTCCCTCTGAACCGAGCTTGTGCAGACTACTAGCATGTGTCACGTATATAAAGTCGTCACGAGATTGATTGTATCCGAAGATACAAACAGTAACGTCAGGATCCAAACACCGTCATTTAAATAACAATACCGGATCACTTCTCAAGACGCCAAGGGTGGGAAAGGAGAACCAGGGGATCAAACCAGAGTTTATGTTAGTATATTCCTTACTAAGTGTTTCGTCTTACTTATTTGGATGTGTTATCTGAACTACGTAGCAT
>Ga0182004_10005259_pt1 | contig 10540 bp, 7 predicted proteins | sample Sormic07211540_1_FD_120479 | JGI IMG/M metagenome (GOLD analysis project Ga0182004, IMG submission 120479) | Endophyte microbial communities from Sorghum bicolor roots, Mead, Nebraska, USA - 072115-40_1 MetaG | ecosystem: Host-associated > Plants > Roots > Unclassified | place: USA: Nebraska...
CCTGTTTCCCTGTACGTCTTCCTGCTCTGCCAGCGACGGCTCTCCGCCGCCGTCAACGCTCACGCCCTCAACCTCTCCACTCTCCTCCCTACAACCTCCGCAGCAAAGCCCAGCACCGTAACAGTAGCTGTGCAGTTGTGTGTTCACTAAATTGAGCGAGCAGCTTCTGCTGGTTGCTCGGCAACTCAAATCGAGACGAATTCAAATATATGTATAAACAGTAATTAATACTTCAAAGTGACAAGTGAGATAAAATTATTGGGTTCCTATGTAAATTAATGCTGAGGCACCAATTGGAGAACACACATTTCAGTGGAGTTATACCATGTCTTCTCATATTGATTTTAAAGCCATTGGTAAGCTTATATTGTTGGGAAAATCAAAAAATGGTTTACTAGTTCCTTAAACATACACATTTCAAACAAAGAACAAGCTAACCCCCAGCAATCTGGTGCTGTTTTGGTAGGGCAGGCAGGGAGAGCTTGATGAGTCAACGCGAAAACAAATCGAGGGAAACAACAGGCAGCCAATAGAAGCGGGGTTCTCTTATCACTCACCGGTGATTTGCATGGAAACGGTGCAGTTGCTGGAGAGATGCACTAGTAGCTCCACTACCTGTCTCAGTTTTCACATCCCACCCTTACTCTCTCTGAGATCCCTACCCTCTGTTTCTGTGGAATAACAAAAGAAAAGGTATGAGAGATGAGAGAAATCTCAAGCCTAAACAAAATGGGTTCACAAAATAACAAGCCTGATAGCATACACAATACACCTGATACAAAAGATAAACCCAGTAGACAGGCCCAAAAATGTTACAAGCCGCAAGGGTGGCCCATCATTCCAGGCTTTTGATTATAAATTGAATGGTTAAGAAATTTGACTGGCAGTTCAACAAATCCTCAATCAACTGATGTCAAGCAAATCTGAAAAAAAACACCTTCAGACATACTAGTACACAATAAATTAACACAGAGAAGAATAAGGAACAAAGGACATCACCTTAGGAAGGCTAGCTGCTTCAATCCTTGCAGAGAAGTTTAGCAATTATACAAATTGCTGCTTTAGTAAAAAATTATCGATTTTAACATCTTCGATTGATAGAAGCAAACCTTAATTAAATTGCATTTCAGGATTTGAGTGAACCTACCAATGGAGTAAATCAACTCCAAGTCTCACACAGGACAATAGTGAGGTGATTACATTGAACCGCTAAAAGTACCCTTTTCTTTGAGAAGGAATGGTCAAAACAAACAATTTTGATGAAATAAAAATACAAATTTCCACCATGCCCATCGATCAAAGGTCTGTTCTGGTGTTAGCTGTATTAAATGTAGAAACAGAACATTGCATTAAAAAAATGTAGAAAGAGAACAAAGATGATACAGTCTTCAAATTTCCGAAGGGAAAATCAGCTCAATTTCTGTAGAAACGTAAACCATTAGAAAATCATAACACAGGCACTGCTAATATCTGATACAAGGTTATTAAGTATCACTACTTAATCAGAGAAGAATCAACCCATAATGGCATCTCAAACAGCATGGCTTATTCAGGAGAACAAACACCAGCATACTGTGTAGGTGCAAACAACATAATACATAAGTCATGAATAAAGAGGCAAACAACATAAACACCATTGCAGGTGCATGTGAGATGTGACAGAAGAACTAAAACCAAAGTGAGAAAAAATAATGGTAACCAGAATTCTGTGTGAATCATTGTAATAAAGTCATGAACAAATTAGTCCTACTGAGAAAATTCATGACCACATTAGTATTTCTTTCTCTCGGGAAACATTAGTATTTCTTCTGCACCTGCTGCTTTCACAGGACAAGATATCACCAATAGCCACCGCAGGAACAAGAGCCATTCTTGAAATGATGGAAGCGACTGGAATCTCGTACAATGATCTCATGGTCCACAATCTTGGAGATGTAGATGAATGCACTGTGACAATCACCGCAAACACGAAGGTTCTTTGTGATCCGTATGGGACAACCAGGGGAAGTTGTGAGGAGCCCATATGCGAGAGCAAGCTTCTCACTGTGTTCAGTGAGAAGATTATTTTTCTCCTCGTCATCAACATCGTGCAGTGCAAAGTTTGTCTCGGGGACATAACCCATAACCTTGATGCGACCAATTAGTCTCTCCAAAAGAGAATATATCTCTGGAGAAAGAGGGTGTGATCGATCTCCAACAAAGAAAGATGCAGTGCCCTTCTTACCTTGGACCCAGCTGCATCCTGGCCTCTTCTTAATCCCTGATTTCTTCATCAGTTGTCTGATTCTTGCTACATCTTTCCACCGCCTTGCAGTAGCATATATGTTGGAGATAAGTGTGTAGGATCCATCATTCTCTGCTTTCATACTGACCAGTTTGTTCAGAGCATATTCAGCAAGTTCCACATTCGAATGAACTCTACAGGCACTAAGTAATGCAACCCAGATAGCTGCACTAGGCTCCATTGGCATTTCCTGAATCGTCTTCCATGCCTTATCTAATCGCCCAGAGCGAGCCAGCAAGTCAATAACACAAGCATAATGCTGTGCACTGGCAATTACACCATAATCGCTACGCATGATATCAAAGTAATCCAGACCTTGATCCACCATGCCAGAATGGCTACAAGCATAAAGAAGAACCAGGAAGGAAATATCATCAGGAACAAAGCCTGCCTTTTGCATCTTGTCAAATATGTCCAAAGCCTCCTTACCACGACCATGCATTCCATACCCTGACATCATTGAAGTCCAAGATACTTCATTCCTTTTAGGCATGCTATCAAATACATTTCTAGCAGTATCAACATCACCACACTTTGAGTACATATCAATAAGGCAGTTTGCCACAAAGTACACAGATGATTCGTATTCATGGTGGCGGGTGACATAAGCATGAATCTGCTTACCCATACGAAGAGATGACAAATGTGCACAGGCCATCAAAATGCAGGAGATTGTATAAGCATTTGGGGCAACTGCATATGGTTTTGAAATCATCTCTGAGAAAAGCTTGAGAGCATCATTCGAGTCTCCATATTGTGCATACCCACCAATCATAACGGTCCAAGTCACCACATTACGTTCCCTTCGAGGTATGGAATTGAATATGGTGCGTGCAGCTTTGAAGCTTCTACACTTTGAGTACATATCTATTAATGCATTGTGTACCACTAGATCCTCACCATCACCATCACCACCAAAATCATTATCCAAGGATAGAAGACACTTCTTCAGAGAGTATGCATGAGTTTCCATACCCTGAGACAATGCTCCCAAGGAAGCACAAGCAGACAATAGAGAGATGATAGTGACAGAATTTGGCTCTGAACCATAAAGAATCATTTGCTGGAATGTGTCAAGGGCCTCTTGGCCATATCCCCTCTGAGCATACCCTGCAATTACAGCACTCCATGTTATGACGTCTAGCGGGATATTTTCCTTGCGCATATTCTTGAAAAGCTCGAAGGCTGCCCCAAATTTCCCACTTTGGGTGTATCCAGTAACCATTGCATTCCAAGAAACGACATCCTTGAATTCCATTACATTGAAAACATTTACTGCATCCTTCATCGACCCACACTTTGCATAGGTATCAATCAGCGCATTGCACACAAAAGCATCTGCAAATGTGCCATTCCGAATAGCATAGCTATGAATTTCTTTAGTCTGAGGCAATGCCTTTAGAGAAGCACATGCAGGAAGAATGTTGACGATGCTAATGATATCTGACCTTTCATTTGTAGCTTTTTCGTGAACAATTGTTGTCATCTCTGAAAACAGGTCTAATGCAGTCCGCGGATTACTACCCTTAACATGGGCAGCAACAATTGAGTTCCATGAGATAACATCATCAATTCCCTTCCGTGTTATTTCATCAAACACCAGACTGGCATCCTCCAAAGAACCAGAGCGGGAATACATCGCCACCAATGCATTGCATACAAAGACATTTGACTCAAATCCATTGCAACATATGAGCCCATGGAATGCGCTACCGGAACGGTATGAAGGTAGCTCTCCACATGCTTTCAGCGCATATGGCAGAGTAAAATGGTCTGGCTTAGTTCCAGCACGCAGCATGCGGCAAGATACGCCAATTGCTCTGTCAAGACGGCCTTCCTCGATGTGTGCTCTTACAAGTAGATTCCACCACACGGCCGGCGATGGCACGACGCGCTCCAACACTGAGAGAGCATCGCTGGTGGCACCACAAGCAAGATAGGAGGCTACAACACCGGTGCCCAAAGATTTTGGCGAAACATACGAATGTGATGGAAGTGGTGGGAGTGACACTGACAGCAACGATGCTGGATAAGAAAGAAGGCCATAGGCAATTATCTTCTGGTGAATTTGACGGACTGTATTCACAGACCTGCATTCCTTTAACAGGGATGCAAAATGGGTTGGAGAGACATCTCGACCAGTGCATTCTGCACTTGCAACTGACAGGAACTGAACTCCGATTCGTTTTGCTGCTTTTGGCGAGTTGAAGAGCATAACGCTAGCGGAATATCATAGTGCACTCTAAATCCTCAAAATAGTAGTCAGGGCATCACTGTTTCATCAAACAAACAAACAAAGAGAAATCGCTTAGAAAGAAGTATCATAGACATCGCCCCAATTAGGGGGTAAAAGGAAAATGCCAATAGATATGAATGCGTAAGAACACCATCAAGGCCAGGGGCGGATCCAGAAAAGGGACATGGTTGTACACATGTACACCCAATAATTTTTGCAAAAACTTCGAAGTTAGGAGGATTGTCAAATAGCTAAATAGCTTTAGGTTAGGGTTTCTGTGATCAGCTTCGCACAGCATAAGGAAAGGGAAGGGAAGGGGTGGAACTACCTGGTGGGTGCTCGTCGCCGGCGAAGAGACCAAGGAAAGCCTCGGTACCTGGCGGCGGCGGCGGCCCAAGAGTCGTCTGGGAGCGAGAGCGAACGAGAAACAGGGGGAGGAAGGAGGAGGGAAGCGGACGGAATCGCGGAAGGGGAAGCAGACGGCGAAGAAAAAAACGCAGAGGCTTCTTGTGGGCCGTTTTTCAGTTTCTTTGAAAATTTGTGTTTTTTTTATTTTTCTCTCCCATTCAATTTTTTATTCTTGTTGATTTCATATGTCTATTCTCTTCATTGATACTAGTGGCTAGTAAAACATTTGTTTTAAATAAACAGAAAATCATATCTATTCTCTTCATTGGACATTATGAGTGGCTAGTAAATATATAGTATATTATAAATAAGTAAATGGAACTTTTTATATTTTATTAGGTTGAATATTTTTCTATTGAAGCTAGAAGCCATTTTCACATGAACATATACCAATTTCACAAACCAATAAGTGATAACAATATTTTTCTAAAATAAAAATAACTTTTTCTTTGTGACAATTTCCCAAGTGAATATTAAATATTTTTGTGCCGTTAAACATGAAATAATAGCTCCCATGAATTAGGAACACTGTTGTCATCAATAAAAAATGGTATGAACTCATTAAAACATTCATGCTCTAAAAAGTATTGACACTTTAATATCTCGTGAACAATTTGAGTCTTCCTAACCCTCTCTTTTGATTGTATAATTTACCATGGATTTTTATGTTGTAATAGGGTTAAAGATTAGGTTGCAAAATACTTTCTCATATTAGAATTGTCGCACTTTATCAACCTTGTTAAATAAATCTAGCTAAGTGTGTGCTTATTATCCTCAGGGGACAAAGATAGTAGAGGCACATAGGCATTGTTTAGTTCACCCAAAAACCAAAAAGTTTTCAAGATTCTTTGTCACATCGAATCTTTCGGCACATACATGAAGCATTAAATATAGATGAAAATAAAAACTAATTGCACAGTTTAATTGTAAATCGCAAGATGAATCTTTTGATTCTAGTTAGTCCATGATTGGACAATATTTGCCACAAACAAACGAAAGTGCTACAATAGCGAAATCCAAAATATTTTCGCATCTAAACAAGGCCATAGTGGCATTAAGTCCACAGAAAAGCTCCAACCGAAAACAAAGATATACAAGCTGAAAAGATATATCGTTATGAGGCAAGAACAAAACAAGACTTAACATGACAGGATAGGAATATAAATAGTTTAACCATAAAAAACAATTATGCATTCAGAAAAAAGTTTTGTACAAATAATAATATTGTATAGTTAATAAATTAGAAATGTTGCCATTCTTACGTGAGTAGTTGTCCTTTATAGATCAAATAGTTTTTTCTCTACAGGTACAACATTTGTTTACTCGTCTTTTTTTAGTAAAATACATTTTCGAGTTAGAAACAACTTCTAGAGTAGAAAAGCAATATTTTTTCGACGAAAGAAGAATTATAGTTGCATACATGAATATGTTAGAAGCACTCTGGATTACATAAATATCCAAAAAAATGATTTGCATCTAAATTGTACCCATGCTATGAATAGCTCCACATCTCAAAACCAAACCAGTATGATGCTTTGCAGTATGGATGACCGCATAGGCAAATACTCGGCAAAAGGCCTGAGAACATATGCCCAACTAACGACGACGACCAACATTCATGTAGGCGGAGTTGAGAAACTTTTCTTTCTGGTATCTTCCTTCTTTCTACCACCGAAGAATGAGAAAAATTGATCTGAAATTTATTCTCCCTAGTCCTTCATCATGGCCAGATCTAACCAAAAGAAAATGAAGAAAATATTGGAGAAATTTATTTCATAGCAGCGACACCATCTCCACCTTGATGTCGCTGCCCGAAAATAAAAGTCTCCATGTCGTCAAACCGGTGAGGAAGCCGACACCGTAGTTGTTGCCCGCATCTTCAATAGAGCCACCATGGAAAAACGATTTCACCTTGCTCTCTCATCATTGCCGGAGAGGAGGAGGAGGAGAAAATAAATCTCTAAAACCAAAAATCTTGGCACGGAGAGACCCTAACCCTAAAGATTCGATCTACTAGGAAAAACTTATTAAAAACGATGGATCCCTACTCCCTTTGGTCTCCGGCGATATGCCGAAGGGGGGAGGGAGGAGGACTAGTGGTGGTGGAGATGGGAGCGACGGCGGCGACGCCGAATTGAAGACCGGGGCAAAAGAGGAAAAAATATGATCATAGTATAGAAAAATATCAGGGGTGTAACACATTTGTCTTCCTAATATTTTATTGAATAGAAAACTTATACGTCCAAATATATTGTAGTAATTATCCTACTTTAGACAATATAAGAATCTATATCTAGATATTTTGCATGAGAAATATCTAGGCAAACAATATTCTATATGGAACACTCTAGATCTTGATATTTTGTATAATAAAAACTATATGAGAATAGATAAATATGAGAGATATTCTAACATATAGAAAAGTGTAGAAGATTGCTACTATAAAGCTATAAATACATATATAGACTTGTGCTCATTCCATACATACCAAGTTATCAAAAGTTATGGAAGTAGTCATCGCATATTTAGTTTGAAATACTTCGTAGTTATTTTGAAGTTTACAAGTATAGATGTTAAAAGTTTGTTTATAACAAGTTAGATATGATTCTGCACACCTAATATTATAAATTTGCGCTTGCCACGTGGGCTACGAATTGTGATCAAGGCTTATGTGTTATATTTTTCATAGGTATCACTAGTCCGTTGTTATAATGATCATAGAAGGGAGAAACATTAGTGCCCAATCAAGACAAAGTCATTGGTTAAGCATTTCATCGAGCGTATGCAAGGCATCAGGCGATCGAACCTACTCTAGTTAGCTTAGACTAATAAAGCACGCAGTAAAGTTCGTAGAATATATACTTTTCTGACACTACAGAAGTTTCAACTTCTGCTAGAGTAAGCAGAGATCATACTTCATCAATCAAGATTTAAGAAAATAAAAACAATAAAAATATCTGGAAAACAAGGAGTTAGGCTTCCTCTTTACAGTCCAGATGGATGATGATGTGCACCGGCACTGTGTGTCCAATACTAGCAGAGATCAGAGAGTAGAGGAGGCAAGGAGGAAAAAACGCTCACGACTGACGTGCTTCGAGTGGGTCGGCAGCGTGGGAGGAGGCGCAGTAAAAAGGACGGAGGAGCGAGCGGCGGTCAGCAGCACCTCAGTAGACAGTGACTCCCCTGGTCGCTTTGGGCTCAAGTGTGAAGATCTAACCCCACTAGGAAAAAACTTTTGACCCAATAAAACCTATAAAGGTTTGTTGCCTCTTCTTCTGCTTTCATCTTGGATGTAATTCTCGCTTCATAGAGACCTTGGTGATCAGCGATTTAGCCGAATAGGAGTAATGAAATCTCCATTATCAAAAACAAAAAAAAAAAGAAATCTATATTATCAAAAAACAAAAATAATCATAAACTTCTTGGTGAACTTTATTACTAGTTCTCAAAGTGGCACGACATATTAATTACAGAATTTGCCAAGTTTTATGAGTGGTAAATGTAAATCCTATAAACCCCTCCCTCATCTGACATTGTCAAATTAAACGCTTAGACTATCTCCAACAAGTAACCTATATGGGACCCAAACCTAAAATAGATAGCGAGAGACTCAAAATCGGTCTCCAATATACTACCTATATGGGAGACTTATTTTGAGTTGTCTTAGAGGAATAACCCAAATATAAGTATCTCTCCTGGAAACATATTTGCAGACAGGATTCTTTTTTACGTTATGTTGTTGGAAAAGATACCGAATGCGTATTGAACCTTTTAACTGTAATGCTATATAGAGGTCAAATGAGTCTCGTATTTTGGGTGTCGTTGTTGGAGATAGGTGCTACTGCATGAAGGGTATATTGGACTTGTTACGACTTGCTGGAATCTGAGTATAGAACAATATATATATACATAGCAGCAGGATAAGATGGAGGGCATGGAGTTTGTAATAAACCTGTTCAACCTTAACAGCTGGTCTCACAAACCATAATACACCAGTCACTGTCATGCGTGTGCCCATCAGAGACGATGATGTGATGCAGTACGCTTGTGCAATTTGGTTGGTATACTGCAACTTCACACAATAGACCGACGGCAGTGGAAACTTGTCGCCTCTCTCATTTCAAATTTCTGCATTTATTAAAAATATATTTCTGCATTTTCTGTTCCAGATGGAAAAGAGGACAATAATCACGCTCTACCTGGAAACAACAAACAAATGCCCCCCCCAAAAAAAAATATCATTAGAGATTTGGACCATAGAGAAAACTAGATCGAATGCAAATCTTATATATATTTCAGTACATTGATTAAATACGCCCATATATATGAATTAATTAAGAAAACTGATAGCGGATGACATGGCCACCCTGTCACACTTCCTTTGAACAAGTCTCTACACCCAATCCATGCCGCCGTCACTCCGGCTTCGTCAACACCATTTCCCCTCACCCTCGTCCAATAATTTTGTTTACACACGATCTCAACAACAGTTATCTTGTTTCCACGGTATACAGTTAAGTAGTCTTAGCGTTGGTGTCATTGCAGCTATGGGCCACAGTCAATCAAATGTTTTTAAGAAAAAAAAAACAAAGCAGGTGAATTTGTCATAGATTTTTTTCTCTAGTTGGATCATATGGCTTCTCCATTAACTTGTTGAGGAATCAGGACTTCATCATGAGAAACTTCTACAGAAACTTGTGAGAGTGAAATTGTTTTTTTTTGTTGTGAAAAAACTTATAAATTTGATAGCCCAGCTCTAGATTAATTTAAACTCGATAGAGTCTGTTTGAATCTATTATATAGCACTAAAAATTAGATAACTAATAGCTAATAGCTGCTAATTTTTTGGATAGTGGGTTGATATATGAACTCTTAGCACTTATTAGCAATTTTAAATCCACTAACAGAACTAATAGTTAGTACTCCAACTAATAATTAATAGGTCTGTTTGGATACACTGGTACTAATTAATTTATTAGCTGCTAATTTGTAGCGTTAAGATCGTAACCAGTCACCTCCATTTCTGCCTGCCATGGCCATATCTAACTAGCATTAATCAAGTACGATGACCACCAACCTCTAACATGTAATTACTGTTGTACCCTTAAACACGACCACGTCTCTAGTTAGTTCAAAATTAGCAATTAGTAGTAATAAAAAAAGTGCAAGACGAAATTTGGAATCTTGCAAAGTATATAAATGTGAACACACATGCTCTTTCACAGTTGTTGAATCTTGAGAGTTAGCGAGAGAGACAAATATCCATCCATCCATCAAGGAGGCTGCTGAAGGCGAGGGCTCTGACTCCGAGCGTGGAGATCGACGACGACCGCGCCATGGCAGGCGCCACCAACGGCGGCAACAACGGCGGCGGCGGCGGCGGGAAGGTGATCAGCATGCCGCTGCAGTACTTCTGCGTGCTGGCGGCGGTGGTGGTGTTCGTGATGGTGCTGTCACTGTCCTTCATGTCGCCGGCGGCCATGGTGGCCGTCCGCCAGAACCTCGGCTCCTCCGCGGCGGCCGCCGCCGCCCCTCGCAGCAGCAGCAGCAATAGCACCAGCAGCGGCGCCGCCGGCCTGGCCGCGGCATCACCGAAGGAGAAGGAGAAGGAG
>Ga0182004_10005260_pt1 | contig 10538 bp, 8 predicted proteins | sample Sormic07211540_1_FD_120479 | JGI IMG/M metagenome (GOLD analysis project Ga0182004, IMG submission 120479) | Endophyte microbial communities from Sorghum bicolor roots, Mead, Nebraska, USA - 072115-40_1 MetaG | ecosystem: Host-associated > Plants > Roots > Unclassified | place: USA: Nebraska...
CCTTTTCGTCCCTAGTAAGCATGCGAGTGTTGAAGAGCCTTATCTTAGAGTAGCACTCATGTTACTTTAATCTTATAGTTGTCTCTAGGTTGATTCCAATGCCAAGGAGCTCGAGTTTGTGTGTGGTTGTCTTGAGTTTGTGTGTGGTTGTTAGCTCTTGAATGTTGTGCATCCATTCCCTAACCTGACTCTTGATCCCAAGCTTATCTCTCATACATACTTGCATCTGTCGTGGGTGTCTTACTCCTATGTATCAAAACCCTACTCCAAGAATTCCTATCAGATCTCTCTTCTCCTTGTCATCTTGATTGATCTGGTGCCACGCTAACCTTTTCCTTGAAGATCATGTCATTGTTGTAGCAACTGAACCCCTAATCGGCCTATTGACTTCATCTTTCAAATCTCAGTATTTTATCTCTAACTCTCTTGAGTCTCTAGGTGTTTAGTTGTCCTAATTTCATGTGATCTATGTTCTCTAGTATTATGTTTTATCTTTGAATCACCTCCTTGTGGACCTCTAATCTCATGACCATCTTGGTTTGCTATCCTTCTTTTGCATACCGCTCGCTGCTATGCAACCCAATTTTTTCCATGAGAGATTTCTTTTGGGTTGTATGTTTGGTAATGGTGTCTTGGTTAATGACTAATGGTGCCGTGACGTAACTTAGAGCCTTCTTGTGACCGGCCGACACATGAGTGTGTTGATGCAAAAATGAATCTGCAAACACAAAAGGCTAATACCCAATTTCGATATCAAGGCGTGCCAGCCGATTTGACCTAACAATTGGCAAAGGTGATAACTTGAATACTTTGTTCCTAACAACAACGATGCGCCCGGATGTCACGGCCAAGAGGTACTCTCGCGGAACTCGAGAAATCATCGAGTATGACTCACCGAATCCATGAGAACTCGTAAACAGAATAAACAATGTGCAAGTTGATGAAGTCATCGAAAAGTAGATGAAAAAGTAGATGTAAAACTTATGTTTGGTATTGATTGATTCTCCATATTACATCGCTGCTAGGTCTATATTTATAACTTGATCCCAAGAGTTAGAACCAAATACGACTAAAATCTAAACAGAGTAAGGAGGACTCTTATATATAAGGTAAAGTAAAATAATCATAGAAAAAGAAGCAATAACTATCTATACCTATGTTTCCTCTAGGTACGACAAAACCCTCATCACCCCTTGTCTTAAGTTTTCATCAAGTCCTGTCCCATCGGCAATAGCTTCTACACTTTCCTCCATCAGCATCGGCAACCAATCTCCCTCTATCGGCATCGGCGATAAATCAGCAATAATCAGTAGTCGTCATTTCCATCCCCAAGCTAGCAGCACCAACTACCGTTCATCATCGGCATTATTCCAATCGACTCTCGGCACCCTTCTGCCGATCCGGCATAGGAATTTTCCATTACCAATGAGCTCTCCTTAACTGTCTTGACTCATACCCAAAAATGGTGTCAACACATGGCCCCCAATTTTAGAGTATGGAATCATTAATGCTCTAAAATTCACTCCAGATAATGATACCCCTTCTGATAATTATTTTCCTTCTGATAAAAAATCTATTACCAAATCCAAACAACCTCAACCTTTGTTTTCGCATCTTAGTAAATACTCAAATCTTCCAACCACCCGTACTAGATCATAGGGAAAACCGTCCATCGGCAAAACTTTACTGTTAAGATGGATTGCCGATGACTTACTAAAATATTGTGCACAGTGAAATAACTTCACAATCATGATTACTTGCCATCAAATCACCTGCACAATCCCTTGATTATTGTGCAAACAATGACCATATCCATGTGAACAACCTTGAATTTCACGGATACGACAAAGAGATAAGACAAAAATACCCCCACTCATCTCAACCTATAAATACTTCCTTCCCCAGTACTCATCTTCTACCTTGTCATTCTCCATCTCCAATCTCATCTCTTCCGGCGGTGACCTCGACGAAAAGCTCCAAAACTCCAACAAGAAGCTCCTCTATAGCAAGATTCTCAACCCAGACTCTTCAAGTTCCTGATCTTCCCCTCACCTTGGAGGAAATGGCCATCAGTTTCAACATACCTAATGTTAATCCACTTCTATCTCTTCTTTTTCTTATCGCAGTTCTTCACATTCTTGTAAGTTCATATGCTTAGCACTTTTTCCCGTTTTCTTCTGTCCTTTTGTTCCTCAAACTTAGGAACTGAGTGACAAAATAGTTATCCCCACTGAACAACCTCACCTCCAATGCTTGGGTCTGATGGGTGATCTAGATCCCACTGACATAATAAACACCGAAACCAATAGGATTCTGTTTAGAGCTGGAAATTTTTCTCTAGATCTGTGCAAAGACACCTTCCGATCTTGGCCAAAACCCACTAAGGGATGGAAGGACTGGTTTCTGAGAGTTAGTGGGGCTAATGAGGTGTACTGGGGAGAGTGCAAAATAGACCAGTGTATCAGACTGTCTATTGTCGATATGGAGAAAAACGAGTCGATGATGATAGCAGCCGCATTCTTTTGGTCAGACACCTTCAATGCTTTCATGTTTGGTCACAACCCGGCTTCCTCCACACTTGCCGATGTTCTTATGCTCACTGGTCTAGACATCTCGACTGTCGATGATGGTAGCCTTATTAATCGGAAACTCGAGCATAGGGTAGATACCCGTAACATTGGCGGTTGGTTAGGATATATTCAGAAGTATCGGCAAACCGGATCGGTTGGCCAAAGAGAGCAGACCATTTTCTTAAATATGTGGCTGGACAAGTTTATCTTTTACGGCTGATCGGTAGGGCCAACTTGTGTTTACTTATCGACAGTCGAGCGACTAGCCAATGGTCACTGATTCCCCCTTCGCTGATACCTTCTGAGTTCCTCCTATCACCTCCTTCATCAAGTGGTCGAGAAGCTCTTGCTGGGTGATCCCATCGGTAATTTAGGAGGCCCTTGGTGGTTCGTCAACATGTAGCTCAACGCCCATATGCACAAGCGCCTACAGTGGAACTTCTTTGCATAGCAGTTTCCTCAGGACAATGCCGAGGATTATGAGTTGGCAGAAGATGAATCGGCAACTCGTTCGCCCCTCAATTATGGGGAAGCTATCATAGTCCTTCCTAGAACTGATGCGAATGAGAATCAGATCGGCCAATTCTTTCAAACTCTCTACAACGGTCTTTCCTAGGATCATCGGGCTTGGATGCCTTACGTAGACGAGGAGTCCAGATTCCCTCTCCTCTTTCATCCTGCCGATGAAGCACTTAACAAGTACAATGACCTGATGATGGCTATTATTACCCCAAGAGCAATTCCAGTGAACCCCTTTGGTGGTGGAAAGAGCACCAATACAACTTATGAATTCTACAATCCATCGACACTGTCTCGCCAATTAGCTTTTGGTCAACTGCCAATCAAACTTTGCTACACCGATGTGGTTAAGCCAAGGGAGACAATTACTAGTGGCCTTGAGTGGATCAGAGTAGCCCAGCTCCTACTAGATGCTGATATAGTAGATGTCGATCTATCGGCCTCGGTCCCAACTTCCTTCATCACTAAATCCTACAAGTTTTGGTGGGAGGAATGGAAAGAATAGTTGTTCACGGTATCGGCTGACATATACCGAAACATGATCAACCCCGAGCATGAAATTCCCGATAACATTGTAAGTTTCCTTCCGATACTTGATTCCTTCTTTACCTTTAATTTTATCGGCAACTCAATTCTTTATTTTGACAGGTCGATGACCTGGCACCATCGGTGAGGAAAAGCGGGCGACCGTTTGATTTTTGGCCAGAATCTCCAATTTCTCTAATCATCCACAACCCTACCGGTCTAGTAGCCTTGATGCCCCGGGGAGTTTGTTTCAAAAAGATGACCACCAAATGATCAAAGGCCGCTCCATCGGTTGCTGCTGCCACCCTAGCACAAGCTTTCAAGGTAAATCTTCAATGCTATACCGATTTCAACCTATACTTATATTATTTTTCTAGGGCGCATAGACTATAATGGGAACATCATCGGTAACTCTGCTCTACATCAGATACTTTTATTCTTAATGAATTTCAGAAACATTCTCCTGCTTTCACACTTAACTCACCAAACTTTACATTTCATAACAGCGAACCAGCGCATCGGCAAGGGTTCAAGATGTTCAACCATCAGTTGCCAATGCCCCCTAGTCAACAGTCGGCAAAGCCCAGTCCAAGAGAAAAGCTCCAACAAGCACTAAGACCCAGCCAAAACGGCACAAGGCAGCACCATCTTCCTCACCTCGTCCGGCACCCCAGATTCAAGCAGACCCGGCCGATGCACCTAAACAAACCACCGATCCATCTGATCAAGGTACGTCATCGGCCGTTGCGCCTGAGAAAACAATCATCGCTCCCTTTCAAGGTAAAATATCAATCCTTAGGTCATTGTCGATGAACTTTTTACAAGAACATCATCTTTAATATTTATCCGACTTTGTAGCTAATGATATTCCATCGGTAGACCCAGCCGATCAGGGCACAATCCAAGCCATATCACTCAGCCAAAGGCAGGAGATCGCCTTAAAGCAAGTAAGTCATCCAATTTTATCAACTCTGTATTATTCATCCGTGACTCTATTTGACTCACTTTCTTCTTTGCTTTTAGGAACAAGACTCCCTTGATAGCTTGTTTTCTTTCGTCATCGACATTTTCAATGATGAAGGAGAAGGGGCAAGTTATTCTTTGGCACTTGGAATTGCATCAGCAGAGATTAAATCCAAGTTAGAAGACCTGTTGGGCCTACTACAAGAAGACACAACTCAGCTGTTAGACGACTCTGACCCGGCTAAGTCTATTTTCAAAACTCTTCGTGGTCAGATCCTTGACGATGCTCTTCCAAGCTGCCCACCTAGAGAGTCACCAGCTCCAGTACCAAAAAGCTGTTCAACGCCTTGCTGATAGAGCTGCCTATGCCCCACTTAAAGAGAAAATGTTGTAGGTAAAGCATGCTGTCGATGAGAAGCACAAGAGCATCGACACTTTGCAATCCTCAGGCACCGAATTAAAGCAGAAAATTTCTGATCTATCGGCAAAGAGAGAGGCTCTACTCGCTGAACATAAACAAGTTGAAGAAGCGTTAATCCAGGCCAAGCAAGAAGAAATCCAACTACCCGATGTGCTCAAAAATCTCTAGCAGGAAAGGGATGCCCAAGCTCGCAAGGCACTGCAGATGAAGAAGAAGCTAAAACCAGTAGAAGGCTCAGCTGATGAAGACACCCGAGAGATAGAGGAAGCCAACCAGATTCGCCTGCATGCAATATTGGCTATCCAAGCTCTGTTAAATTTGTAAACCTCTCCATCGGCAACACATTTTACCAGTTCTCTTGAAAACACTAGTATTTGATCTAGCCGATAGGATTGTTATCAGCACATAAACTTCTTATGCATCGACCCAGACACTAGGGTAGTACCTTTTTAAATACTTTCCATTTAATGCCCTGGGAAATTCAACTCCTTCAAGAGTCTCTAGAATATATGCATTGCTAGGAGCGGAACGATTTAACCGATAAGGACCCTCCCAATTAGGAGACCATTTTCCAAATTTCGATCTTTTAGTCCCAATCGGTAGAATTAATTTCATAACTAAATCACCATCGGTGAACTCCTTGGCCTTTACCCTTTTATCATACCATCTAGCTACTCTCTTCTTATTCTCTTCTATATTTACCAAAGCCTTAATCCGATAACGTGCCAAATCCTTCAACTCATCTTTCATTAGAGTAACATAATCATCGGCAGCTAATTGATCTTGAGAAAATATCCGCCTAGAGCTAGCTTTGATTTCCCAAGGTAACACAGCGTCATGCCCATATACCAACTGATAAGGCGATACTTTAGTTGCACCATGACACGGCATCTGATACGACCACAGAGCTTCATTTAACACTGTATGCCATCGTTTAGTGTTTCCTTCAATCTTTCGCTTGATGAGCTTAATGATTCCTTTATTAGAAGCTTCGGCCTGCCCATTTGCTTGAGCATAATAAGGAGAAGAATTCAACACCTTAATTCCCATACCGATTGCAAATTCATCAAACTCTCCCGATGTAAACATAGTACCCTAATCGGTAGTGATTCTTTGAGGAATACCAAATCAGTAAACAATATGCTCCTTAACAAAATCAATCATGTTAGCCGATCTCACCTTCTTTAAAGGAATAGCTTCAACTCATTTAGTAAAATAATCAGTAGCGACAAGAATAAACTTATGTCCCTTGCTACATGGCGGAAAAATCTGACCGATGAGATCAATAGCCCATCCTCGGAACGACCAAGGCTTGATAATAGGATTCATAGCCGATGTGGGTGCTCTCTGAATATTACAAAACTTTTGAAATCCTTGACACCCTTTGAAATACTTGAAACAATCTTCAAGAATAGTCGGCCAATAATACCCATTTCATCTAATCATCCATTTCATTTTAAAAGCTGACTATGTGCTCCACATACTTTGTCATGGATTTCACCCATCAAAGTTTTGGATTCATCATCACAGTACGATAACATAACTCGTCATCAAGGAGTACATACTTGGTGGCTTGACACCTAACGCGTCTCTCAACTTTCTTAGATGGATCTCTTAAATAATCAATGATTTCCTTTCTCCAATCATCGGCATTGATTGTTGATAAAAACACATTCTAGATTGGTTGATACCCCGAAGCATGTTCAGCCAATCGATTAGCTTCCTCATTATGTAATCAGGGAACATGTTCTAAATGGAAATCTTTAAATTCCCTCAATAACTGCAAACTTCTTTCATAATATGATATTAAAATTTCACTTCGGCATTCATAAACTCTAGTCAACTGATTTATAACAAGCATAGAATCAAAAGATTTCAACAGTAACGGCACGAACTTCCCTCAATAATTCTAATCCTTTGACCAGAGTTTGGTACTCAGTTTGATTGTTTGTCAATGTAGCAACCATTGGCAAAGAAAACTCATACTTCTTTTCTCGAGGAGAAATAAACACTATACCGATACCTGCTCCTTGATCGCATGTAGATCCATCAAAGAAAAGCATCCAAGTAGCATCCTCCAAAGAACCCACCGAACCATAATGTTGGGTAATAAAATCGGCCATAACCTGTCCCCTAACTGCTTTAGCCGATTCATAACATAGATTAAGTTCTGACAATGCCAGTATCCATTTACCGATTCTACCACTCATAATCAGCATCGACAACATGTCTCTGACTATGTCATCTTTGCACATGACAGTACATTCAGCCGATAACAAATAATGCCTTAATTTAGTACAAGAAAAGTACAGACTTAAACATAATTTCTCAATAGACGAATACCTCGTCTCGGCATCTACCAACCTTCTACTTAAGTAATAAATCACACGGTCTTTCCCTTCAAATTCTTGGATGAGAGCTGAACCGATAACTGCATCATCGGTCGATAAGTATAATCTGAAGGGTTTCCCATGCTGAGGTGGAACTAATACTGGAGGTTTCATTAAATAATTCTTAATTTTATCTAAAGCCAACTGTTGTTCTTTTCCCCACACAAACTCTTGATCAGCTTTTAATTTGAGCAAAGGACTAAAGGCCTTGATCTTACTCGATAGGTTGGATATAAATCGCCTAATAAAATTAATCTTGCTGATCAGAGATTGAAGTTCAATTTTATCGACAGGAGGAACTGTAACACTCCTAGTGTTAGCTTGCATGTTAATCATGAGCATTGCATCCACACAAGCATCATCATGCTCATTCATAACCATCCATCATGATCACATGTCATCTTATGTATGCCAAGTATGATTAAATTGCTTGTGTGACTTAATTTGAGTGACTATATTGGGTGACCAATGCATGTAAGTGTACAATCTCTTCCAAAATACTTTAATCATGTTTAGAATAACATTTTGAACAAAGTTTATGTGGGAGGTTTTGTCCAAAAATGTCCCTAAGTCATGGTTAGCCCTAGGTTGACCTAATTGACCCCCTAGACCTCTTTTCAAAGATGTTTATGAAACTGGTGTTAGAGACCTTGCATGTAAATGACACCTAAAGCACAGTTGTAGTCAATTTCATAAGCTACAAAAGTTATGTTGATGACTTTTTATGAAAAATGCTTTGAACACATTCAAAATTAGCTCACAAGGAAAAAATCAGGGCTGTTTCCACACTTAGCCAAATTTGCCTAAGTCAGAATCGACACAGTTTCGAGGTAGGGTACTTGGGAGCTTTGTGGTTTGAAATCCAGGCCAAACTAGACTTTGATCCTGTAAGCATACTTGTAGATCTAGTGTAGCTCTACCCAATGGAACAAATCTGAGCCAAAACCGTCGAGTAGATCAAGAGTAAAACGTCGACGAACTTCGGGATTCAGTCGCTGCAATCGGGCGATTCAGTGAACGGTTCAGTTTGGACAGAGCTCACCCGCCGCCGCGTGTCCGGCCACCTGTCGGCCGTACGCCATCGACGGCCCCTCCTGTCAGCTCCAACAACGTCCACAAGCTGCCACGCACCGGGTGGACGCCTCAGACGCGACCTCCACTCGCTCAGAGCGCTCCATTTTGCTCTGCCATCGCCTCGGCGAGCTCTCCCGGCCGTTCCACCGCATCTCCGGCCAAGCCAGTCCGCCCAGATATCCGCCTCGACGTCCTCTACCTCGACATCCACTTGTTTCCCGCAGCCGAGCACTGGTGAGGCCGCATTGCCAACTCCGTCGTGAGCTCCACCTCGCCGGAGTTCGCAGAGATCACCGGTAACGTGGCCAGACCTCTCTGGTCCACCTCTGGCCGTGATTCTTCTTCCTATAGCTTCGCCTTGAGTCACTCTTGCTCGTCCGCAACCTCTACTGCGTCGCCGTTGCCCAGATTTGCCGGCGTACCGCCCGCAGTGCCGCCGAGCCGCCATTCACGCCGGCGAGCCCCCTAGGGTCCAGTAGAGCGCGGGTAAAGTAGGTCAACGAGTTCGCCTTGAGGAGAGGAACACGTAGATACCCTTGGTTTCCCCGGAGACTTCGCCGTCGTCGAGCTTCGCCGGCGACGAGCTTCTCCCCTGTCTCTGTGTCGCTGTAAAGCGGGTCCCACTGACCAGTGGGTCCCCCTGTCAGTCTCTCTCCCTCGCAACCTTGGTTTTCTTTTTTGCAGATCCTGTGTTGTTTTTATAAAATCCATATCTCAAGTTTTACAGATCCAAATGGAGTAATTCCAATTTTTCTAGGTTCATGTGTTGATCTAGTTTTTATTAGAAATATGGAACATGCCTTGTCTTTGTAGAAATAAATAGATATGATTTAATCTTGATTAAATGGGAGGTAATTATCTTGTGATCTGTGGATCTGCTGGCCATGAAAATTTAGGATGTTGTTACTTATGACATGAATAGGCTCTGATAATTTTGTCATGATTTTTGTATGTATGTCAGTGAAGTAATAAATATTTCTTTTTTAAAGAGGAGATTGTTGTAGTATTTTTAGTAAATAAACTATAACTCCTTTTATGGTGAAACTTGCTGAGTATTTTACTCATGTGTAAACAAAGCTAGGAAAAATCTGAAATCTGTTGTTTGACACATTTTAATAAGGTTTCACAATTATGCCTTTAATGCCATTGCTAGCTTGTTATTTTTGTATCTCACAATCTGCATGTTCAAGTGCCCTGAAATGTTTACAGTGAACTGGTGGTAGTCTAATTAGCTCGCTGTAATTTTCTTATGATTTTTGGAGCACTTGTGTTATATGATCATTAAATCACCTTAATAATTAAATAAATAGAAAAGGTGATAATAGAAATGAGTTTAGACCTTGACGTGATATTTTCTGGTGTTTCTTAGACGTGTTCTATCCACTGGTGCATTTGGTTTGAACCAATGTTACATTCTTAATATGTGTAAGATATTATTTTTGCTATTTATGTCTTTCCTAGTGTATTTCTGTGTGGCTGATAGAAATTGATTAAGAACTACTTGTTTTCTAGGAAACTTGTCTACAACAAACTTGTAGCTAACTTACTTATCTACTTCGTGTCCATGTTTCATGACTTTTGGCAGAGTAGTTTAAAAGCTATAACTGTTGCAAGTAGCTGCTGCGAAGTGCTTGCTCTCTGGATTTTCCAGAACAGCCAGCACACTTTGTCTGTTTCACCCTGTTTTCGTTGGGAATCTTTCTGAAGTGTCTAAAGATGTTTTGTAGAAAATTTGCTAAGCTTTCCAGAAAGTGTCTATTTGCTTAGTTTGGCCACCTGATGCTTAAGTTATAGCTGAAACTTGTGACTAGTTGATCTGTCCATGAAATCAGTGACTAAATAGGAGTAGCTAAGGTTGATTAACTTGTCTAGTTAGCCTCTCTACCGGAGAAGAAGTATGCACTTACTTGTTATTCTGTGATTCACATAATTTTAGAAGTTTATGCTCATGTCTATACCTTGTTATGTGTTCCTTGGCTCAGCATCATGACATATTGCATCCTATGTGCATTCCCTATGTTTATCACTTGTCATGCATACATAGGTGCACCCAAAGGAGTGACGGTATTGGAGTAC
>Ga0182004_10005261_pt1 | contig 10537 bp, 12 predicted proteins | sample Sormic07211540_1_FD_120479 | JGI IMG/M metagenome (GOLD analysis project Ga0182004, IMG submission 120479) | Endophyte microbial communities from Sorghum bicolor roots, Mead, Nebraska, USA - 072115-40_1 MetaG | ecosystem: Host-associated > Plants > Roots > Unclassified | place: USA: Nebraska...
AGTCCTATGATAAATTTTAATTTAATAAAAAAATATTATTTTTCCTACATTTTCATGAACACAAAAATACAAAATAAATTATTTTAGCTCTATTTTCAAAGAAGCAAAATTTAGGGTGTTACACTGTGTAATTAGTTTTTGTTTTTATCTATATTTAATGTTTTATGCATGTGCTAAAAGATTCGATGTGACGGGGAATTGACTCAAATTCAGCTTCATCTTTCAAATAATATTTTGCAAGATTGTTTGCAGGGCTCAAGTTAGAGTAAATTTGCATGTATAAAAATTTGACAAGCAAGATGCATTTGAATATGAAGTTATATACGCACAAGTTGCAAGAGGGTGGCTCTGTGCTTAACCATCTTTCGGTCTTCAAGGAGATCGTTTCTGATCTACAGGCTATGGAGGTAGATTATGATGATGAGGATTTGGGTCTTATTCTTTTGTGCTCTTTGCCTAATTCTTTGGCAAACTTCAGAGATACACTATTATATAGACATGATACTCTAATGCTTGATGAGATTTTCTGAGGCGTTGCATGCCAAGAAAAAGATGAAACAGATGGTGTCCTCTGAAGGTTCTGCTTCTAAAAGAGAAGCATTGTCTGTTCCTGGGAGGACAGAAAAATAAAATTAATGGCAATAGAGGAAAAAGTTCTAATGGTTATAAAGGCCGATCAAAGTCTCGAGGTAGAGGTGAGACATTCTGCAAGTATTGCAAGAAGGATAATCACTTTATCAAAGATTGTTATAAATTGAAAAATAAAGAGAAGAGAACTGACACATATAGAGAGAAAGGTAAATCCAATGATGAAGGTAATGCTTCTATTGCTGCTTCCAAAGTAGATTATTCTAATGGTGATTCGCTTGTTGCTTTTGCTGGGTGTGCTAATAGTGATGATGAATGGATTCTTGATTCTGCTGCTTCTTTTCATATATGCACTAATAGAGATTGGTTTGTCACCTATGATTCTCTCCAAGGTGGAGGTTCTATTAGATTGGGTGATGACAGTCCACTTGATATTGTTGGCATTTGATCTATTCAAATTAAGATGCAAGATGGCATGTGAGAACTTTGACTGATGTGAGGCATATTCCAGACATGAGTAAGAATCTTATTTCTCTCAATACTCTTGATGCTAAAGGGTACAAGTACTCCGGTGGAGATGGAGTTTTAAAGGTGCCAAAAGGTTCTCTTATTGTGATGAAAGGTGAATTGAAATCTCCAAAATTGTATCGTCTTTGTGGTACTACAATTATAGGTGATGCTACTGTGATTTCTAATTCACCATCTAATTCTGATGCTACTAATCTTTGGCATATGCGTCTTGGACATATGAGTGAGCAAGGATTGCATGAATTATGCAAGAGAGGACTTCTTGATGAACATAACATCAATAACTTGAAGTTTTGTGAGCATTGTGTGTTTGGCAAACACAAGAGGGTGTCATTTAATACCTCTACTCATAAAAGTAAAGGTATTCTTGATTATGTGCATTCTGATTTATGGGGACCATCTCACGAGCCTTCTATTGGTGGTTCTCGTTATATGTTGACAATCATTGATGATTATTCTCGTAAGGTATGACCTTTTTTTAAAGCATAAATCAGAAGCATTTTCAGCATTTAAAGAGTGAAAGATTATGATTGAAAAATAAACTGAGAAGAAGGTTAAAAAGCTTCGCACTAATAATGGGATGAAATTATGTTCTAATGAATTTATTACATATTGCAAGTCTCAAGGCATTGTTAGGCACTACACTATTCCTTATACGCCTCAATAGAATGGTGTAGCTGAGCGTATGAACAGAACTATCATCTCTAGGGCCCGTTGCATGTTGTCTAATGCTGGCTTGAATAAGCGTTTTTTGGGCTGAAGCTGCTTCCACTGCTTGCTATCTTATTAATTGTTCACCCTCGATTCCTCTTGATAAGAAAACTCTAATTGAGGTATGGTCTAGATCTCTAGCTGATTATTCACAATTGAGAGTTTCTTGTTGTACTACTTATGCTCACGTTGATAATGGTAAATTGGAGCCTAGAGCTGTTAAATGCATTTTTATTGGTTATCAACATGGTGTTAAAGGTTATAAATTGTGGAATCCCCAAACTCAGAAGGTTATGCTTAGCAGGAATGTTATATTTAATGAGACTGTTATGTTTGTTGATAATTCTTCTGTTGATGCTCCTATTGAGGGAGAGAAAATAAGTGTGCAGGTGGAGCACTTAATTGATGCACCAGAGGTTGATAATGCTTTTGTCCAAGATACACCTATTGCTGAAATTTCTCCAATTGTTGATGATTCATCTATTATTGAGCATTCTTCTCCAGTTGTGCAGTCTCCACAACGTTCTATTGCTACTGGTAGGGCCAAAAGGCAGCCCAAGCCTATTAAAAACTATATTGAAGAATGCAATGTTGCTTATGCTATGAGTGTTGCAGAAGAGATTGAAGGTAATTCAGAACTGTCTAATTATTCTAAAGCTATTACTTCTGCTGATTGCAACAATTGGATGACCGCTATGCAAGATGAGATGGAGTCACTTGAAAAGAATGATACTTGAGATTTAGTGAAATTGCCCAAGAATAAAAAGCTTGTCCATTGCAAATGGATTTTCAAAAGAAATGAGCGATTTCTCCTAGTGAGCCAGCAAGGTTGGTTGCTAAAGGCTATAGTCAGATTCCAGGTATTGATTATAATGATGTCTTTTCCCCAGTTGTTAAGCATAGTTCTATTCGCACTTTGCTTAGTATTGTTGCCATGCATGATTATGAACTTGAGCAACTTGATGTTAAGACTGCATTCTTACATGGGGAGTTGGAAGAAGACATTTATATGAACCAATCTGAAGGTTTTGTTATTCCTAGAAAAGAAAACCTTTTGTGTAGACTAAAGAAGTCTCTTTATGGTTGAAAGCAGTCTCCTAGGCAATGGTACAAGTGGTTTGACTCGTTTATGCTCTATCATGGGTTTAAGCGGTCTGATTATGATAGCTATGTTTATTTGAAGATTGTTAATGGCTTAGCTATTTATTTGCTTCTTTATGTTGATGATATGCTGATTGCTGCTAAAGATAAATCAGAAATAGCTAAATTGAAGGCACAATTGAGTAAATAATTTGAGATGAAGGACTTAGGTGCAGCTAAGAAAATTCTTGGTATGAAAATTACTAGAGATAGAAAATCTAGTAAATTATACCTCAGTCAGCGAGGTTATATTGATAAGGTTCTTCGTCGTTTCAATATGCATAATACAAAACCAGTGAGTACTCCATTAGCTGCACATTTCAGATTGTCCTCAGATTTATGTCCAAAGTCAGATGATGAAATTGTGTACATGTCTAGAGTTCCATATTCTAGTGCCGTTGGTTCTCTTATGTATGCTACGGTTTGTTCTCGTCCTGATTTATCTCATGCATTGAGTGTTGTCAGTAGATTCATGGCTAATCCTGGTAAGGAGCATTGGAGGGTTGTTCAGTGGATTTTCAGATATTTGCGAGGTCCTTCTAATACCTGTTTGCAATTTGGGAAATCTAGAGATGGACTTGTTGGTTATGTTGATTTTGATTATGCTGGTGATTTGGATAAGAGGAGATCTCTCACGGGTTATGTTTTCACAATTGGTGGTTGTGCTGTTAGCTGGAAAGCATGTTTGCAGGCTACTGTTGCTTTGTCTACAATAGAAGCTGAATATATGGCTATTTCTGAAGCTTGTAAAGAAGATATTTGGTTGAGAGGTTTATACTATGAATTTTGTGGGGTTACTTCTTGCACTACTATACATTGTGATAGCCAGAGTGCTATTTGTCTGACTAAGGATCAGATGTTTTATGAAAGGATCAAGCATATTGATGTGAGATATCATTTTATTCGAGGTGTTATTGCTGAAGGTGATGTTAAAGTATTCAAGAAAAATACTCATAACAATTCCGCTGATATGTTGACAAAGCTAGTTCCTGGAGCTAAATTTGGGCTATGCTCAGGCTTAGTTGGTATTACAATTTGAGTCATAGTGACTTTTGGCGTCGGTGATTATTTATTATTAAGTGAGTTGATTGATGATAGTTCATTTGCTACAAGATAGAATTCGTCTCAAGGTAGAGTTTGTTGGAATATGATCCGAACTATAACGTGAGTCCTATGGGGACGCCTAGAGGGCCCGCGGTTCGGGTTATGTTTGTTAGCGGATTTGTTTCCGTATTTGGCTACAGTCAGTCCGTCCTATAAATACATCTTGTAAGCCGTATGGGAAGAGTTGAGAGAGAGACAACTCATTATTCCCTGCGTTCTGTAAACTCTCATCATATAGTGAAGATCGCCGGTTGGCGCCCGTGGTTTTTTCCCGGAAGGGTTTTCCACGTAAAAATATGTGTCTCCTGTTCTGTCTATTATTGCATTATTTTATAACAGTTCCATAGTCCCCTTGAATTGCTTTCTAGATGTTGCTTTCCAGAACTTCTGTTTGGTTTTAGATCAGAACTTTGTGTTTGAGATTGCTTGGTTGGCGGTGCATGATTTGTAATAAGGAACAACTATATGCATTGGTCGATACAGTGGCTGGGATATTAATATATTTCCTTTTTTAAAAACAATAGTCCGCTTGAATGACATACATCTAGATTGAAATCCTAGTGCCGCTAGTGGACGTGGAGGAGGAATCAGCATACCTTACTTAACAGAATAAAGCAATCTTTATATGCATTATTATATTTATATGTTTAGAACCTGTATAGCCTATCAAACTATTAATAACTATTAAAACATGAATTTAGGCACCTTGGGTATTTCTATAACATATGAATTTGATGAGTTCTCCATCAGTGTATATTTCCTTCACTAATCAACGTATTATTTAGTCTAACAACATCCCTCAGTAACATAATGATCAAGGGGACATAAAAACTCATGTATAGTTCACTATCTTCAAAGTCATCGAATAAACTGAGGTAATGCAGCAGAGGGGTTGGGACGGCTCAGTATGTGGTGAATAACAAGAGGAAGGGTAACGGGGATTGGGACAACAATTCTTGGGGCGAATGGCGGACTCAGGCCCAGGGCTACTAGGGCCTTGGCCCTAGTTGTAGTCTAGGTATTCTAGATACAACTCTTTAATTTCTGGACCATTGCCTTGTTAAATTATCAGAGTTTAGGCCTTGTTTAGTTACCAATTTTTTTAAGATTTATTGTCATATCGAATCTTTAGACACATGTATAAAGCATTAAATATAGATATAAAAAATAACTAATTACACCATTTGCCTATAATTTACAGAATGAATCTTTTGAGCCTAATTAGTTTATAAAATTGGACAATAATTACCAAATACAAACGACGTCTGTTCTGTCGCGGCCTCACGAAAGCCCTGATCCAATTTATGAAGTAATTGAATCCCATGTAATTTTTCTACTATATTTGTTCTGATCTTAACAAAAAGAAAACTCCACCATGAATCTTGAAAACGAATGGACAATGTTACGATCGAGAACTTCTGATCTAAAAAATTTGTTTTGTAATAACAATTTTTGGCCCTAGTCCTAACCATCGGTCCGCACTGGGGCGACGTGGACACGAACGGGGAAGATGGAGGTGCTCCACATGTGGATCAATCTTTATTGCTCCAAAAGAAACATCTTTGGGTCAATCTTTTTACATGAAGCGAGAATAAAAATGTAAAAGATATATACTACGAGTATGCAGGCTTGTTTCACATGCGAAGTTAGGTTATATAAGCATGTTTTGATTCGGAGGTGTTATATATAGTGGATGGGGGTGGTGAAATGCTCGAGCAGCAGCAGTGGAGTTGTAGGAGATAAAGATTTTTTGGTATACCAGGAGATGAAATTTTGGTTATATAGGGAAATGCATTCACTATACAGGTTATGGATTGACTCGACAGAAAATTTGCTAGTTGTTGCATCAATTCAAACTGTTGGATGCACCTACCTGGAGTACATGCATGAGTTATACCATCGGATCTAATTACCCTCCGCCACAACCTTATAAAAAGTATGCAGGGATCATGCCAAAACATTAGAAAATTTGATTATATATTTTCCTCTTATTGAATGTTATATACCTATGTTTATGTCCCTTCTCTATTTACTTTTGATATAGGCATCAATTTATTTAAACTATAAAAAATAGTAAACTATTTACAATTCAAACCTTGTATTTCCTTGTGGTAGATCTAAGACTGTGTTAAAATTTGAGGTGCATATGAGTCCAAAGTTGATCTGAGGTGTGTAAATTTTGAAGTTTGACTTGAGTTAGATGATGTGTATCCACTGTATGAACGATGCATATACCCCTATATTATAACCATTTCAAAATTTTATGCTAAGTATATATATACACCAAAAGATGCCAAGTGTAAAACAAAAAATATGCTTCAATGCAAAAATTTAGATTGTTTTAAACACTTTTAGATATTATTAGAATTATTTTGTGATGATATGGACATAGAAGATCAAATCACCCCTACAAAATAACTAGAATTTTCATCTATCTCTAGGGCAAATGGTTAAATAATTTTTATCTTAGTGGGGGTATACACAGTTTCATTTTGAATTTTTATACGCAAAAATTATTTAAACTATAAAAGATAGTGAATCATTTCGAGAATTTTTAAAACTCTTGGAAAACAACACATATGTCATCTGTTGCATGTGATGATAGTTTTAGGGTATGTAAGACAAAAGTTTTATATGATAACCAAGACCTTAAAAATTACATATAATATGAAGATTCTCCGCGCGTTGCCGTGAACATATGAAAGAGAAATATAAATATAGTCTCAGTGTAGTTTATCGATTCATCTATATATAGCTTGATTATTAGTTGTCAGTTTTCAAAAGAGGAAGAGAGGAAGCCACGTGAGAGAATAATGCTAATAGTATGCGTGTATGGTCATGTGTAAGTACTACTAAAACAATTTGTGAGTGGGCACTTAATTACATACGGCAGTATGAGAAGTGAATGATGATGTGGTGCAAGAAGGTGCAAGATAATTAGTTCAGGTTTATTTTTATAGGATATATAGATATAATAACAAAGATCTTTTAGAACCCTCACTAGACCAATATTAGCATCAAAGTCTATAGATATGTTATAACATAACCCAAGAATATCAATTGTACACGGTCGAATCAACATTCAAACAATCACCTAACAAACCTTCTTCCGGTACACTGAGAAGGGTCTCAAAGGTGCTATTGGGCTAGGAAAAGAATGGGCCAAGACCTCTTTCTCAATCAACACAGCCCAATAACCAACAGGGTTAAACTAGCATTGCCCACAGGTTTTAGATTTAGCGTGGCTCTATCTTTAGTCTTCTTTTGGTACGTCTGTGCACCATCTTAAATGCAAAGGAAAAGTACTCTCAAAAAAATGCAAAGGAAAGGTGTATGCAGATGGTTTTCTGTTAAGAGAGATGGTTCCTCCTATGGAGAGCGCATCTTAAGAATACAAAGTTAAAGCAATGGGTATATGGTAGTGGATACGTGGGACTATAAGAAAACTTCAGCTATTCAGGCGCATGATTTATAACCAAAAGCAATGGTGGTATAGTAGCAAGATCCGATGGTAGGGTACCAAGCCACTACTACAGGCCCGTCCTTTACTGAGTGCGTAGGACATTTGCCAAAGCCATATTTGCACAAAGAAAAACCGCAAGCCGCAAAAAAAACAAAAAATAGTTTTTTTTTTCGGGGAGGTCCCAAACGGCTAGTGCCTGTCCGTCTTCATCAAAGTCACAAGACGCTGTATTTTTCGTGGCTATATGGCCGGTGGAATTCAAACTCATGACCTCCCTTTTGCGCACCTCCCTCCCTAACCACTAGTGTGTCTATATTGCATTTCAATTCCTCATATATTATACCAAATCAAAAAGTTGTCAATTACAAAGTTCTATAACTTTTTGAGATCTACAATTTTCATTTCAGGAGTTTCTGCATCCGAGATCATTTATAAAATTTGAATTTCAAATTTGAGAAATTCAAACATAGTTTTTGCATGACAAGATGATTTCAAATCAAAAAATTGTCAACAACAAAGTTTCATAATTTTTTGAGATCTACAAAGTTTATTTAGGGAGTTTTTCTATCCGATGTTGTTTGAAAATTTTTTAATTTTAAATTTTTTAAATAAAGACATAGTTTTGCATGATAAGATGAACTCAAATGAAAAAGTTGTCAAATACAAAATTTCATAACTTGTCAAGATCTACAAAGTTTATTTTGGTTGTTTGTCATTTGTGTCATCCGACATGGTGGTTCTAACATTTTTCACAAATCTTATATATCTCTATTGTAGTTTCATAAACTATAAGAGAGATGTAAAATTTATGAATAAATTTATTTTTACTTTGTCAAATGAAGAAATGACCAAAATAAATGTTGTAGATCTTGAGAAGTTATACAAATTTGTAATTGAAAACTTTTTTATTTGAATTCGTTTAGGGCTTCAAAATTTGATTTAAAATTTTCTTTGCCAAGTGTTTTTTTGACACTGAGCTATAGATGGCCATCAGGCCGTGCCGGTACGGCAGGGCGTGCCGTGCCATGCCGTGCCTATATCGTGACGCGCCGTGTCGTCGTGCCGTGCCATCATCGTGCCTCGTGCCGGAGGTACGGCCCAAGACACGGCTCGTGGGCCCTCGGTCCACCGGACCAAGCTCGTGCCTAATGCTACATGTCTACATTTCCTATTTTTAGAATTAGCAGACTACATTTCTTACCAGACCTTATATTTCCTTTTTTTAGAATTAGTAGGCTACATTTTTTACTAGTCCATTAAGCACCGGGCCGTGCCTGGGCCGTACCACGGGCCACGGTGGCGGCCCAGGCACGGCCTGGTGCCTCGGGCTGTGCCGGCCCGGGCCCAGTAGCTGCCGAGCCGGTCCGTGCTCGGGCCGGGCCAACCGGCCACGGGCTGCATGGCCAACTATACACTCAACAAAGAAGGTATTTGCCGAGTGTTAAAAAAAACACTCGACAAGTGTAAAAAAAACACACTCGGTAAATATTTGATACTCGGCAGGATTTTAGTAGTAAATTTGGTGGTAGGTTGATCCTATAATTTGGGACATTGGCGAGTCAATCCAAAATCCAACAGTGAGGGATGCCCTTATGCTGCTATTAGGTCAAGCTATAACCCGACATTAGCATATTATTATTGCCGGGTTGTGGCTCAACTCGACAGCGATCACCCATATCACTACTAGTTGGTTGCTCCGATAGTAATATATTGCTATGGGGATCTTAGGGCTTGTGTGCTATGTTGTCTTTATATGGATCTTGGATTCCATCTCAACCCTAGGCCCCTGCTCAGTGCGCTATATATGTCGTATACCCCACGGCCTTTGCGTCAACTGTGGCAATGCCAGGAAACGGGACTCCAATAAATTAAAGCACTCACTGTGCTACCACAGTGTAAGTTGTGTAACATCATCCAATTGTTGGATCATCGAGTAATCACGCATTCTCATTACGCTCCCGTCCGTCACGCGCAAAGGCAGTCATCATGCTTTCATCTTTTGGCACGCGCGTAGTCTTCAGGGCTGCTTTTGTCTGCCCCCATGGGAGATTCCTCTCTCCTAACACGGACGACTAATGACACCCTTGTTTAATAAGAGCTCCCAAAGCTGCCTAATCTTGAGATTTCTTGTAATGATGAAGATCTATTGTCCACGCGACACCGCAATATTAATATATCACGTCCACCAACTCCTGTCCCTCGGCATCAACACTTTTGAAAAGTAGGACAGGGTACTTTCACATTGGTTTTTTTTTTGGACTTGTAAATATATACTACTCCCTCGGCTCTAAACTATAGATTACTTTGACTTTTTTATATATAGAATTTACTCAGTATATAAACATATATTATATTTGAATATATAGCAAAATATATGTATAAAAAAAGTCAAAATGACTTATTATTTAGGATGAAGAGGAGTTAGCATACTAGAACAAAGCATCTCCAACAGTTATGCAATTGGAATTTGCCATTTGTTGGAGTTTGCCAAGTCCTTAAACGTTTTGCCAAATGAAAAATAAGATCATCTCCAAGTGTTTGGCATTTTTGACTTGGCATTTACCAAAATAGTGGACCCAACTATTTTTGTGCGCGAATCTTTCATCTTCGCACGAAATTCTCTCGCGCGTCGCGCGGGCGCTTTCTTTTTCACGCGCAATTCCTTTGCCCGTCGCGCGCAATTCCTTCGCCCGTCGCCACCAATTCTCTCGCGCATCGTGCGGCCGTGTTCATCGATCGAGGCAACAGTCCTAGGTTCGCCTGTGTTCGCCCGCGCGAAGAAAGAAGGCGGCGCGTGGGGGGAAAAGAAGAGTCGCGTGCGGGGAGGACTCGTCTCACGGGAAACTACCACGACGTGGGGAGTACGGGCACGACAAGGATTCCAAGATTCTCGGGATATCAAAATTGCCAAGCCATTGTGCCTATGCAAAAATGCCAAGTTTGGTCCATCAAATGCCAAGTTTGCCAAAATGCATAAGTCAAATGCAAAACTGTTGGAGAGCA
>Ga0182004_10005262_pt1 | contig 10536 bp, 10 predicted proteins | sample Sormic07211540_1_FD_120479 | JGI IMG/M metagenome (GOLD analysis project Ga0182004, IMG submission 120479) | Endophyte microbial communities from Sorghum bicolor roots, Mead, Nebraska, USA - 072115-40_1 MetaG | ecosystem: Host-associated > Plants > Roots > Unclassified | place: USA: Nebraska...
TATAGAGGTAGATAAAGCTAAAATTGAAGTGATCAAACAGCTACCTCCACCTATTAATATAAAAGGAATCTGAAGCTTTCTTGGTCGTTGTGGTTTTTATCATAGATTTATAAGAAATTTCTCACAAATTGCTAGGCCAATGACTAGATTGTTAGCTAAGGGATGTACCTTTTGAATTTGATGATGAATGCTTAGAATTATTTAATATTTTTTAAGGAATCACTCACATCAGCACCAATTATTGAACCCCCTGATTGGTCTTTACCTTTTGAAATTATGTGTGATGCTAGTGATTATGTTGTAGGCACAATCTTAGGGCAAACAAAAGATAAAATGCATCATGGAATTGCTTATGCTAGCAAAACAATGACAGAAGCACAGTTAAATTATGCAACCACTAAAAAAGAACTTTTAGCTGTTGTTTTTGCTATTGATAAATTTAGGTCTTCTTTAGTTGGAGCTAAAATAATTGTTTATTCTGACCATGCTGCTCTTAAATATTTGCTCACTAAGAAAGATGCTAAACCATGATTAATAAGATAGATGTTATTACTTCTAGAATTTGATTTGGAAATTAAAGATAGAAAAGGTGTAGAAAATCCTATTGTTGATCATTTGTCTAGGATGAATTTTAAAGAACCTCAGGAGTTACCTATTAATGACTCATTAAGAGATGACATGTTGTTTAAAGTGACCAAGATAGATCCTTGGTACGCGAATGTTGTCAACTTTATGGTTGCAGGATACGTACCACCAAGAGAAAATAAGAGGAAGCTCATATATGAAAGTCGTCTCCACATATGGGATCCACCCTACCTTTTTCGGGTATGCTCAGATGGGTTGCTTAGAAGATGTGTACCAGTGGAGGAGGGCATGCAGATCATTTAGAAATGTCATTCATCACCATATGGAGGTCATTATGGGGTATTCCGTACTCATGCAAAAATTTGGCAGAGTGGTTTCTTCTGGCCAACCATGTACAAAGACACCAAAGATTTTATCCAAAGATGTGGGCCATGTTAGAGGCACAAAAATATCACTACTAGAGATGTTATGCCACTCACCAACGATCTTCAGATAAAGCTCTTTGATGTCTTGGGAATTGATTACATGGGACCATTTGTGAAATCACGGAATTATGAGTACATTTTGGTGGCAGTTGACTATGTATCCAAGTGGGTAGAAGCCATGCCATGCAAGAAGGCTGACTCAAGACAATCAAAGAGGATGTTTGAAGAGGTTATATTTCTGAGGTTTGGAACACCTAAGATGGTCATAAGTGATGGAGGAACACATTTCACTGATAAAAAGTTTCACTTATACCTACAAGCTCATGGAATACGACATAATGTCGCTACTCCATATCATCCTCAAACAAGTGGCCAGGAAGAAACATCAAATAAACAAATCAAAAACATTATCCAGAAAACAGTAAATGAGATGGGAACTCTATGGAGGGATCAGTTACCAAATGCACTATGGGTATACCAGACAACTTATAAAGCACCTTTAGGTATGTCCCCATATCAATTGGTATATGGTAAGACCTGTCACTTGCCAGTCGAACTAGAACATAAAGCTCACTGGGCTATCAAAAGATGAAATATGGATTTTGAAGCCACTGGAGAGAAAAGAAAAATGCAATTATCAGAACTAGAAGAATGGAGAGAAAAGGCGTATCACAATTCAAAGATCTACAAAGAGCGAACAAAAAGATGGCATAACAAGAGGATCAAGAAGAAGGAATTTGCACCAGGAGATAAGGTATTACTTTTTATTTCTAGGTTCAAATTATTCGAGCTTGGAAAATTGAGGAGCAAATGGGAAGGACCCTTCACCGTTGTGAATTCATCACCACACGGAGCAGTAACTCTAGAATCAAGTGAAGGTACGTTATTCAAGGTAAATGGACACCGACTTAAACTTTATTTAGAACCATTTGATTTAGAAGTAATTGATGAGATATAATTTATCCAATTACCACCATATTAAGTTCTATTTATTATAGTATGAAAATTTATTCGAAAACATGTCTAACAGAAAATAGGAAGAGTCTAAAGGCACCACGCAAAAGGGCACCCAAAGCAGGCCCCTGGTGGGGCCGGCCGGCGCCTAGGTGGGGCCGGCCGACGCCCCCTTATCGCCTCTCGTCTCGACTTTCGTTCCATGTCCTTCTACACCCTTCCTACGGACATTCACGGATAATCCACTTGTAATCATATATTCTTTCGTATGGATCCCGTAGAGCCTAGAATCCGTCCTCATCACGTCTCCTGAAAACCCATATAAATACGTACCTAGACCCTCTTCAACAGTATCCCATAACTAGCCACCTCTTTCCCCAGAGAAGCTCACCAATCTAGATCTATTAGCGATGGCGGACAAGGCAGTCGTCTCCCACGGTGTGGACTTCGACAACATCCCCAGCGATGACTAGAAGGCCCTCGTCCTCGCACAGCCGAAGCCTCTCACCGTTGTGCCACCAAAGCCTGTCACCGTGGTACCGCCGAAACACGTCGCTACAGTACCCCAGCGTTATGAGCAAGCCAACTACATATAAGAGCCATCTGATCCTTCTCCTACAAGGCGATTGCTGCACGGAATTGCTAATGGGAAGCAAGTCGCTATCCCTAAGGGTACTCCGCTTCATCAACCTAGGGAGAATGAACGGCTCTTGTCGGTCCAAACCGACAAGAACAGGAAGCTGATATGTGCCAAGTACACCACCGCTCATCTGGTTATCCAAGGGGTTCGTGCTAACCCTAATGAAGTATGCTATGTTGAGCATATCGCACCACCGCCTAAGCCCAAGAGGAAGAGGGCAACATCAGCACTAGCACGGGAGAAAGTTCCCAAGCAACCAGCCCCTACTTTACGCACCCTCAACGAGAAGCTTGAAGGCCTCTCTGATATTGTCAGAGGGATGGAGAAGTCCAACAATCTAAGGGACAAGCTTATAGAAGGCATGGACAAGCAGTTAGGGATCAGTTTCAAATTGATCCACAGCCTCAGGAGCGATAAAGATAAGCTTGAAGCAGAGATTGCAGCCCTCCACGAAGAAATTCAGGGCCTCAACAATAAAGGGCAGCCATAGTTGCATAGTTACCTATCAATAAGGCACAATTCCACTAGGTTTGGCTAGTTAGTTAGGTCAGTCGAGTCATAAAGAATTTTCTTAGGGCAAAGTCTATCGAGCTAGGGCAGTCGTTAGCTCAGTTGTTAAAGCGTCTATCAAATTATATCACCACCATGAATAAATAAAGTGCCTTATCTTTTATCTACTCTATTCTCTATTTTTTGTATGTGTTTGTCTCCACATATTGCGCAAGAAAGTATACAGGAAAATAAGTGTGGGGAGGCACATCTCAATCACAAAACGAAAATTCAGTCAAAAAAAGAGCGTAATTCGGAATACAATTGAACCAAGATCGCACACGGCAAAGGGGGCCCACACTGCCCAAAGGTGGGGCTGGCTGGCGCCTAGGTGGGGCTGGCTGGTGCCCTGTTTGCTTGTCCCTGTTCTCGCTTCGGTCACGGTCAGGTTTGAGCTATTTAAATTATAATTGCATATATTTTATCTTTGAATTGTCATCCGAATCAAAAATCTTTATAGTACATATTTTAAAAAAAATAATAAACACCATTCAATCTATAACTTGAAAATAAATTGTATAACACTTTCCTAGAGTCATGGTTGTGAAATTTATAGCACGTCATGTTTGCTTAAGTTATTGCAAAAGGAAAGATAGCAAAATAATGAGTATTCGATTCCTGAAAATTTGTCTTTGGAGATTTTCTTTTAAAAAAGGTAAAAACAATTAGCTTCACCTCTCTTTGTATTGGAATCAAATAATAATCATATCAATTATTATGACTTTGGTAGAGAGATTTATCATATTCCTAGTATCATAAAAATGTAATAAAAACATAATACACTCTCTTAAAGCACTATTATGAAGGAGGCATGAGCTCTTCATAAAGAAATCTGAGGAAATAAAAAGGGATAAATGTCCAAAACCTCAAAAAGATAGATCATGAGGAAATAAAAAGGGACATGTGTCTCGAACCTCCATCTGAAAAAGCTCATGGTCCCTCCTACATAATATGCTAAGGAAGTGGATGATTTGTCTCATCTAGGAATATGATATTTTCCTCCCTGGTTATGAACATCAAAGTAATATCACAACCATTGATGCCACTACAATTAAGAGAAGATTGAAGCTATGTTTTATTTGCAAACTTCACTTACTCTCCAGCAGACAAAATTTAAGGAAGAGAGTAATCTACTTTAAGCTATCCTACTCTCCAATAACTACAGAATTCATGATAAGCACTTTAAATTTCCACAATGCATGATGACTAGATCAGTTTTATATAATTTAATTTCCAAGTTATGCATTAAATATTTACTCATCATGATAAAACCAAATTTTTTCTTGGGACAAGTAAAAGCCTAAGTGTGGGGGTAATTGTTGACACTTGTTAACTTACAAAATTTGTTAGCATTTATTTCTCCACCAAAAATGAATATCTACTAGAATAGGGTTATCACTGACAATTTCCACGAGTTTTGTATATTCTGTGTTTTCCAGGGATTATTTTAGAAAGTGTTGAAAAGAGATATTTAAGTGCTAATCGACCATGAAACTTATCCGCGACGGAAGGATGACACCAGAGGATTCAAGAACACTCTAGAAGACACCCAACGTGAGGGGGGAGCCAGCAGCCGCCAGGTGGGGCCGGCTGGCCCCACCCTAGCGTCGGCCGGCCCCCTACTGCTAGGGTTTGCTCCCCCCATCCGGAAGCTTCCTCCACCACCTCTGAGGAGCCATCTTGGCCGCTTGTTAAGTTGGTTTGATCCAACGGCGTACGTCCATCCCACCAGGCTATAAATAGAAGCCTAGACCCCTGCCTAAGGGAGGCCAGATCAAGAGATGAAGAGCCAAAGCATTAGATAGAGATCCACTAGATCTAGGCTAGCGGTCAAGATAGAGATTAGAGAGATAGAGTAGAGGAGTAGAGATTCAGAGGAGTCCCAGCCTGTCACAGCTTCCTCAGGAACTGTATTCATCTGGATTCGGCTCCCTCGCTCGAAACCGCGTTCTGAGGTACTTTTGTATCTACCCTTCTGATTCAAGGAAGCAACTTGTTTGTATTCGTCTTTGGTTTGCAACTCATATTATATTGAGTACTACGATTTGGGTAGCTCCTAGGTCAGAGTAGTGATTCGTAGCGTAGACGTGGTGTCTGGGCTATGGTTGCTTGTGAATGTCCCCTGATCAGCTGGACAGTGGTAGTTCGCGTAGGTGACTTTATAGCTGCGTTGATTCCTCTGTAGTCCACTTCGTGTTGATAGGATTGATAGGCTTATAGGTGCCTGATAGGGGATTACTCTGATTCTTCCCCTATTCGGGTTACTTGCCCGATAAGACGATACTATACAAAGTTTACCGGTTATTGGAACCAGAGTACATTAGTATTTCCTCATCATCAATAGTTTTCTAGATTGATTGTGCCCCCTTAGATTAAGAATTATAGGCTAAGTCATAAATCACCTACTGTTCCTTTGGGTTCGATATTAAAATCAGGTTGATCTTGGTGAAGTGCTGATTAGTATATATCTATGCGCTTGCGGATAATCTGATTATAATCATTATTAGGGTGCAGTTAATTTATACCAACAATCACTTAAACGTTAAAGCACTTGGCCAGAAGGCGTCAGATGCACCCGGTGCCACACACCGGATGTGTCTACCTCTCATCGGATGTAGTCTAGAGAGTTCCCAAACTACTCGAAGATGCATCAGATGCATTAGTTGGGTGTCCATCAGACATGGCCAGTGTTCAATGCCTACACTGCTTGTTTTCCTTGATTCTGATCCTACTGACGTCACTGTACATCAGACGATCAACAATGTTCTAGCCATGTCTGGTGCCAGAGCGTCGGACGCACTAGTGCAACACTCTATGCTACGTCAAAACACTAGCACACACCGGATGCTAGGCTAGCATCCTATGCCTCCAAGACTGGTGTCTGATGCACTAACAGTGAAGGACATCTCCAAAAATATCATTGAATCCTCTGAGACCTAACTCCTCTCTACAACTTCAACCCTTGCTTAAATGTGCTAACCACCAAGTGTACCACCTTATGTACGTGTGTTAGCATATTTTTATAAATATTTTCAAGGGTTATGTTAAAACACTATTTTCTAAATGCATGCACATGATCAATGTCACCTAGTGGCACTCGATAGACTACTTAGCCAAAGAATTCTCCTCTTTATAGTACGGCTATCGATGCTAAATGTAATTACATCCTCTATGTTGTGTTGATCACCAAAACCAAAATCTAGATAATACCTTTGCCTTGAAATATGCTAGGGTTTAGTTTTTTCTTTATTCAACACCAAGTTGAGCACTTCATCATCTTATGGTCATCACAACCATCACCATGACCCTCTAGCTCCTCCACTTGGCATGAGACTCATCATTTCATGTCTACACACTTAGCACAATGATTACTACCTAGGTTTCATCAATTATCCAAACCCAAACTAGGGCATTCATAAGGTCGTGTGCCTTTCTAGTATCAACTATGGCTAGCAACAATATAGCCTCATATGCATAGTAAACTATATGTTTACATCAAACATAAGACTATGGCTAACAACAATATAGCCTCACATGCATAGTCAACTATATGTACATCAAACACAAGACTTTGTAATGCCTTCCTTTCTAGAGAACCATATATTCATACATATGTTTCCAGATAACCATATATGATAGCAATACATAAATATGTTTCCAAAGAACATAAATTAATCATAGCAATTCTCAATAAAGATAATAGGTAGCATATACATTTGATAACAAAACAATAAGGTGGCACCATCCATCATCTCTCATTAGGTAGACAATTGAAGTCCATATCATCTCAGGCAGGCTACTGGTGGATGTTGAGCATAGAGAGGTGGGATGCTGAGCATAGGGAGGTGCAACAGCAGTGTAGGATCCCCCGCCTCTGGTCAGTTGCAGGAGGGAGAAGGGCGACGCTGCTAGTGTGGTGGAAGTGTCTAGAGGCGGAACCAGGGGCAGTAAGGGTTGTCCCATGCAATGGGAATTTATTCTAACACCCCTATAAAATTTCCAATTTATAGCACAACAAGCCATAAATTCACTCACTTTTTATCACAATATTATGATTTTTTATTATAAATACTAAGTACATGTGTAGAAACATTAAAAAATTGTTGAGACATACACTTATATATATATATCATATTTAGAGATGTCATCATATATGTTTGACCTCCATTAATCAAAATCGCTAGTTTGGCCTTTGAAGGTGTCCACCACCGACACGTGTGTGTGTGTGCGCGCGCGCGCGCGCAAGAGACCACTGTGTGGGGGTGGGCCACATCGTCGTCATGGGGTGGGACGCTGACCACCAAGATGGACGGGGGGCCACCGCCGTGTGGGAGGGAGAGGGTGCTGTCACTGGATAGGGGTTGTCGTGCGCCGCTGATCTTGGAAGGAGTCGTCATGCGCCGCCCACTGGGAATGAAATGCGTCGTGCACTGTCGTTTTGGGAGGGGGTCACCATGGGAAGCTGCGACTTCGGGTGAAGAAGCGCGCGCAGGGAAAGGGCACGCGCACAAGTGGAGGTGGCAAGGTGGTAGTGGCGCACAGAGTCAAGTCCTTCTAATATTGTTTTGCTAGTTTTTAGGTGTCTTGATCGGCGCTACAACCTAAGTTCTGGTGTAGAAAAGATTTGTCTATTTTAGAGTTTTTCTTCACATTAAATCTATTGTCGTCTCATTAATTTATTTAGTTATCATCCTACTTAAAATAGATAGAAGAGTAAGGGCCTGTTTAGATGCAGCCAAACAGCTAAAATTTTTGGAGAAATGAGCACTTTTTGGAAGAATGGATCTAAACAGGAGCTTGTAAAACTTGGCTGTAAAGATTTGGAATTTGGGACCTTTGAGCCTAAAACTGTGTAAACTTGCTTAGGGACCCGTGTCATGTGTCTTGTTGACCAAAAAAAATTTAGAAAGCATCTAAATAACTATTTGAATGTAAAGTTACAGCCAAAAGTTCAAAAGTTTTGGGATATAAGATTTAGGATCTAACATTAATATCATACGGTGGGACTGCGCAGCCTACACTACTCACTTTTTTTTAAAATATTTTTGTTCTAGTGCTTTGAATCAAACTTTTTACTTTTTAAAAAATAGGTATAAAAAATATTAATATTTATAATACATAATTATTAGATTAGTGAAAATATTTTATATTATTTTTATCTAGAGATATAAATATTGCTAATATTTGCATAAATCTAAGTAAGCTTTAACCGGCACGAATACTAGGTACACTTATCTTAGAAATCAACCTGACCAATTAATGGCTCAGAACATGGGCAAAGCACGCGACGGCCACCAACCAAGAAAGCAATCAGAGCACTGAACAATCGAGAGAAGCAATTCAGGCGTTGTTTAGTTCACCCAAAAATTCAAAATTTTTCAAGATTATCTGTCACATCGAATCCATATACATGAAGCTTTAAATATAGTCAAAAATAAAAATTAATTAAATTACGAGATAAATCTTTTGAGTCTAATTAGCCCATAATTGGATAATATTTACCACAAACGAACGAAAATGCTAAAGTGCCTCAACCAAAATTTTTTGCAAACTAAACAATAAAAAATCAAATCAGCGCCGACTGATATTTGATTGATACTCATGGCAGCAACCAAAGATTACACTGAAATCATGATCGATTACAAGCAGATGTACTCGCAGCTTGATATGCCAGCATCTGGGGAGGATGGCAAGGAGATAGGAGGAAAAAAAAAGAAAAGAAAAGAAGAGCAGATCTTGATCTGAATCACGCCGGCGGCGGCGCAACCTGCCACTGCATATCGTATCCTGCCCCGGCCCCGGCAACGGCCGGCTCGGCTACTAGCCCGCGTAGACGTGGATGCCGACGGCGATGAGGAAGATGGTGATGAGCGCGAAGTAGAGGACGGCGTGGACGAGGATGGCGAGGCCGCTGGTGTGCATGCTGCCGAACTCCGCCACCCTGCCCCGGCCCGGCAGCGTGCAGAGCAGCCCCGGCGTGAGGACCACGAACAGCACCGTCGCCACGATCACGGGGCCCCAGTCCGCCATCGCTCCCCCTCTCCCTCTCCCTCTTCCTTCCTAGTGGAGAAGCTCCAAATCTACGCTCTCCTTTTGTCGTTCTTCTCTCTGTCTGAGACGGAGTTGAGGAATGAGGAGCGTCGCAGTAGCGCCCCGCCTGCCAGTCACGGATTATTAGAGGAGAAAAGAAAAGCGTCGCGGGGCCCACTGCGTGGTTTGAGAGCGACTTGGGGGCCCCACTCGTCATTGGCAGGGGCAGGAGCGGGCGTGGTCCAGCCTCTCCGACGCGGGGGGCAAGGAAGGAATCCAACCGTTGCTGCCGCTTTGCTTGCGCAGTGGGGTACACGGGTGCGGTGCGAGCGTGCGAGGCGACGCACCGGATCTACGTGGGCCCCACCAGCTCACGTGTCCGTCCGCACACGAGAAGCAGAATCGGCTGCTGGACTTGGGCCATTCAATGGTCCAATAGGATGTTTTTTTTTTTTAGAAATTGAGGTCCAGTAGAATTTGACACAGGCAGCCGCTCCATTTTTTGTTTTTTATAATTTTTTATTAAAAACACAGCAAGCGGCAGTTGAATTGAGTTACCTGGAAAATCGATCAAAGAAAAAAAAAAGATCAATGAAATTAATGAATGATGAAGCAAGGGAAACATTGTGTACCGTACCGTCAAATTAATCAAGCAAGGAGAGCGCGGTCAGAGTCAGCTTCCCTGACGAACCTGCAACGCTCCCTTTCTGATCTGATCCCATCCTCATCCTGATGCTTTTTCCTCCCTCCATGGATTCCCCTCCTCCTTTTCTCACTCTTTAGCGTCCTCCATTGGATCAGCCTGGCATGGATGGATGTCGTCGACGTCGCATTCCTCAATGAATCTCTCTCTCTCTCTCTCTCTCTCTTTTTTTCAGGCCCGCTCCATTATTATTGCCCACTTTCCCTCTCCTTCCTGCTGCTCGAGCTAGCTCCACAAATTAAAATGCAGGCAAAGCACACGTTGGGCTAACATAACACACACCCAGCACGCGCAGCAGTATACATCATACAGTAGCTAGCTAGACAGCATAGTGATCTGGAAGGCAGAAGGAGACGACCGGCCGGCCGGGATGCTGGACTGGGCGCCGGTGGTGGTGGGCGTCGTGCTCTTCGTGCTGCTCTCGCCGGGCCTGCTCATCGAGTTCCCCGGCCTGCACCGCTGGGTCGACTTCGGCAGCCTCCGCGTCACCGGCAAGGCCGCCACCGTCCACACCATCCTCTTCTTCGCCATCTTCCTCATCGTCACCATGGCGTGCAACCTCCACATCTACACCGGCGCCTAGCTAGCTAGCTAGCTAGCCGGCCGTGTACCTGCATGTACTATGTCGTGGCCAGCTACCTGAGCTGCCA
>Ga0182004_10005263_pt1 | contig 10535 bp, 4 predicted proteins | sample Sormic07211540_1_FD_120479 | JGI IMG/M metagenome (GOLD analysis project Ga0182004, IMG submission 120479) | Endophyte microbial communities from Sorghum bicolor roots, Mead, Nebraska, USA - 072115-40_1 MetaG | ecosystem: Host-associated > Plants > Roots > Unclassified | place: USA: Nebraska...
TATTTAATGCTTCATGCATGTGCCGCAAGATTCGATGTGACAGAGAATCTTGATTTTTTTTTTTGGTTTTCAGGGGGAACTAAAAAAAACAAAAAAATAAAAAAATGAATAATGCACGAAAAAAAAAAAGAGAAAAAAAAAAAAAAAAAAAAAAAAATAATGGGTTGGGTTTGGGGGGGGTGGTGGGGGGGGGGGGCAAAAACTACTCGAGAAAGTTTCTCGAACCTCTACTCTCTATCCCGGGCAAGAGCCGACAGATCTAGCTAGCAAGAGATCACACATTCACACATAGATAGGTACTGTAGAACTTATCTTTCCATGCATCATGGATGATCACGTGCATGGAGACTAAATAAAAGATATATAACCTACATGAGAGAGCTACCAAAATCAGAGATTTTGGCGAACCAAAATGTGGTGCCTGAATTCGTCCATTTGCTCAGTTTGGTGACACATCGAGCTCATCATTTCTTCACACCCTGGCACAATAATGCATGCTAGGCCTTGCAGCTTGGACGCGCTATTACTTTAATTTCTACTGATATACGGACGATTTACAAGCAGTACGCGATAGGACTCACAAGTCACAGCCCATATGCACTGGTCCCTATTAGTATCTATCGATCGTGATATATAGCAGGTGTGACGACGATGCATGCGTGTGGATATACTAATTACTAATGCCACCGGCATATCCATATAATGCTTGGCTGGCATGGCGCTGCTACAGTGCTATGTAGTAGTGTATGTCATCTCGCAGTGGGAATTTCAGGAGAATTTGACTTGCATTTAATAGTCTAACTCTCTTGTCACAATTACTAACACTCTCGTTGAGTCTTAGAATTTAATGTAATGAAACTTTATATTGAGAGTGATTGTTTCATCTAATTTTCATTTTGACATGACAATTTAGAAATAATATAAGAATATGACAGTCTTAGAAATAACATAAGAAAACTATCTCCACTGAGAGAGTTTCAGTTCCACAACTTGGCCATAGCGTTCCTTCTGAATAACTGGAGCAGTACTTAGCGTCGCGTTCCAGCCTAGGAGCTGTTTGGTTTCTTTCGGAAAAGTTTAACTCCTATTACGTCAAATATTTAGATATATACAAAAAATATTAAATATAACTAGACTATTTATAAAACTAAAAACACAATTAAATAATTTATGAGACAAATATTTTAAACCTAATTAGTTTATAATTAAATACTAATTGCTAAATAAAATAAAAAAATATTACAACTCCAATCAAACACCGGCTCACGCAGGGATCGGAGAAGAGACCCGCCCAAGTGCCTCCTGCCGCCCACACCTCCTCACTCAGGCCTTGTTTAGTTCCTTGTCGAAATTTTTTCGAGACACTGTAGCACTTTCGTTTGTTTGTGGTAATTATTGTCCAATCATAGACTAACTAGGTTCAAAAGATTCGTCTCGTAAATTTCGACCAAATTGCGCAATTAGTTTTTAATTTTATTTATATTTAATACTTCATGTATACGTCTAAAAATTTGATGTGACGGGAAATCTTGAAAAGTTTTTGAATTTTAGGTGGAAGTAAACAAGGCCTCATTTGATCCATGCATGCTAATTGCTATGTGAACCCTGCAGCTGCAAGGTCATTTTAGCTTACGTACTATACATGATTTCTTTTGCTAGCTACGAGTACGTGAGATTTTTGAAGCACAAGGAGCGTCCCTTCACGGCTTCACCAACCTCCAAAGAGGGGCAATCCATGATGGATCCGTACACACGACAAACAGTGAAATCACCTGTGTGTAAATGTACCATGCATGCATGGACACACAGTACCGACACGGCGACAGGCACGCGTGTCTCAGGGCAGTGGCCATGCAGATACTGTAGTAGTACTACCTAGCATGCACAGCGAATGGGTTCGCAACAACGGCAACAATCACCATGCATAATCACTGCTCTGCAGCAAAAGCCCACGAGAAACGAGATCATTGTGCATGCAGCATGCACATCGATCATGCATACACAGAAGAGTCGATCGTGCCGGCCGGGTCCCATACAGATCGAGACCATGTGAACCAGCTGATATATTTGAATTGGTTCTTCCAAAGGTATACACTATACAGTACTAGTACAGTGCCGTTTTAATTTGTTACGTGCGGTAAACATGTGTCAAACATGCATGGTTGTTCAAGCAGTTACACCCACAGTACGTCCACTGCTCCGAGCCTCCGACTCAGTGGCTAATCCAGCTCGAAAAATGACCTAGGACGGACTTATACTCTAAAATTTTGGCAAAACCAATGACAATATAAGCTAACAAACTTCATAAGTTGTTTTGGCAACATAATAATGTGACCAATATTAAAGTTTTCAGCATATATAAAATTAGAGAAGTTTATTCCTTAAATTAAGAGAAGTCATACATACTAATACTAATAGTTCTAAACTGACTTCACCAAATCATTCGATGATTCATCCTTAATCAAATTTTAAACAATTAACTATGTGAAAAGGGCAAATAAAAAAAGAAGATACCTGCAGCCCGACGCAGGTTCGTAGGTTTCGCAAGTTTGTGAATTAGCGAGAGAGATGACCAGAAAGTCAGAAGTTGAGAATAGTGAGAAACGTGAGAAAGGCCGATCGTATTCTTATTGCGTTTTGTGGGCTGTGATTTTCTATATGGGCTGAACCACACATGATAGTCCAAGACGTCTAAGTTGTCTTCAACCTCCGTCGGATACTCTAGGAGACTCTTTTTATTTTGTACTAATGTTTAAAATTCCCATAGAGTGTCAGATCAACCCCAAAAGGACCTAGGGCGGCCGCCCTGGCTCGCCCTAGTGGTGGATCCGCCTATGCTCCGACTGTCCATTTTTTGCATCGCCACGAGCGAGCCCACACGATTGAGGTAGAGCGCCGCTGGTTCGGCCACCTAGATATATATACAGTAGACATCGATCATTCGAGCCAGTCATTTCGTATGTAGTGGGGCCAGTTCTAATGCATTGTGTATCATGCACATTATGTCATTATACATACACGAGTAACACATTGCTGGAGTTTTTGGTGCATTAGTACGTACAAATTAAAATAATAGAAAGATGTAGTACTTAGGTTGTATCTCCATAGAGATATAGTTTAGGCTTAATATCCAAACGAGTAAAATGCAGTGATAGTCCATTAAATTACGAGGATGTGTCGATTTAATTTGGTCCATCGGGTTTGAAAGTGTATTTGTTGCCCAAAACCTTGATCAATGGTACATATAAAGAATTTATACTCCTTCGTTTTATATTTATATTTATAGAAAACTCTATGGGCTTGTTTGGCACAGCTCAACTTCACTAGTAAAGCTGTTTTTTTTAGAAAATAGCTTCATGAGTGACTTTATAGATGAAGCTGAGCTGTTTTCAAATAAGTGTTTGGCAAAATAGCTTCACCAACTACTTCATGTATAGTTGAGAGAGAGAAATGAGAGAGAAGCTGCAATAAGCTACTTTTTTCCAGCTTCTTCCAACTTATGTTTTTGTGGGGGGAGGAAAAAAACAGCTTCAACCATGAAGCTGTTTTGAACATAAGTGTTTGGCAAAAAAAAACAGCTCACAACAGTTCATAAAGCTGTTGTGAGCTGTACCAAACAGACCCTATGTATTTATTTTTCTTTCACAAGCCGAGCGTGCGCTCCTACTCATCCAACACGCCACACCCGCCCGTGTGGATGCAGAAGTTTGGGCTTATAATATGTAAATGGGTAAAAACAGCAATAAAAAGAAATGAAGTTCCATATTCAGAGCCAAAACGTACGAGCAATATCCGGCCAGACCGGTGGACGCAGCCGTATATGTTTGAACGATCCATAAGACGCCACGTCACTAGCGTCATCTGGCGACCGGGGATCACGCACGCACGCTCCTCCTGCGCATGAATGATGGACTAGGAAGCTTGCTTTCCCAAATAAAGAGAAATGGACGTCCGAAAAGACGGCACAACCAATTCGATCTGTTTCTTGTTACAGTGATGATGCATGGACGACGACGACGCACGGCCGCATGGGATGCGCGTACACTCTTATCAGTTTTTTTTTTTTAATAAACTCACTCTTATCGATCAGTTCTTTGAGTGGCTGATCTCGATCGATATATCGAGCCCGCAACGTCCATGATTGATCTTATCATGTTGTCATCATTGATCACATGCATGCAGTAACACCAAGCGAGAGCGGGCACACCGACTGGTTGTGTGGTCCTAGATTTGCTATTGATAAACAGGCACCTAGCGCGTACGATTTTCCGTCACGTTTCCGATCATCACGCAACGAACTGCTTTAATTTCAGTGACTTCTGGCTTCTGCTAGCGTGACGACTGACGAGAGCCTTGCCGGGTGTTGCCGGCAAAAGTATGCTAGCTACACCCTGTACTAAATTATAAGTTACTTTAATAATTTTAGAGAGTCAAATATAAATTTGACTAAATTTATATAATAACATAATAACATTCGTAATATCAACTAAGTATCACTAGGTTCTTTATTAGTTATATTTTTATAGTAATATCTATTTGATGCTATAAATCTTGCTATTTTTTCTATATAATATTGGTCAAACATGAGATGTTTTGACTCTCTAAATTTTTTAGAATAACTTATAAATTGGGATGGAGGGGGTACTTAGCTAGTACATACCCCCTCCATATATGATTTAGAAGTCGTATACAGAGAGTATATGTATGACATGCTTGGTACTGTAGCTTAGCTCGCCATGCTCCTCTTGCCTCGCCATGTCCAGCAAAGCATGGCAAGCTTCCCATGCTGTTTGGTTTTCTTTTCTCCGCTTTTATTTCCTTTTCATCCATCCAGTGAACAAGATTGCCCATGAAGTAATTCAAGAGATGACGATTCAAGCCATGAAACGCTCGATTTGGAAACCAAAAAGCTCAATTTGAGTGGGGAAAAGTTCGACTAAGCCTATCATAAGGTCGATTCGGAAGTCAATGAGCTCAATTTGGGTGGAAAAAGTTTGGGAAGATCAATTTAATGAAGGAGAGAAAGGGAAAAGTAAAATCTGCCCCTAAAGGCGTGCACATCCAATGGTGCACATCAGGAGAGCACATGCTCGCAAAAGAAGCAGGATTCGGGAAGGAGGAGCTTCAATCTAGTGGGGTAAAAATTCAATTTGAGTGGTATCCAAATCAATTTAAGTAGCAGTGACTAGAAATCGGGGGAATAAAGGTCTGGAGAGAGAAGAGCGACGTGTGAGCAAGGAATCCTATCGGCGTAGGCAAGATGATTTGGTTTTCCTGTGTGGGCAAAGAAAAGCTTGCTCAAGTGAGCGAGTTTGCCAAGCAAAGCTAGCTAGTGTCGTGCTACCAAACACCCGACCTTACCAAGCAAGGTGAGGCAAGTGGCTTGCCCATGATCCAAGCTAAGGCCCAAAGGACAATGAGGTCTATTTGCTTACAACAACAAAGGTATTTTATCTTTCCTGTTAAATTAGCATACCTTAAAATAAAATGGTAAGTGGTTTGATCTCATAAAAAGGATCTAACACATTGTGGTTGCATTTTCAAAATGTTGTGTCAATAAGAAATGTTCATAAAAAGTCAAGCTAACATTTTCCAGAAAATAAAGGCACGTGAACAAGAAATGTTGGATGAATTAGTATTAAAAAAATTGAGTTGAAACAACATTTTACAAAAAAAAATAGTTGGGTCAACAAGAAATGTTCGATTGGCTTGTATTTTAAAAACCAACAAGACTTAAAATGTCTGAAATGTTGGATCAACTATCCTATATATAAAAAATCGAGCCAATATTTTCAAAGAAATGCCGGATTCTATTCCTATAAGTAAATTGAACTAGCACCGTGAGCCAGAAAAATGTCAGATCAAACTGCTAGTGACAGAAAAAAAGTAAATGATGTAAAAAATGATGAATGGAAACCTTAGAAAATGTTGGATAAAAATGTCACATCAATATTTATAGAAAATGTTGAAGCAAGCCGAAGATGTTGTGTCAACAACTACATAAATGTTGTCACAAAAAAATAAGGAGAAAGTTTTTTATTATTTTTGTATGTTTCAATAAAATTGATTTTTTGTTACATTTCTTCTTATATAGCTGAATCTACTCTTGAAGTTTGTGCATATTTTCTCTTTAACCTTCTTTGCCCTTTTCTCGGTGGCTTATTTTGGGTTTCATAACCTATGATATCCTGCATGGCTTATTTTGCCCTTTTAGGCTATTTTTTGCTATAGTAAAAATATTGAATACACACTTGCAAAAGTTTAAATCAAACTAATACATGCATTAAAAGCTGTGCTAGGAGAACCACAAAAGAAAAATCAAACTATTGCTCAAAAAAAATTTACACTTCATAATGTACATATGGTTGAAAAAGTTGGGAAAAAAGAAAGAAGAAACAATAATTTTTAATAACAATAAAAAAGGTGAAAAATAAAAATATAATAATACGTTAAAGTAAAAATGTTTGGAGATAGCAAAATCAAACCTTATTACGGACCAGAAAAGAGAAACTCGAAATGTAAAAAGGGAATGGAGAAACAATAAAAAAAAGAATAAATATTATCCGCTTTAAGGAAACAGCGAGAGCAAGTGGAAAATGTATCGCTAGAAGCCTAGAACACATGATGGTGCAATGGCCCTTCTGCCGGCGGATGTCAAAATATGTCATGTGCCGCGGTGGTCTGCAACTGTTTGCTCCTTCAGTCCTTCACGTGGCTAGCAGAAAATAGCAGCAAGTTAGCATTAGCAGGAGTGCAGGACGCAACAGCAGAGCGAAGAAGCAGGGCATATCACACCAAAACATCAAGGAAATGATTCCACGAGCGAGGGACAAAAGACCGAAGCTAATCCCATTTTTTTCAAGGAAAAGTCAGCCACTAGTTAGCCAATGAGAAGATAGGGAGAGGGAGAGGTGGAAATAAAACAGATGATGTTCGGTTATATTTTATTAGGCATACGGATGAAAAGATTACAAAGCAGAGCAGAAGGAGAGCGAGAGCTCGTGGTAGGAGACCCAAGGCGCTGTTGGCCTCTCGCAGTATTGTCTTGTATACTCCGTCTGTTCATAAAAAATGTCATTTTTATGTATCAAGAGGTCAAAAATTTTAGTTTTTATCGTGTATATATATAAACATATTAATATATTTATAGCGTATACTTACTATTATTAGATAAATCATTGAATATATTTTTAATAAAATTTTTAGAGATATATATGTTGCTAATATTTTTTTATAAATAAATCTAGTAAACTTAAGAAAAATTATAATTATCCGGAACTTATAATAATATTTAATATGGCGTATAGATGTAATGCGCAGAGGAAGTGCTACCGTGCTGGTTTTGGAATGACACGCATGCAAACGATAGTACTTACTCCTCTCATCTTAAAAAGTATATAATTTTGACTTCTTGAAAAAGAGATTACATTCTTATGAGGATGGAAGGATAAGTTGTTAGTTACACCTCCCAACCTCCGTAGAAAGGGTGCTCGCAAAAAAAAAAAAACCTCCGTAGAAAGGGAAGTGAAGGAGGTGACACTCTCAGAAAGCAACCAACTAAAATTATGTTCTTTTTTTCACATGGCTGGTCTGGTGCAATGCAACCTCAAAACCACAATATCCAGTCCTCAGTCCTAGGATATTTCCAACCTCATCTTCACTGGTATTAGAAGCCTCTAGCATACGTTCGCATGATCGATTCCCATAGCCATTGGCAGTTGAGTTCTCCTCCACTGTTCTGACTTGTACAGAAGCATAGGCAAGCAAGAGGCAACCAATGGCGTCGTCGCCGTCGGTCTCCTTCCTCGAGCTCTGTCTCTCCTTCCTCTGCTTCGTGGTCTTCTACTACTTCCACATCAGGTCCAAGCGGAAGAACCCTGTCATCCCGCTGGACTGGCCGTTGGTGGGCATGCTCCCGGCCCTCCTCGGCAACCTCCACCACCTCCACGACTGGATCACCTCCCTCGTGGTCGCCAGCCCACTCAACTTCCTCTTCACAGGCCCGCCGCGCTCCGGCATGCAGTTCTTCGTCACCGCCGACCCTGCCAACGTCCGCCACGTCTTCACCTCCAACTTCGCCAACTACCCCAAGGGCCCCGAGTTCGAGGAGATCTTCGACATCCTCGGCGGCGGCATCTTCACCGCCGACGGCGAGTCGTGGCGCCGCCAGCGCGCCAAGGCGCAGCTGCTCATGTCCAGCGCCCCGTTCCGCGCCTTCGTGTCCCGGTACAGCCGCGCCAAGGTGGACACCGCGCTGCTCCCGCTGCTCTCCCACTTCGCCGCCACCGGAGACGCGTTCGACCTCCAGGACGTGTTCCTCCGGCTGACGTTCGACACCACGACGACGCTGGTGTTCGGCGTCGACCCCGGGTGCTTGTCCGTCGGCCTGCCGGAGGTGCCGTTCGCGCGCGCCATGGACGACGCCATGAACGTGCTCCTCCTCCGCCACGTCGTCCCGATGACGTGGTGGAAGCTGGCAAGGAGGCTGCGGATTGGGCACGAGCGAAAGATGGCGGAGGCGTGGCGCACCATCGACCAGTTCGTCGCCGACACGATCGCCAAGCGGCGCGCCGAGAAGGCGAGGCACGGCATCAGGGACTCGGCTGACCTGCTCTCGTCCTACATCAACGACGACGGCGAGGACACTGCGGCGGTGGACGCGTTCCTGCGCGACACGACCATCAACCTCATGCTGGCCGGCCGCGACACCACGGGCTCGGCGCTGTCCTGGTTCTTCTACCTCCTGACGCGGAACCCGCGCGTGGTGTCCAAGATACGGCAGGAGCTGGAGTCCGTCAAGACGACGAAGAGCAGCACCCCGGAGCGGGACGACGGCGGCGGCATGGGCATGGTGACCTTTGACGACCCGGAGGAGCTGAGCCGGCTGACGTACCTGCACGCGGCGCTGTGCGAGTCGCTGAGGCTGTACCCGCCGGTGCCGCAGGAGCTGAAGGAGGCGGTGGCGGCGGACGTGCTGCCGAGCGGGCACGAGGTGCGGCGCGGGGACAAGATCCTGGTGTGGCTGTACGCGATGGGGAGGATGGAGGACGTGTGGGGCAGCGACTGCCGGGAGTTCAGGCCGGAGCGGTGGATCGCGGAGGACGGCGGCAGGGTGCGGTACGTGCCGTCGTACAAGTTCATGTCCTTCAACTCGGGGCCCCGGACCTGCCTCGGCAAGGACATGGCGTTCGTGCAGCTCAAGGCGGCGGCGGCCGCCGTGCTCAGCAACTTCGACGTGGAGGCGGTGCCGGGGCACGTCGTGGAGCCCAAGCTGTCCATCATACTTCACATGAAGAATGGCTTCATGGCAACGGTCAAGAGAAGGCGCCAGGCGCTTGCTTAGCTTCAGAATAATTACATCTGAGATCGATCGGCGTATACGTACGGTCCTTTGTTATGTGTGTCGGTAATCAAACTATGAGATGGTGATGATCGGTGCTGTTAACTCTCGTATGTATGTCGTACTACCGCACTCTATCAGTAGCGCGTGTCCACACTCCACAGTCGGTACTCGGTACGTTAACTCACATGTGCTAGCTATGTAGTAGAAGGTGCAAGAACAGGTACTCATCGTGCTGCCTACGTGTACAACGCTCCGTTGGTCGTTGAAAGCTAGTGTTATTACGTGTACGTGTGTGTGGTAGAGTTCCAACTGTGCGGCTAGCTATGGCATATGGGTGCTTTCTGTGGTACGGTGGGTGAAATGAAACCATGCTAAATTATTTAAAAGAGAGAGAGACTTTAAACGTAGGCGTATATGCAATATATGTCAAGTACAAAGTACAACTTCCATAGAACCTTCTAGCAAATTTAGATGAAGTATATTACTAGCAGATTTATGTCCGTGCTTGTATTGGGACCACTATTTTTTTCCAGTAATATAGATGCATAAGCTCCGAGAACTTCTTTGTTTAGGGTTGTTAAAGTTTAACAGGTACTATAATATTTTTGTTTTATTTGACAATCAGTGTCCAGCTAAATAGGTTGAAAAGATTCACCTCATAAATTATTCTCTAGCCATGTTTTTAGTTTTGTAAATAGTTTACATTTAGTACTTCATACATATGTCTAAATATTCAATGTGACAGGTGGTAAAATTTACTAACCGTAACTAAACAGGCTCTAAGTGAAAGATGATTTGTATTAGGCGTGGACGCATAAGCAGGGGATCGAGATTCTCAGACGACGAATTCAAAGCAGAGGATTGTGCTTTTGCTGCTGAGCTGATGGAAACAAGCAAAAGCGGATGACCACTAGCCAGCAAATGTCGCCAGATTTTTTTAGGGAAAAACACAGGCGTTTATGCAAATATCAATTTTCTGATTTAGTACCACACGATGAAATTAGCTAGGGCTTCGCAAAATTTTTCAAGATTTCTCGTCACATCGAATCTTGCGGCACATGCATGGAGTATTAAATATACATGAAAACAAAAACTATTTGCACAGTTTATCTGTAAACCGCGAGATGAATCTTTTGAGCCTAGTTACTCTATAATTGGACAATGTTTGTCAAATAAAAACGAAAGTGCTACA
>Ga0182004_10005264_pt1 | contig 10534 bp, 6 predicted proteins | sample Sormic07211540_1_FD_120479 | JGI IMG/M metagenome (GOLD analysis project Ga0182004, IMG submission 120479) | Endophyte microbial communities from Sorghum bicolor roots, Mead, Nebraska, USA - 072115-40_1 MetaG | ecosystem: Host-associated > Plants > Roots > Unclassified | place: USA: Nebraska...
ACACAAAACCAAATATGCTACACCATAAATTTGTAACACACAACAAATCACACCTAGCTGGTCTTGATGGTCGTTTTAGTCTACTCCCAAATCAAATAAACATTACCAACGAAATTATAAAAAAATCTCAAAAAATCATCAAAATATTTTTTTCTATCCTAAAACTGGTTTAATCTTAGAATTTATTTTAGCTCAGGAAAATATGGAACATTTTTTTTCTAATAAAATCACACCACCCCTGTAGATTTTGTACACATGAGAATGGGCAAACATATTATGTGGTATGATCAATCGGTATATGATGATACAGTTTTTACTTCATGTCATAGTTTCATGAATCCACAAGACACGAAGTAATATACGGGAGTGATAAAAGCCGGAGTATGATCGAGTGATCTCATTTGGTGAAAGTTGGCTAATTAAAGTTGCTGTACGAGCACCTGGTTCTGGAGTACCATCATTCATCCTCATCCTCACAGATTGTACACTTATCACCTGGAAGCAGAAGGTCCTTGCATGGCTTCTTTGAACTCTGGACCGCCAGGCCTCTGAATGCTCAGAGTGGCAGCTCGAAGATTTCCTCTTCCCTTGCTGCGATGTGCTTCCTGCAGATCCATGCAATGTGGCCGTCATCTCTGTATCGAACACGCCACAGGCCAAATCTCTGTGCTAGGTCCATCCCCGTCAAAACACCTTGCCCTTTCAAGAAATCCACAAGCCATTGCCTGGCTGTTTTCATATCCTCTCCCATGTCGCTTGTGCCACCTTGGTTGCCACCATTTCTTGACCTTCCGTACAGTGCTGCTGCACCCAGAGCCCCCACGGACGTGGCAGATGCAGCCGCGCCGTACATGGCCGAGGAGTCCAGCAGGTGCACCACCTCCCTGCTCAGGTCAGGTATCATCTCTCCCATTCCAACAATGAAATGCGCGCCGATCTTCAGAGCAAAAGTCAGCAGCTTCATGAACTTGCTCATGTAAGGTAGCAAGGATTTCACTGTCTGGTTGTCCACTTGAATCAGGTCACAGCCGAGCTGATCTTCTACTACATGCATCTCTCTACGGAACTCGCACAGCATGTGCACTCGTAAGGACCGCATCCCAGGCAGTATTCTTGTGACCAGCTGTTTGGACCGGTTGTCTAGGCTAACAAGATAGAACATCTGTGGCACTTTCCTTTCCTCCAACTGGATGCTGTAATTCATCATGTAGTCCATTTTCCTGTGGAGTTCAGTCACAAGGTGATACTCGTAATACCTCAAGCTTGCGATTTCCTCCTTGAGGTCCCTTATTCCTTGTTCCACTCTCTTCAATCTTTGGAGAACCATCTCAACACCTTTTGCAATGCCTAATATGGAAGGATCAACCACATCTGTTTCAGGGATGATTTCAGATTGCTGCTGATTGTCTGGGGTGACAGAAAGTTCAGTTGCGAGGTGCTGTAGATCATAGTACCTACGGTGAAGGACTTCATGGAAGTCATCATCTGATAACAATTCTCTGGCATGATCTGATCCTGATTGTAAGATGATCCTTTTATTGCTTTCAATTGCACTCCATATATGCTCATAATCATACATGCTTTCTGCAGGCAATGACAAAAGAATTTGCTTTATTCTCTTCAGAGGCAGCAGCTGCGTTTGGAGAAACCTATGTGGTATGAGATATTTTACACAGTCTGGCCTGATAATGCTTTCCTCGAACACCAAACTTGAAGACATGTTTAGTATGGTCGGGATTATTAACTTGTGGAATATCCTCACCATGTCAGTAACACTTTTGCTGGAGCATGCAAGCACATCGATGGATGAGTCTAATGTCCTTCCCAGCTCCACTCTAACATGGAAACCATTGACCACTGTATAAATAAGATTCTTCTCCAAGATGTAGACTGCACCCTGTTGCTGTCCCATGCACATGATTTTGTTGTGCAAACGAACCTGAAAAAAGATATTGTTTCATAAGTAATTCAGGTGTTGTCGGTACACATTTCCAAATAGCATGCATATCACTTTCGGCAGCTATGCTAGTTAAGAGGAACATAATGTTTTACCTGAAGCCTTGGAAAGAAATCGCTTGTCAAAAACATGTGTATATCTTTGCATTTAAGACGCCTTCCAACATATCTGCAGTCTGGCATGGTTAAGTGCCACTTTTGAGTCCCTTCTTTGCTTTCCTCAAGAATAGATGGCACTAAAAGTAATGTGTCTGGGTTTCCAGGATCCTGTTCATAACACAATTCGAGCTTCAACAGCAAATTTATGACATCATTGCCCTGGAAAGATGCACCGGCTCTCCAGTTTAACCCTTGAATTTGGTTGCACAGTTTCTCTTGTAGAATCTTCTCCAGCTCTTGTTTGCGGACAAAACCACTCCTTTCTGTCTTGAGTGATTTCAGTGTAGCTAGTTGGTTAAGGACATCTCGACAGAACCAGTCGCAATCCAAGATCAGTACTCCAAGGTCCTCAAAAAATATTATTTCACCCAAGTTATGCAGTGATTTTGCAACAGTACGTCTTCGTGTGTCCACTTTCTCCACATTATCACGCCTTGATCGCAATCTTAGCGCTGGAATGTTGAGCTGACATATCTCACGGAACTCAGACCATTTGATTACAGCTTTATTATTCTTCAACCTCCAGTCATGCAAAACTCTAACCAAATCATTGCATACTTCATAAACTTGAGGTACTTGCTGGAGGATTGTCTTAATTGTCATCCGCAAGTGATGGGTGAGTCTACTTACTGAAACCAATGATCTTGCATCCACGGCAAAAACAGTGGGGTAAATTTCTGCATACGAATGGAATTCTTCTCTGAGCCTTTGTACAAGTGCAGCAATTGGTTGTAGCCCTTCTGGTAGATGAGCTACCTTGTCATAATGGGTGAGAACTATAGTTACACTGGGAAGAAATAATTGTGAGACTCTCTTAGCATTTGAAACCAAAAACTTAAGCCAATATATCAGTTCCAGTTCAATCTGATCTATGCTTTTGGGATACCTATTAGCAGGCTTCAGAACCAAGCTAGATACAATCATGAAAAAGCATGGACCGCCATGCACAAGAAACATAAAATCATGTAAGGGAAAACTCTCCTCTTGTCCACCAAGATTACACATTGTCAATTTTGTGTTGCCATCAAAGAAAGCACTAGTTTTATTCTCGTTGGTGTACTCCATTTGCACAACTGGATTCATCAAAGTACTTGTTACATCTATGCGAGACGACTTCAATGGGTTCATGCACTGATTTATGGAGTTATGTAGCATGCTTTTACCTGCATGGCCGCCACAAATTGGGTTATCAGTTGCAATAAAAAAGTAAAATACAAAAAAAAAAATCTCGTTTTTGCATGTCTGAGGTATAAATAAAACCTAGGTGTTAATTGAGTGGCTAGTATTGCAAGTGAATGTGATCAAGATTCTAGGAAAAATGAGGTTTTACATTGTTTATTAGCAACTCTCCAAGTTAAAAGAGCAAACATGTTACCGATCTAACTACTTCATTTCTGCTTACAGCCAATAACAAGGGTAATAATGGACAATGCTGAATTGCTGATGATACCTGCTGATTCCTGACCACATAGAAAAACACGGCAGCAAGTAGGAGCACTAAGTGGCAAATCAAGAAAATCATTTGGCAGAACAAGACTCCCATTTTGACAGAGCTTCTCATAAATTTGGTCCGTTTTCCCAGCAACATGCAAAGGTGTTCCACGAAGGTCAATTTCTTCAATCCAAGGGTTGACTTCTAAAGTGCCCATAATGGTCTGCAGGATTGCCTCCCCATCAACTCCCTTGCAGCCTCTCAAAGACAAGCTACGAAGAGTGGCATTCCTCTCTAAACTAGTGAAGATTTTGACAACATCATTTGGCTTCAAACTTGCATCATTGCATATTGCCAGTTGAATTAGGCTCTGGTTTGTCTCCAACATCTGCAAGATGGCAGATACGCCATACTTGCCTATATTTGCTCGCTCTCCTCCAAAACTCAAAACCTTCAATGTGGTATTGGCTTGTCTCTGAAGTGGAGAAAAGGTACTAAGAGGGCATAGCAAATGCTCCAGGCCTACTCCACCAAATCTATTTCCATCCAAAGTCAAGTTCTCTAAATAGCTGTTCTTAAAGAGCCCTGCAGCTATATACACCACTGCTTTGTCCCCAAGGGAACACTTGCTAAGCTTCACAGTTTTCAGGCTCCTGTTCCGTTCAAGAACTCCTCTAAGCTCTTTGGTCCATTTCGACGTTAGTGGGACACTTGACATGTCCAATGTTTTCACTGTGGTATTCCATGCCAGAGCACAAGCAACCCGTTGCAGCCCTGTCGAGTTAATGTTGCTGTAGATCCTCATGCTACCAGTCTCAGGCAGAAATTCAACAATTTTACAGCTGTTCATGCCACCTTTTGTGCCACGACTGTGTCCCCATATGTGAACCTCCACTCTACGGTTGCGTGCGAGCACAGCAGAGATAAGTGGAGCTACTGTAATGGAGCTGTTGTCAAGGATGATCAACTTCTTCAGGATAAAGTTCACCTCGATCATTTTGGAGAATTCTTCTGCCCCCTTGGAGCCTATGGAGTCCTCCCATACTTGGAACTCCTCCACACTTCTGTTGTTTGCCAAAGCTGAAGCAAGCAACGTGGCTCCAGTTGATCCAATTCTACATTCAGAGAAAACAACTGCTTTGATGGTGTTGTTCTGGTGAAGCATTTCCGAGAGTAGAACAAAAGCATGTGCTGATTTTGTGCTGAAAACATTCTTCTGGAATTCCACCTGCTTTACACTTGAGCCAGAGCCTAAAAGTGAACAGAGAAGTTGCAACCCCTGAATCTGCCATTCAATACCATGGAATAGGATGTTTCTCAAATTCATGTAGTTCTCTTTGTACTCCACAAGGTGACGAAGAAACCTGTGCAGGAAGTTGACACCACCGTTGTCCATGCAGACATGAACTCCTAGTGATCTCTCACTTTCCATGGACAAGACTGAATCCAAATTTGCTGGAACCTGGTAGAACACGATGTTCTCCACGTCCTTGTAGGACTGAAAATCAATGTCTCCAATATCTCTGGCATCATCCCTCTTTGATGGTGACGTTATCATGATCATCCTATCACCCATGCTTAGGAGGGGATGGTGGAGGGTAGATGAAAGAGAGAAGGAAAGACAAAGGCTGCTTGTATCATGCAAGAAGAATTCAGATGTATACTGCTAAGGAACAATATGCTTTATGAAGTCAGATGTCACATATTCCAATACTGAAGGTGGTGTGGAAAGACAACACAAGGAAAGAAATCAGATTCCTGCCTTGTCAAGGGCAACGGAGGCATCGTAAAGAAAGGAACAACCTTTAACTTTGCTGACCAGGAAAGACAACCAGTAAACTAGATAAATTAGGTTCAACTACTATAAGAGATTCAGAATACAAAAATCATGAGAAACGAATAACATCAGCTCCAAAGCAGACCCTGAATTATTTAATTTATTTCATATAATAATATACCAGGATCTCAAAATTTTCTGTTGGCTTCCTGTAAATGCTATGATCTTACGCACGCTATGTGTCTATATGTGTATGTATATCCCATATTGCCTATGTGCAGCATCAGCACATGCATTATTCAGACAAAAGATTGAGCTATTTAACCTTTTATTATTAGCATCATTCCAGAAACTAAAAATGAACTTAACTTCAATTGAATTTACATCATTAGTGCAAGTCAAGATATAATGTAGTTACCTTTTTTAGTGTAGTTTTGCGTTGCATTGTTCATTCAAAGTGAAGAGAGATTCTCATATTTGTGCATCAAGTAACAGACATGTGGCCTTTAACTTTTAGGCAAGAGAAGGGGCTGCCTTTAACCTCGGCTATTACATAAACATCACACAGCTTGAACTATCACCTTGTAGAGTTAATCAGTTCCAAATAAAATATCATATAAGAGCTTGAGTGCTGGCACCTAGTAGTTGAAAGAAAGTAGAATGCATATTTCCTTACCACCAAACGCAGGTGGTGTGAAGAGATGGGATCTAAAGAAGCAGGCTGCAACAAGGATGACACTGTTCCTTTATTTGATCCTCCACTTCCTTGCAGCATCGGCACAACAAAAGAGGATAGCTGCTCTCCTGTATCCAGAAGGCTCATGTGCTTTTCTTCCCATGTACTCTATGATTACCTAGTTTTTTTTCCAAATTTTGAAATTGACATAAAAAGATGCTGATGGATGCTAAAACAAAATCCATAAGCATGAAACATGTTTCTCGAAATTGGTATCAGATGAGGAAAGAGAAAACGTCTGCAAATAGGGAACAACATAAACTGATGTACCATAACCATTTAAGAAGGCATGCAGAATTCTAACCATGCCAGTAAAAAACAGTGAAATTATGTTTAAAAAAAAACAGTGAAATTACTCTGCCATGCATTGAGATCCAATGCACAAGTAGAAACACTAACACCATGTTGACGCATCGCAAATAAATTACCAATATTTTTCTTAAGTAGATGCAAAGCGCATATGAATATGGAAAGAGAAGGATAGAATAACTGAAACATGAATCTATGCCTCTAAGAAAAATACCTTTCCATGCAACCAGATGACTGAAATTGGAAGAAGCAATGGTGCATAGCTGATGAGCAAGCAGTAAACGATATCTTACAGCAAGTTCTTAACTAGGCATGTGGTCCCAATGGTGGAGACATGCTGATTAAGCCGAACAAATCTTGCTATCTTCGCAATACTGTCAGAGACCATGCATCATATTCCATCAACAACTACTGGAGAAATTCAAGCAACATGGTGGTACTTGCTACTTTAATGCAGCTGCAATAGTCACCGTCCTAGATCCAAGCATGTTTCTAATCTGGACTCTGAAAGTCTGAACTATTCCAAATCTTACTCTTACACCATTCACTTAATGTCATCTTGCAGGCCATAATTCTTGTCATTTTGAGCCAGCAGTGTAGTATACTGATAAAAAAATACAGAAGAAGGAAATGTTTTCCTGTATGCCTGGGGTATCTTTCATTGATTCAGAAATTTGAGAGGAAAGTTGCTTTCAACTCAAACATTTACCTTGTGGAAGCATATTGTTACTTGGGAGTTTTGGAAACATGGATTAGCTACAGAATGCAATAGCTGACACGCTGCTCCATATTCCAATGTTTCAATTCTTCATGTGAACTTTAATCGGGATCTAATTTCATTTTTCACCATGTATCTGGTTTTATGTTAATGTGAATGACTGGAAGAAATTCTATTAATATGTAAAAGTGGAGAACATGCTGCATCAACCAATAACTACTTCGTACAGACCGTTGTGTTGGGGCCAGCAACACATGAGGAAGATGTAATACCTGTATCCAGAATATGGTCAAAGCATTGATATACTAAATAGTCCGCAAAGTCCAGACTTGTGTCCACTGTCCTCATGTATTGAACATGTTTTAGAACAACAAGTTATGGAAACAGTGGACCAAGCTGTAGCAACAAAAATGGGCTCATATCATGGATGAAGAAGACCAGCACCAGTCATGCTTGTCTAACTGATCATATTTGAGAAGCCAGTAGAACATATAAAAACGTTGAAATGACAAAGCTGACGCAAACCCAAGCTTGGAACAAGACATATCTATGAACTCAGACTAAATTAATAAAACAGAAGGTGCAATTTCACTGTCACGACCAACAGAAAACAAATCATCATCAGCATATCATGCTTTGGTAGAAACACAAGATCACAGATTGAATTATTAACCACAGGTGCATTCTGTACAGTGTACAAGTACAATTTTCATATAACCAAATAAAGCACCAAATACAGAGGTTTATGATTTTTATTTGTTTTCTTGGAAAAGCACAATTTAATCAGAAGAGGAGGCTGGCCCAAGCAGCTATGAAGGCAAAGCCACCCAATGGTGCCGGTGAAGAAAGCTTCCTGTCTTCAAGATAAGCCACGGTGTAGCACCTAACAAAATTATTCATCCTCTGTCAATAACAACTTTATGACACAATTCCAATACAAAACGAAAGATGACACAAGAACAAATTATTTTCTTATTCAACGCCTTCTGATAATTAATAATTTACAATTTGGTTAGGGGAGAATAAACGCTTACGTTCCAGAAAAGAGCACGATTCCAGCAGTTAGGAGCCCTCCGAACTGCAAACACGGCAAGAATCGAAGAGGTCATATAAATTAACCGGGAGGTAGCCTAATAGCAAAACTGTTGAAGCGGGCGACACTAGTACTCACGACGTTGGGGCGCTTGGTGATGGGCGCCCCGAGCAGCGCGGCGGTGTGGACGAGATGGTACAGGGACGCGGTGTGCCAAACCTGCCAAAATCATTCGCCCGAGTTATAAAAAGCAGATCGATAAATTGGGAGGAGCAAATTGGGGACTGTAGAGGAATGCGGATGATGGAGAACGTCATCTACCTCTTTGTACGCGGGGTTCTTGGGGCGGAACATGTGCGCGCCGTAGGTGCCGAGCCCCAAAGCAGCGATCCCTGCTCAAGTCAACCGCTCATCCCGGTGGTCTGATTCAGGAAACAGGATTCCAGGAAGAGGAGGGGGCGAGGGAGACGACGAGAAGAGAAGGGTTGGTTACCGGAGACGGCAGCCACCTTGTGCCACAGCATCGGATCCATCGGCGCCACCATCTTCCTCTTCTCTTTCGTTCGCCTCTTCGGCCTCCTTTGACTTGCTACTACTGCTGTCTGCTTCAGCATTCTTTCCTCTCCTTGCTCGTCGGCGCTGGCCGTCGACAGTCCAGTCATTTTGCGGCTGTTTGGGCCGCAAAAATAAACCTGGACCAACGCTGTCGTCCGAGGCCTAGCCCGTTACCAATATTTTTTTGGTTTTATTTACTAGCTCGTTTAAAATTTGAAATATATGATGTTCATGTTAATAATAATAAGTTAACTGCTTTTATTAAAAAATAACTGGACTTAGTCCAACCTTAAATCAAATACTCCATTTGCTCTAGATTAAGACATTTTGTTTTTAATAGATGCATTGTTTTTACTATATATCTAGGTACAATATATATCTAAGTACATAGCCAAAAAAAACATATCTAGAAATACCATAACATCTTATAATTTGTAATGGAGAAAATAAAATATAAGAGATACAATAAATACTAGTGCAATGAAATAATTTCATATAGAAATATATAGTGAAAACCCCACTATCCATTCTATCTCAAAATCTCAAAATGCAAGCAATCCACCTTAGTAACCCACTATCGGATGCATTTAAGTGTCATCATTAGTATATCATGTCATCCACTACCGTACCATTAATTTATAATAGTTTATTTCTTCGTATAAGTGATTTAGATTAATTTTATTCTAATTCATCCGAATTCTCACAATAACGTGAGGGATATACTTCTAATATGGTAAAAGTATCCATGTGTTGTGTTTATTTATGTTTTCTGAACAATGTTATTTGGTTCTTCCTTTGTAAATGGACTATAGGTGAAATGTCCATGCGTAGTGACGATTTACCTAAATTTTGAGGCTACGGCTACTTGCAATGACAATCTACCCAAAGTATATGCAATGAACCTGTGAGATGATAGTCATGTTATTTTCTTGTCTTATAAATGTTCTTATTACTTGTCGAGGCAATATGGACAGGTGCTATGATACTTAGACTTCCGTCCTAACTTTCTGAATTTTTATTGATGCAATGGTAACAAGTTATGAGGATTCAAGTTCCCCTTCTTTTCATCATTTAGGTAAGGAAATGTTTATCTACACTACTATGATAATTTTAATTATTTAGGCTCCCTTCTTTTTCGTGTGTTTAGCCGAGGCAATGGTCCATACGAATGTGATTGTCTTTTATGTTAGGTGGATATCCTGACTACACGGTATGATGATGCGGTATACTAATAGTTTTGTTGCATACTGGAAATATGACATTTTCAAACTTTTTTGTACACATTAAACCGAACAAGTACACTTGAATTTCTAGATACCCTATTTCAGTCAATAAAACCAGTGGCGAGCTCAATCTGTATATCTAGATTCATCAACCAAAAACTCAAATCGCTTGCATTTGGTCTACCCGCCGAAGCCAATTATAGGATATGCAAGGCAAGCTCGCCTGGTCCTAAAACCAATGACGCCCATATTAAAATAGTTTTTAAACAAAACTTAAACAAAAGTCTTATGATTAGTACAGACCTTAAACACTGGTTGATCGGGTCAATAGCGATTGCTGAGATAATAAACAGATCAAGATCACTTGGTTCTTTGAATAATTTGGATTTGGCCAAGTTGATTCTAACAGGCAGTTGGTGTATATGGTGAGAAGGGAGGAATTTCGTCCATGGCAAGACAATCCAACCAACAATGAGAAGTGCATTGTCCATTGTGACTTTGATAATGAACTATCAACGACCTCTTAAGAAGAACACCAAATGGGGAAAGGGTTGGAAGAAGCCAATGAACTTTGCTTTTGAATATAGATGCTGGCTATACATCAGAGATGTTCGTCGGAGGCACCGGAGGAGTCAT
>Ga0182004_10005265_pt1 | contig 10534 bp, 9 predicted proteins | sample Sormic07211540_1_FD_120479 | JGI IMG/M metagenome (GOLD analysis project Ga0182004, IMG submission 120479) | Endophyte microbial communities from Sorghum bicolor roots, Mead, Nebraska, USA - 072115-40_1 MetaG | ecosystem: Host-associated > Plants > Roots > Unclassified | place: USA: Nebraska...
ATGGGCAAAAACTCGAGATCATCGATCCCACCTAGTGTAGACTGATGCACAACGTGCAGGTGAATGAATTGAGGCGCTCCCATGGAATTAAAGATCGAAGAGATTATAGTACGTAGTATATATATTTGGACAGCAGCGATAATAATTAATAACTTGCTAGGAGAGGATAGGAAAACACAAACGACGACAGAGACAAACAATTAGGCATATATATGGATGTGGAGATGGAGAAGAAGCGGCAGCTAGCCTAGCTAGCTCCGATTATTCGTTCGTTTGGACTGGACAATGCAAGAACCCATCATCAGGATGATCGACCTGGAACTGGAACTGGAAATGAAAATGAATCAACGGACGGCGCCACTGCATCTTCATCGGATCAGTAATAGTATTATTCAGTAGTCAGTGGTGGGCAGGTGGTGGTGATGCGTTGGGCGCTGCTGCTGTCCGATGAAGATGATGTCGTAGACGAGCGCGGCTATGGCGGCGCCGGCGAATGGGCCGAGCCAGTACACCCAGTGGTTCTCCCACACGCCGCTGACGACGGCGGGGCCGAAGGACACTGCCGGGTTCATGGACGCGCCGTCGAAGGCGCCCCCCGCCAGGATGTTGGCGCCCACGATGAAGCCGATGGCGATGGGCGCGATCACGCCGAGGTCGCCCTTGTTGGGGTCCACCGCCGTCGCGTACACCGTGTATACCAGCCCGAAGGTCATCACCATCTCCAACACCACGGCGTTCCAGGCGCCCACGCCCGCCGACAGCGAGAAGCCGCCCACGGCCGCGCCGCCCGTCGCCATCTTGAGCAGGATGCAGGCCACCACGGAGCCCAGCAGCTGGGCCACCCAGTACACCACGGCCTTCACCAGGCTCATGTTGCCGCCCACAAAGGCCCCGAAGGTCACGGCCGGGTTCACGTGCCCGCCGGAGATGTTGGCACCCACGGACACGGCCACGAACAGGGCCAGGGCGTGAGCAAGAGACGCCGCGATCAGACCGCAAGGAGTGCCGCTGGCGCCGCCATCCGTCGTCAGCTTACCTGGCCGTGATTCGTTAGTTAGTTAGTTAGTTAGTTATAAATTCATTCAAATAATTAAATCGCCAGCAACACCACTCACTGAAGGCCATCCCGGATCCTGAGCCGGCGAAGACGAAGATGAGCATGGAGATGAACTCGGCAACGGCGGCCTTGGCGGTGTCGGGGTGGGACAGCTCGCCCGGAGCGCCCACCGCGATCCTGCTCACCGGCATTCTATCTGTACGTCTTGTGGATCGAGGACGGAGAGGAGGCGGACCCTAGCTGTCTGATGTCTGATGTCGACGGAGCCTCCGGATCAGGTCAGGCTGCTGCTGCTATATATAGGCCAGGAACCGGCCGGCCGGGATTGGAGGCTGGCCGGGGAATGCCATTGCCATGGAATGGAACGAAGCTGCTGGAGATCTAGAGCCGGATAATTTGCCCATGCATGACGACACGACCGCTTCAACACACACACACACACCAAAAAAAAAAAAGTTCCAAAAGGCCTATCTGGATCGGGATCGAGAATGCATGGTGTATATATTTTGTTGCTTGTTTTTTCCAAACAAACACTTCCTACATATCTCCTATTTCACCCCTAAAAAAACATATCTCCTATCTCAAAAAGTCAATCAATAACATTTATATCTTTGAATAAGTTTACTATAAAAACTTAAGATTGTTTGACTCGTCAAAACAAAACACGAGATGTATATTTATTTTAAATCCAAAGAGTACATCCACGTAGAGAATTGGTTCGTGCTGATGCATGCCAACGCCATCATTTCGGTAGGGCCAAAGCTGCCGTGAGCAATTCAACTACCACACCAAAAACTGCTATGCTTTTGGCGTAAAAAATAAACTAGGGCCTTGTTTAGTTCACCCAAAAAAGTAAAAAGTTTTCAAGATTCCTCGTCACATCGAATCTTACGGCACATGCATGAAGCATTAAATATAGACGAAAGCAAAAACTAATTACACAGTTTAGCTGGAAATCGCGAGACAAATCTTTTGATCCTAGTTAGTCCATAATTGAATAATATTTGTCACAAACAAACGAAAGTGTTATAGTACCGAAATCCAAAATCTTTTCGGAACTAAACAAGACCTAGATGCAAAGTTCAACAAAGGTGCATGGGACTGCGCATGATATCCGACCAAAGACGCCCCCAATGTGTTGTCTCATGTAGGGGATGTTTGGTTGCTAGCCATAGTCTACCATAATTAACTTTAAGTAAGTGTGGTAAGCCAAAAAAGTATGGCTAATAAATTGGTTGCTACACTTTGCCATGCATGCCTAAAGAAATCTTGCCACATTTTTTAACTCTATGACATGTGGAGCCCAAAAGAATCATGTCTAAGCTTAGTTGTCAACCAAACACTTGCCAACTTGGTCAAACTTGCCTAAGGTAAAGTGTGGCAAATTGTGGCTAGCAACCAAACAGTCCCTATGGGTTTGGTTTGTGGGTTTATTGTAGCCAGGACAGGAATCTTAGCCTGGACACCACAAGCCTGTTTTCAGAGAGCCACTCACGTTTGTTTGGTTGATTGCGCTGCTAAGCCTAGCTAGAATGAGCATGTTGTTTGGTTTGCTGTGCAAAGGGCATAGAGTCATCTCTTCCTTCAACGGGTAAGTCTACCTCTTCTCAGTCATTTCATCAAACACATGGAGCTCGTTCATTTGCCATGGCTAACACCTAGAGCTCATCCAGCACGTAGCCACGACCCTGTTGCTGGGCGAGTGAGGAGGGGCAGAGGGAGGAGGGGGCATGGAGGAGGAACGCCCAGACCTTGCCGCGAGCATGGAGGAGGAGGAGCTTGGCCGGACTTGGGGCAGCAGCTCACCTTGGCCTTGTCGATGCGCTTGACGACGACACGGTCCTCGGAGGCGCGGTCGGTGTAGTCGAACTAGCGAAGGTGTCCCCGGAGGCGCGGTCCCTCACGTAGCCGAACTCGACCCACAAGGGGGCAGCCACCTTCGCGGCTTCCGGTGAGGCTCCGCGCGGTGCGGCACCTCCTCTTGCCGTCGTCATCCCTGGACGGGCGGCGCTCGTCGGCGGCGCCAGCGGGGGCAGGCGGAGGAGGAGAAGCAAGCGCCCATGGCCGGAGTCCGAGGTTCGAGAGCCGGGGATAGGGGCAGATGCGCATGTGGGGGAACGGGGGGGCAGAGTGTCCCCATTGGCTTGCCCCTACCACCGCCGGAGCTCATGCTCATGGTGAGCCAGAGGAGGAGCAGATGCCGAAGAAGGAGCGCCGACGAGCAGCGAGGGGGGTCAAGCGGAGGAGCGAGGGGGAGCAGCGAGGGAGGTCGGGCGGAGGAGCGTGAGCGGTGACAAGACTCGGAGACGAGGCTTAGCCAAGCCAGGCCCCAGAAAAACAGACCTTGCGGTCGTTCTCTGGAAGCCAGGCCAAGGCCTATACGGTGGCCAGCTTAAGCCTGGCTAAGGCCCAAAAACAGAGAACCAAACACCCACATCTTAGCTCCAGCAGGCCTGGCTAGAAATTGGCCACCCTACCAAACAGACCCATAAACTCAATCGAGGCGAGAGAACACCACCTCTTGGGAGTTTGGTTCCTCACAAGTCACAAACACAAGGACTGTTAGATGTGCTGCATGTACGCTCGTCAGACACACGTGTGTAAATATGACATAGCGTCTATAAATAAAAAGCCATCCTTCATTGATCGAATCAACTCAGCCCGGTTCCCTCGTCCAGAATATTAGGACGCAGCTCAACAAAGTCAACCAAGCAGACTTGCATCAACGTGCAATACTCCCCCTCTTCTATCTATAAACAAACTTTTAAGACAGCAACATGGGGTACATAGAATAGAAGTTACGCTTACGTGGGCAGATGCCTCGGCCACCATCATCATGCAACTCCTTCACTTCACAATCAGAGGTTGCTGGATTGCTTTACTTCCTACTCCTAACCTAAGGCCTTCTGCAGTAAAGTGGTCAGGGAGTGATGCCCAAAAGAGGAGAGAGAGTGTTTGGGCATCACTCCCAACCCTGCCTTAAGTGGTGCTTGTTTTCATTGAGGCCAAAAGTATTAGGAGCGGTGAATGAAGATTCACCGATACCTAAAGTATAAAAAATAATTATTTACTATAGCGTGTGTCAGATCAGCACCTATTTTCACAGGACAAGTAGGATTTGGAAGGGCACGGTTGGATTCGAGAGAGATCTATGGCAGGAATTGGGACACCAGAGAGAGGAACGGAGGAGGAAGAGAAAGGGGAATTTTCCATCGCGCGAATGAAAAAGGCAACGGGAGTATTTTATTGGGCGTGGGTCCCAACTGTGTCAGATTGGCTCCGCTCCTACAAATTTTGCACTACAGCTAAGGCCTTGTTTAGTTTCGAAAAAATTTCGAATTTCGACACTGTAGCACTTTCATTATTTGTAATAAATAATATTTAATTATAGACTAACTAGAATCAAAAAATTCGTTTCGTGATTTACATCTAAACTGTGTAATTAGTTTTTGTCTTCGTCTATATTTAATGCTTCATGCAAGTGCTACAAGATTCGATGTGATGGGGAAGCTTGAAAACTTTTTGATTTTCGGGGTGAACTAAACAAGGCCTAAGTGGGCATCGGTGCTTATTACTGTATACAGGGCCTATTTATGGCACCACTACCACACTACAGAGGGCCTAACCTTCCCTTAATACACGCACAACAGATCCTTCCCAAATAGATACAGCTTAACGGGCTGCTACAAACAGATAGGAAATGGCGCCGTAGACTCATAATAAGAAGAAAAGGCTCCAATCCATCATTCAGATAAAAAACCAAAAGGATCACCTCTCCTGAGAAAATGTCAAAGTGTGACAAACCCAGCCCCTCATATACCTCCCCAACAACGATGGTACTGCCTGTGTCGGTACAAGTACATCAACCATCAAAAACTTTCAATAAAAAAATGCAACATAGACACAACTTACACACAGGACAATATATCACCAGGAAAGGGCGCTTTCTCCATACACGAATATCTCATTTTCTAAATCCCTCACCCATTGGCATACTCTATTACACATCTTGATTGCTTGAGTCTGCAAACAAGTATAATCCAAGTTAGATAATTTTCCCTATACAATCATGATAACTGCATTAACCCATGCGCCCTCAGCTCTACACAAAGATGACAGCAGCTGTCTTGTGCTATGATCCATTAAAAAAAAACACACCCCCTCAGCATCAACAACTGAATGTACATGCACTGACCTTATCAGCCAGTGGATTAAAAGCTGCATATAGTTCAAAATCCTGGGTAATCCAGCAGAATAGAACTGCAAAAAAAGGGAAAACTTAAATGAACAACTCACATTAAGTACCCAGATGATTATGAAACTCAATAGAGCAAGTGATTTTGACATCATCTTGACAGGGAATGTACTGCACTCTTGTGATACAGGATGCTTGACAATAAATTAATTCTCTGTTGCGTCATCCAAGCGTTTGATATCTACACAGGTACAGATGAACAGGGAGAACCATGCAATTCTAGTGAGCCATTCTTTACTATTATCTGAGCTAACTAGCTCCGGCGCACAAATGAACAGCAACCTGAAGATTCAAATGTATTTGCAAACTTCTGCAACTAATCAGTCCCCCCCCCCTCCCTCTATATATGCAGACACTGACACTAATAGATGCACCCAGTACTCCTGTGACATTACATAACCACATGTGTAATGTACAGTTCAATCAGTTTTGTCCAGTTAAGTCACTATGACAGTATAGCCTATTGTCACATTTTACCTGGCCTTGATGAGTATATAACAGAATCCCAGTGGTTTCGAAAGAGCAGCTAATGGAATGTGTATGGTTTCTAGAATAACTGAGCGTCCAAATTTACTAAAAATGAATCACAATTTTCTATAGTACAGAAGTATTTTGTGGCTAGTGCTTCCAAATAGTGGGACTCGAGTATTTTTGGGTGTTACAATCGACTTACCATAATCTTCGTCTCTTCGATATTGAGTTTTGTGTGGACCAGTTGCTTTATCATGCATGGATGCATACAATTTTTGGTAAGCTTTGTACAATCTGCATATATGAGGTTGTCATACAAAGAAGAATCACTATTATAGAAGTGAATGTGTAGTAGCATCAATATCCATACCTCTTCTGCTGCTTTTTATTACTTATGGGTGAGGGAAATTCTGATGACACAAACTGGTCAAGGTAAACACTTTTATATATAAAATGCCAGAGTCCACCTGGTCCTCCAATTGCCATTTCAGAAGATAAAGATTGTGAATTCATGTCTCGAGAGGATTCAGGAGGGTGTGATGCAGATTGAGAAGATGGGTCGGTTGGGAGATCCTCCACACACAATGCATTCTCATGTAAAGATCTTTGGACCTCAATGAGGACATTTGACTTCAAGAGAACATTTTGGATACGGGCCCTAGACATTGTTCACAAAAGAATAGGCTATGTCAGTTTAATTTTTGGTGGCACATATTTAGACACCTTGTGACATCCAAATCATGCTTAGTCATTTATTGGCTTGCTCACCTGGAATCTTTGAGATCATAAAAGGCATCTGATCGCGTAGTAAGCAAAGCCACATATGTATGTTCCTGTCAAGAAGAGACCCACATTTAAGCTGCAATGCTTTTAGCCTCTATACCAGTTATTATGTAAGAAAAGAGAGATTGCGCATACGAATGGCTGATGTCAAATTCCTAGTTACTCCTACATTTTAGCACAATATCATGTGCACTAAAACAGGGGTAGAAACGTCTCAATGTGCTCTTATCTGTGGTCCACTGCTTGTTCAGATCCTTAACAAATTGATTTAGTTATCTACCTTAGTCCCTGTATTCTTTTATTTTCAAAGTCTAAAACATGCACATGTAGAACCAGACCCCACATGTCACTGGCTAGCTTGGTGTTGGTGGTATAGATGAAGAGTGCCCCTGAAATGGAGGTATTGATGAAAATCTCCTAATCTGTCATTAGTCAGCATTCAGTATTGACATTTCCTAAGCTAGAGTTCAGCAAGAACAATAAAGGTCACGGTAGCATTGGACTATGAGACGCAAAATGTCTCTGAACAAGCTCGAGATGACACCCAAAGTAGTCTGAGATAAAAAGAACTCAGTTGTCATCATTTTATTAATGAAAAACATAAACCTCTAATGTACCTATCCTTGTTAGCAATGTATCTCTTGCTGATAAGAATGGTAAATCAATACAGCTATTTACATGTATAAATTTCACTCACGTCAAAAAAATGAACATAAGCATGCAAGTAGGCCATAGGATTGTATCTTGGCAAACATATGGGTACAAAAGACTCTGAAGTTCTGCATAAAAAGACAAACTGTAAGAATATTGTTCAAGGTTAAAATCCTTCATTTCAGAGTATGTCATGATTACCTAAAAGATTCTGAGGACAGAATGAAATTCGCAAGTAATAAAATATCATCAGGATGCAAAGTTGCCTTTTGTGCTCCAACAAGACTAATAACCTGAAAATAATCAAGAACAATATAGAAGAAACATTAAAAAAACAGAACTAGGGAAACGAAAAAGGAAACATCCCTAAAGATAGTAACCAGTGGTAGTAAGAACAAGAGCATAATCCTCATACATTCACCTTGCACAAGTCATTAATTTGAGTTGATAGACTAGAGATATCAGTTGCTGTTGTATTTCTACACAAGTAGCAAGCCTTACACAGAAGTTCACAGAACTTTAGCCTAAATACATCTAAAGGACAAATCAATATGGATAACTGGAAGAAATAAGTGCACAGATGTATGCACCTCTAGAAGGTGTGTGGAACCTAAAATGTGTTCACAGATAACTAGAAACACAGATTCACAGCACAAAGTAGAAACACACCTATGTATGAACAGGTCGAAGGTGCAAGTGGAACGTAAATTGTGTTGATAAAATGATAAATAACTATTATGGAAACTTCCTTTACACTATATATCAACAAAGTGTCAGAATTCGATAAAGAATGAACTTTAACACTTAATTTGTGGTTATCAAGCCTTATTATATAATAATTAGTAGCATAGTGCAAGCTGTCATGAATGAGCAATGTCCAACCTTGTGCTCACACATCAATAGCACAAATAAAACCCCTGAATCAGCAACGTCCTGCAAAACTGCACTAGCTGCCTGCCTTGTTGATTGAGCAAGAGGAAGGCATGTGTAGGCATGAAGAAAAGTCGCAGGATTCCTGTAAAGTTGTTTCGATGAGACTCCCAGTGAGTGCTACACGTCCAAACACTTATGTGGCATAAAATGAGTCCCAGGCAAAGGAAAAAGAAATTGACTGACCAGCTGAATGCATGTATAAGAGATTGGAAAACTGCATCCGTGCCACCAAGCAATGTTGCCATATCAAATCTGGGATTCTTCTCAAAGCACCTATTGACTGACTTTGTCAAAATAAGCAACAACTGCAAAGTCATGTTTTCAGAGACATATCAGTAAAAAGATGGAGAAGGCATATCTGCATAAATTTAGCCAGGCTAAAAGTCCATAAAAAAAGAAATAATAGTAAGTGATGAATGCAGCAGCGGAAGCACCTGACCATACATGAGCTCTAGTTGCCCCCTCAATCCTTCATATGACTCTTCCGTGCAGCTTATACAAACTAAATAGATTGGCCCCTTCACAAGGAAAACTATCTGAAAGTGTAGCATGTCTTACAATCTAAAGTAAGAAACAGTATGGCACTATGTGACAAGGAAGGCAAGCGGACCTGATGTTTGCCAGCTCTGACAAATTTGATATGGTCACCACTGGAATGAGAGGAAATCAGGTGAGACAGAGTCTACGAATGCCAGAAAAGTAAGGGCATTGCTAAAATAAACGCAAGGCCAAGGCCAAGGCCATATATAAACCTGTTCTCAACAAAGGAAATGATTGCTTGCAATGTAGCAGAAAATCCGGCTAGCTTGTGCTCATCCCCATACCTGAAAGTTGCCAAGGTGGTAACAGTGTGTTGTCATGGTTTCGGTTGGTTGGGGAAAATGAATGTGCATAGTAGATGTAGCTTCTCTGTAAGGACTTATTAATTCCTGTTCCTCCATACCTGGAATATATTGGCTTGCCAGAATTGCTCAGGATGAAGAAATGTTTTTTCCTCTTCCTCCAGGAAGAGGAAGCATCGTCCTGAAACACGAGAGCGGCAGGCTTGGTGACCCACTGCCACTTGAGGCAAAGTCCGAGTGTGACGGGGGTTGATGAAGGTGTGTAACGAGCTCACCTCGTGGAGATGCTTCTTGTCGCGCGGCCAATCCTGGGCGGGTTCGGGGTCGGGGTCGTCATCGAGGCTGCTTCCGCGCTCGCCAGCGTATCCGCTGCTGCTGGGGCTGGGCTGGGAGACGTCGTCCCCATCCTTGTCATCGTCGTGGAGGCCCTCGGGCGCCTCCTTCCACGCGGAGGTGCTGCTCCCGCCTCTGGACGCGGCGGTGAGGTAGCCCTCGTCGTCGTCGTCGAGGTCGTGGATCTCGGCGGTGTGGAAGTCCGGGGGGAGGTCCCTGGTGCCGCGAAGGGAGAGGGCGGCGAGCCGGGCGGCGGACTCAGCTGGGGGCGACGGGGCATCGGTGGGGGTGGGGTTAGGGTTGTGCGGATCCATGGCTGTCCTCTAGGCTTTCCCTCCACCAAATTCCCCTCGTGCCAGTGCCCTTCTTTCTGCTCCTCCCCGCGACCGCGAAAGGAAGGGACCCTGGCCGGCCGGCCGGCCTCGATGGGATGGGATGGGATGGGATCAGATCATCAGAAGATGTATCTTGTTTGACTGGTTGTTGGTGGAGGGACGGTGTTGCCTCCTGGGCCCAGGCCCACACAGCCATTCAGGCCCAACCAGCTACTGGTCTTTCCGTTTTGGCTAGTTATTACTATTATCATCTGTTTCGAGCTGCTTCACTGCTTACTTTTACGTCTTCTAAAGCTAAATCTCACTACATAAATTCTCTTTTCATACAAAATATCCACATCATTCCCCACTAAATATTTTATCTCTTCTGCAAGGTGTCCACATCATTTCCCACTAGGTCCATGACATCTTATATTAATTACAAAAAATGACCATATCATCTATATCATGTGAAATACTTTAAATATTTAATCTATTAACATACAAATCATGTACATACACTATTTATTTTATCACCAATTCCTCCATAATGTAACCAAAAAATAGTTTTTCTTCTATTAGCTTAACAATTTTTTTACTAGATCTAATACAATACAATAAAATACATACAAGTCAAATTCATATATATGTATACATACATAACATACTGAATACAGTATCATATAGTCATGCTATGTATATAATAATCTATTTTTAAGAAAATCCCGCAGCATCGCGTGGAAAATTTACCTAGTATATACTCCCTCCGTCCACGAAAGAGTCAATTTCTAGAGTTGTCCTAAGTCAAACTTTTTAAACTTTGACCAAATTTTTAGAAAAAAATGCTAAGATTTATAGTATCAAATTAGTATTATTAGATTCATCATAGAATATA
>Ga0182004_10005266_pt1 | contig 10533 bp, 8 predicted proteins | sample Sormic07211540_1_FD_120479 | JGI IMG/M metagenome (GOLD analysis project Ga0182004, IMG submission 120479) | Endophyte microbial communities from Sorghum bicolor roots, Mead, Nebraska, USA - 072115-40_1 MetaG | ecosystem: Host-associated > Plants > Roots > Unclassified | place: USA: Nebraska...
AGAAAAAGCTAGAAAAATTCCCAATAAGATTGTAGATATTGTTTGATGAACGAGGAACTGAAATGAGTGAGTTGGATGACAAAGAAAAGATTTTAGGAAGCTTCTAATAAAAACTTGAGCTGAGAAATAAGGAATTTGGTTGTAGATAAAGATAAAGATATACCGACCAACGAAGATCGTTCTACTTAACGCAATTTTAAAAACTTAGCTTACTCTCAACACAAAGGAGCAACAAGTATACATTACATCAAATCTTATGCACCAGCATGTATGCACAACAATATTGCTAAGCCTTATGATAAATTTTAATTTAATGAAAATTATTGTTTTTCCTATGTTTTGATGAGCACAAAAATACATAATTAAATTATTTTAACTTTATTTCAAAAGGAGCAAATTTTTGGGTGTTACAGTGCGTCCTCTCGTCAAAGCTAAATGGGCCATGAATCAAAACAAGAGAACAAGTTTGGATCAATGCAAGGGAATTGTACATACCTTGATCCATTAGTTAAAGAACCAAAAGGCTTGGTGTGAGATGGATTAGAGTTAAGATTAATTATATTCGGAATTAATTAATTTTATGGGTAAAATAATTCTAGAAAAGTCTAGAATTATTATTTAAGTTGTGAAAAATACTACGAAAGCTCTAAATATTCGGAGAAAATTCTCACAGAGATTATGGAACATGAGGAACTTAAAAAAAAATACTTGGAACTCATGGTAAAATAATTTGGAGCATCCAAAAATTAGATTGTGCTCACAAACAAGTGGAAACAAGTTTTAGAAATAGGCAGAAAAATTCTCGAGAAGTTTGTAGAGATTAATTGATAGACCAGAAACTCAAGGGAGATGACAACGGCCTTTGGCATTCCTTATATATGCAAACTAACCCTTGATCCGGATGTTCTTTAATCACAGTCTAGGTGCAGCTCAATATCGAGTTCAACTTGGCTCCCCGATCTGCTGCTGTAGAGTCCAAATGGGATGAGATGTTGGACAGCTGATTTACACGTGATAAGGACATTCTCTGGCTGGCTACGGCTATGGCCGGTGGGTTTGAGCTTGTTATACATATTGAATTCTTGCCAGCAGCTAGAATGGGCCGACAGTAAAACTGCCACAGGGGTTTGGCATGGGTACGCATATGGGGGACATCAGGTCAGAGATTGCGGCAGGTGATCTCGGATTATTGGAGTAACTCCGATTCCTTTACAAACTCAAGGAGAGGTAAAAAAATAAGGATTACAACATGAAAAACCCAAATTAGTATATAGAGAGCTTATGATGAAAAGATTTTGAGAAACTTCCGAATGAAGGCCTAAGCTAAGAAATAGGAATTTGATTGTAGAAAAAGATAAAGGTGTGCCAGACAAGGAAGATCGACCTACTAATCACATTTTAACGATTTTCCTCACTATCAACACAGAAGGGAGCAACAAGCAAACATCAACTCAAATCATATGCAATGGCATGTATGCGCAACAATGTTACTAAGCCTTGTGATAAATTTTAATTCAATGAAAAATATTATTTTTCTTATATTTTGATGAGCATAAAATACAAAACTAAATCAATTTTCATCTATTTCAAACGGAGCATATTTTAGGGTGTTACAAAAGAGGATGAAGACAATAGGGACAACAAAGGAGGTCACTAAGGTCGTCTAGTTCTAACCTTATAAGCTATATATATTACTACTCAGGTTGGGGACATTACTAAAGAGAAAGCACCATATAGGATAACTTTAACTTGGCAACGATGTCCTACATGCCACTATAGATGGGAGGTGGACTATATAAAAATCAACAAGGCTATAAAGTCACGCTTGCAAACTACCACCTATCCGAAATGTAGGGTGCATCCACAAGCAACCTAGGTCTAAGCACCACGCCCACACCTAGAATTACTACCTTAATCTATAGGGTCCTATAGATCAAAGCACTAAAAAGAATTGTGAACTAGAATAATAATAATAACAACAAACTTACTTGAGTTAGAAGTTGAATACAAAAAGACTCTTAGAAGCAAGCTCTAGGGTTAGTGGAACTTGATCCCACAAGTACAAGTCGTAGAGGAGACACCAAGAGGCCAAAGCTTCCCCCAACACTTCCCTGCCACTCTATCTCTCTATTTCTAAATAAGACTAGTCCTAATCTCTTGTGGACTACAAGACTAATCTTCTCTCAATGCTTCTCCTGATTCTCTCTAGGAACTCTTGATGTAGAAGTGGAATTAGGGTTTCAACCCAGAGGAGAATGCTCTGATCTGAGGGGGCTTCTATATGTATGGCCTGGTGGGATGAACCGTGACCCTTGGATCAAATCGACTTGAAAGGATTGTGGAGATTGTAACCATAGGTCGGGGGAGCAATGTGAGAGAAACCTGCTGCCAGGTAGGGCCAGGTGAGGTCGGCCGCCCTAGGCCCTAGGTGGGCCAACCTGGCTCAATGCCATGTGGGCCCCATCTTTGGTGGCACGTCTTCTAGAATCTTCTAAACTTGGTGTCACAGTGGAATATGCTTTTTGCCGAACAACCTCCATATCTTTGGCTATTTTCTGGATACATCAATCAAAAATCGAAAACTTGTGGAATTCTATTAGATAACCCCCTATACTATGTTGATATTATGTTGTATTGATCCTTTTTATGATTGGTTGATGAGTTGCTTTATGGTAGTTAAGGTCTGTCAACAAGCTCCCCCAAGATTACCCTTTGCTAGTCCCTAGGAAAGCTAAACTCAACAATGGATCAAGAGTTGCTACAGTGCATTCACACCTCAATAGTACACATGTGTTCAAACAAAGATTCTCCTCCAGATTAGAATAGACTATTGTAACACCCTCAATATCTCCCACATTAGCCGATGTTCATATGCACAGAGGCCTCAATATTGCAGGGCAAATCAACCCCTTCAGTTTGTTAATAAAGCCTACTAGCAAGCTATAAATTGTGAGAACTGGGGGTTGGTCTCATTATATCAACACTTTCAAGACTGACAAGAAGGCTGTAACTGACAGAGAGCATATAGCTTTCTTGAATATGTGGTTAGACAGATATGTCTTATGTGGACAAGTTTGTGCTCCAACATCGAATTACCTGGCTCTAGTAGAAAAGATAGCAGTCAATTCTGAAATTTCACTTGGCAAAATCCTCCTTGGAGCCTTGTACAACCTCTTGAACAGAGTTTCCCAACATCTGATGGAAAGTGAGGTTGTCCCAACAATTACAGGCTATTGGTGGTTGCTGCAGTTATGGCTCAATTTAAATCTCCACAAGTTGGTAATCCCATATTTGATCAACATGTCTTTCCCTTCTCTGCAATATTCAGAAGAGCAAGAAGAACAACTCCCCGAAAACCAGTAATTTCACTGATGTATGTCCTTTGGTGAGGCAGCATCAGCAATTACTATTGACAGATCGACTACTGACTTCTTCAAGCTCTTTTATAGAAATTCTCCAGAGGCAGTTTTAGAGTGGTTTGTATACCCAGATACTCTAGAATTTGAACTTCCAGCATCATTCAGATTTCAAACTATCTATAGTGATCCTAAGGAATTCAAATTTCTAAGCCATCTAGTAAGGTCAAGTCTACTACTAGTTGAAATTAGGCACGGCAAGGAAAAACCTCCAACTTCTTATAAATTCTACTGCCCTTCAATAGTAGCCAGGAAGATGGGGTTTGGCCAATTGCCCCCAGCTCTATTCGTTGCTGACAAAGTCAAACCAAGAGAAACCATTAACGATGCAATAGAGTATAACAAGATTCATCACTTTTAACAATCTCTATTGCTAGAGGCTATTAGTGGATAGGAATGTACCCCCTTTACTTCCACAACTTTTAATCACTGGTGGCAAGAGTGGAGCCAACACATTTTTAGTGAAGCAACATCTGTCTATTGCTTCTCCTTAGACCCAAACTTCCAGGTAGAACCTGAGGTACGATCTCATATATTTCATCTTCAAAACTTTATACCTCATAACATGCCCTCACAACCTAAACCTTTTGCAGGATCTTGTCGGTGTGCCTCCCCCGTTGGTAAATTATGACTTATGGTGCCCCGATCCAAGATTGGGTTGGGATGCACCCTCTATGAACGCCCTAGTGAAGAAGCCGGCATCAAATCTCCTTGATGATCAGTCGATTATTAAACTCAAAATAAAACAATCGGTAGTTTCTCAAAAGACAACTACAAAGAAGGTCAAAGTCACTTCTTCCAAACAGCTTAAGTCTTTAGCTGATGCAACCATTGAGGTAACCTTCTGTTAACCCATAATCACATATCATGTTTATGCATCAACTAATTCTTGATATTTTATAGGATGTTGCTCAAAAGCCTAATGGTGAAAAGGAACCTGAACACTCTGACCCTCAATCATGTTTATCGATTTCAAGCAGTGATGATGATGTGAGCCCCAACCAAGACATCATTCGAGAAATTTCCTCAAGTAAAATAAATAATAGCCAATAGGACAAATCATTTTGTTTTTCATAAAAATACTAACTTACTTTTATAAACCCAGGCCTTCAACTCCTTGAAGCAACATCATCGGCTGTTCCCAATCTTGATATGGTTTCAGTGGATCAGGTATATCCAAACACTTATTCTCATTTGGTGATAACTTCTGATGAACACTAATTCATTTATCCTTATTCAGGAGTATGTTTCTTCACCCTATTTGCCATTATCTCTGGATGAATATCTTGATGAAGAAACAATCTTGGTCCTAGAAGATACACCTCCCATGATACCTAATAACATCAAAGCTCCACTGTGAAGGTTGATCACCCATCTCGAGCTAGATATTTCAGTCTTAATCCAAGATGTAGGGTTTATCAGGGAAATCTTTAATCAAATCAAGGAATATCTCGCTTCTTCCTTGAAAGAGATGATTCAACTGGCTACATTCTTGGAAGGCAATGGCCCCAAGTTCTTCAGTGCTCAATCTAGATTGGCAGCTCAAGAGGCTCAAAAGAATTCAACTGCTGCTAAAGGCCAATGCATTCATGAAATTTTATCAGTCAAGAAAATAGTTGATCTTCTCAAAGAATCTCCTATCGAGATTAATAAAGTTTAGCTGCTCTCAACAAAGAAAGAACACTCCTCTTACTCAGACTGAAAATTGTCGACGACTCTATTAAGTAGAAGGAAGAAGCCTTGTCAAAAATCCCTACATCTGTAGCCGATCAGACGAAAAACATGGCAAGATTGAAGATCAAACTAGACAAGATCAAGCACAAAAAGAACGCCAAAATTCCTAGATTAGCTAAAGAAGACCAACAACAAACAGCCGAAGTAGATAGCATTAGACTTTCAGCACTAAATTCTATTAAGTCTGCAGTGAATATGTAATCCAAACATTTTCTGCATCAACTTTATACTTTGTAATTTTCTAGACTTAATGTTTATTTGCTTATACTCAAACTCCTCTCTTCAGCAATCATATGATTCTGTTAAAACCTTACCAGCAATATTAACCCAATCTAGGTAACTCAAAACTCCATCGGCAAAATTAACAAATCGATTACTTAAACTTTTCGTGGCCACAGTTAAGTTTATCAGCTATCTTCAACCGCGCCATGTCCTAGATATAATGGAGACATTTTGACTTTAGCTGATCCACTTACCCCGAATAGAGGAGTCGTCCTTAAGATTAGTCGATCCACCCCTTCTAAGGAATTAACTGCACGTTGCTTCGCCTTCCACTCATCTTATTATAAATAACACCAATGCCCCGAGAGTAAGAGCACACAGCCATCACACTTGCATCTTCATCCTTTAAATCTCCAAGCCTTTCAGCTTCTCTCAAAACCCTAACTCTCACCAATGGCGGATAGCAGAGCCAAGCATCCCGCATCACCTTCTTCTTCTGAAGAAGTGAACTCTGTGCAGCGCGGATGTCTGAACAGGTAACCTAATCCATTCAGTTTCCATTCTGAATCAATGCTTATCCTTTTGTTCTTTTGTAGCCCTGCCCCCAAAGCTAATCTTGGGGCAGGCCCAAGTAACCCTGTTCATGAAGCATCGGCGTCCACTCTGCCTCCGGTGGCAATAGCCTTTGAGAAGGCTTCTGCGAACCAGGAGGCCGAGGCAAGCCAAGCGGCCTCAGATCCAGTTGGCCATGAAGACGCCTCAGTCCATGATGACACTGTCTTCGGCAATGAAGATGCCTGGTTTCCTTGGATGTCTATTGACGGTAGATAACTCCTAATTTTAACCATCAACTAGACATGAAAATGGACCTATATGCAAACACCTAGTATAATAGGGTTATCACTAACAGAATTCCACGAGTAGCAACCAAAGATGGTCGACATGTTCGGTTTACATAGAGAGAATACTGCGAACTTCAACTCAGGAGTAATCTACAAGGTTCGAGGAGGCTCCAGACCGAACAGGAAGTGAATCAGGTCCGGGCACCGGGCAGCCACCCGAAGGCCTTGGGTGCCCGCCCCATCAACTCAACCAATCAGGGTGAACCTCACGGATCCTGTCTCCACTGACTTTGAGGATTAATCTTAAGCGCACGTTTAAGACGGTTTGATCCAAAAGCTATGGTGCTTCCTAGGGGGCTATAAATAAGACCTTGACCCCCCTCCTAGGGAAGAACTAATTCTAAAATCCTAATTTATATTTTCCACAGAGAATTAGCCAGACAAGGGTCCCTCAAATGGATCTATCTCTTTAGGGTTTTAGCAAGAGATATTGAGATAGTATAGGGTGGAGATAGAAGTGGAGGAAGCCCGGCCTATCGGTGTCTTCTTCCTTGTATCTACGGGATCAAGTCTCCTAACCCGAGGCTTGGTTCTAGAATCATTCGGAAATTCAACTTCTAATACTAGTAAGTTATTGTTCTTATTGTTCTTTGTTTTACGGGTTTACTTTATTCGCTTTGCATTGGGAATAGAGTAATCATTCATATCATAAGGGTGTGCTTGGGCTAGGAACACTCATAGATACTCCCTATCTGGCTGGATTTGTGGTAGCATCGGGGGAAGTGACAATCCCCTTGGTGTCTCTGTAATCCACGTCCCCTCAGGAGGTAAGGTGGGGTTTATGGTGCCAGGGCCAAGCACTCTTTGAGGTGTCTCTTTTCTCTAGGTACTCCCCTTATAACAATAACCACACACTTACCATAAGTTAGAAGGAGACTGACAAAGGAGTTCTCTCTATATCGTTCATATCTCACTATCTTGTCTTCCAAGCCCAGGGGTTAAGTATAGATTTAGGTTAGTCCGATACACATTTTCTTCCAGTGGTAAAAATATAAATAATGATACTCTAGAATATCTCCCGGGTGAAGTGCTCATCGATATCCGTGCACTTGGGGATTTCTCTATGTGCGTAACTAATATCGGCAAGCATTTCTAGCGCCGTTGCCGAGGAGAAAGATGGTGTGCTGAGATAACTTTAAATCATGCTTAACCTTGTATTATATTTTTATCTTTTTTTATCTCATCTTTTCTTTTTCCTTTTCTTTTTTATCCTTATGGATAACCTAAATTCCATGCCTATCTATAAATTTCTTTGCAGACATCAGCGTAAGCTTAGAGCCACTAGAGCCCATGATTTTCACATCAAGCTATGAGCTACGCCCATGTTTGGTTGCAATAGGTCAAAGCCAACCCTTTTCTACAGCTAGAGTCATATCTTCTAATCAAGAAGGTAATGTACCCAAGGTCCTATCTTCTGATCAAGTAGCTAATGAACTTTTAGCTACACTTAGGGAATATTTTAATCTTCTTATAAATTTAGGCTTAGACCTACAAGACCCTATTCTTCTTCAACTACTTTATACGGGCCTTGATAATACAACCTTGGGAGGAGCTTTCCTTTCTTTATCGGTTAGTTTGGTGAGGTTTGTCCTTATTATTAGTGGACACACTCCTTGCATTAGCCTTCATGATAAAATCCTAGAGGTAGAGAAGGAATCATCCCCAAACTAGAAGAGGAAGTTTTCATAGCCACTTTGCAAATACTACAATCCCATGATTCGACTATCCTTCAAATTTACCATCAAAAAGATTTTGGGAGGAGTTTAAACTTCCCGCTTCATAAGAGACCTTTTAGTGCTTATAGTTTGAATCTTCAAAAGTGATTTCTTAGGAAGCTTTTCAAATCCAATCCCTTTCAAGGACAATTAGAAAAACTCAAGGATGGCATGTCAAGTGATGCCATAGAAGGAGAGCAAAGCCATCTGGAAGCTACTCTTATCATCTCCCCTTGTATGCCCACATTAGATATAGAATACGAACCCATCTCTAAACCCATCCTTGACCACTATGGCTTGTACTATGCTCTTTCTCCTAAACCACCTAATGATTCTAGAAATCCATCTAGATATCCCATGCATAGGAATCATCAAGGCCATATAGAAGATCGAGAAGAGCAACATCCATGGCCAGAGAGCATTAAAAACCTATGTGCTATTGCCATTGGATGGGTGGACAAGGCCTTAGATAAGATCAATTCAAGAGATGATCCAAGGGAATTTTTGAAATCGCCCTTGGAAGTAGAAAATGATGGAGACTTCAATGAGCAAGGAAGCTACTTCATTAACACCCTATCAATCCCTTGCTCATATGAATAATCTCCTGAGTCACTTAGTCTCTCTAACATTGCCCCATATGAGATCTTCAACCCCCTCATTCTCCCTGTTCCTAAAAATTTTGAAAGGGTGGTAGTAGACACATATGTTTATCATAAATACTATAGATCTTGTTGTGCTGAATCTTGAGAGTAGAACACTTAGATTGGTGTTGGAAGGGAAACCACTTCACCAAACCACATCTGAAGGTTTCCCAAGGACAAGCTTAGTGTCCTAAAACAAGCATAGTTTAGACTATGACATGAGTGTTCAACTTCCTACTGCGCTACCACCATTAATTGAGCATAGAATTATAATTGTGAAAATATTCCTTTGGCTATTCTTGTCACTAACCTTACCAGGTTTGGAGAAAAAGATCAAAGGAGTGACAAATGCAAGGTATCTCCAACCAATCATTATGCAACATTGATTTACTTTCATCCAATCTTGATTTTTGCAAAAGTCAAGCTTGGGGGATATGCTTCCATAGATACATCTCTTGCCTTGTTGCTATACTATCTTGGTTGCTTCTAACTTTAAGATATGCTCAATTTGCTAAACAATAGTCATGCTCTATCATCACTGTTGAGTAAATCTCTATAATGCTTTCATGTCACATTTGTTTGCTATAGTATATGTTTAGGTTTGGAGTAGTTTCATACATCTCTTAAATGAAGCATGGTGCCTAGTTTAGGAGTGGTAACATTCAAAGGCTTTTTAAATTAAGCATGGTGCTTAGGTTAAAATTCCCTCCTAAATCAAATTAGACGTGGTGTCTAGGTTGATTTTTGAGCCGATAGTATGCTGCAGTAGATATTGGAATATTTTATTGCACTAACCCCTATAGGAAAACATTTAATACCAAAATGGGAAAGTCCTAAGATGAACTCAAACTAGAGATGAAGAGAGACACAAATCACTCATAGCCAAGAAGAAAAAAGGGTGCCACAAAACATGATCCACAATTAAAGCACTCACTCCATGGAGTTGCATTCTCTTGTCAACCACTAATTATCAAGAATCAAGAAAAGATTGACAAGTGAAGAGTATGCAATGTTTTGCAGTCTCACCTCTGAGGTCGAGAAGCTAAGACATGAGGAAGAAAGGCAAACTCCTCAAGATGATCCAACCGAGTTCTTCCACATCTCATGATCCCATAACTCCACACGCTAGTTTGCAATCTCTAAATTCACTATTACTTCAGTTGTATGAGAATTGAGTTGATTCAAAATGCCTATATTTGGGAATCAAAACATAAGATAGAAAAATCAATCCCTTAGAAAGAAGTAATTGTGAATAATAAATGCGCTATGCTTGCTCAAGGAAATTCCTTTTTGTAGCATAGAAAGTGACTCTTAGCTGTGTTACACAATGCCCTTGTTAGTACTTGTATATTCCTTTGGGTATGTGTTGTCCACTAATGATTTGTAGGGATAAAATAATAAGAAGAGCTAAAGGTCCAAGCACAAATTAGACAAAGAACAAATAATGGCATAAGGGAAGAAAGGAGTATAACAAAGGGGACAAGTTCATGAACTAGACACATGACTAGCCAAGCAAGGAAAGTTTCCACAAGATGTTATGGCTTCAACCTGATTCAATACTAAAGGTAATGTCTCTAGGTAAGTGATCATTATTTCCCAAATATTCTCCTTGATTTTGGCATGCATATAAGTTGAGAGGCAAACATGTTTTGAGTTACAACCTCATTTGATCCAATCTAATTAACTCAACATGTTCAGTTCTTTATGCTTGTTCCTAGCATCACATTCTTGTTCTTATTGCCTTTAATTCAATGATCCAAAATGGTATGCATCCTATGTTTGGAAGATGATAGTCATAATCATGAAGTTATATGCATAGGTAGACCATCCTTCCTTAAAGATTGAGTAATCTGATTTGCCAAATGTTTTAATGCCACATTCTTTGATGCTATCTGTTGACACT
>Ga0182004_10005267_pt1 | contig 10532 bp, 5 predicted proteins | sample Sormic07211540_1_FD_120479 | JGI IMG/M metagenome (GOLD analysis project Ga0182004, IMG submission 120479) | Endophyte microbial communities from Sorghum bicolor roots, Mead, Nebraska, USA - 072115-40_1 MetaG | ecosystem: Host-associated > Plants > Roots > Unclassified | place: USA: Nebraska...
AAAAAAAAAAAAAATAATAATAATAATAATAATAATAATAATAATAATAATAATAATAATAATAATAATAATAATAATAATAATAATAATAATAATAATAATAATAATAATAATAATAATATTTAGAATAGAGAGAACTATAGTGGCAAGCTTAAATATTTTTTTTTTGAATTACATAGTTCAACGCATACATTTACAATGCATTCATACTATGAGCAACTCCAATAGTTTGCTAAAACTCACTTGGCAAATCTATAGTTTTGCCAAGTCTCAAAACCAAATGCCAAGTGAAAAAAGAGGTCTTCTCCACCAGTTTGCTATTTGGGCTTGGCAAAAGAATTTGACATACTAGAATTTTTGCCAAAATCACAAAATTGAGCCTCTAACAAGTTGGCAAATTGGGATACACGTGATGCCAAGCGATGAAGGACTTGGCATATTTGCCAAGTGAAGGGGGAATTTTGCCAAACTCATAAAATTGCCAAGTAGTTTTGCCAACTTGTTGGAGACTGTTTTTTATGGTTTTGCCAAAAAATCCTAGGATGTCAAGTACTTTTAGCAAACTGTTGGAGTTGCTCGCACCTTCGAAGGAGTGTGCCAACAGATCTCAAAATTCACGACGTCACCATAGGCGCCTCACTGTTGACCGAGACGTCACCTACTACTGAAAGTATAATGCTGTTGAATTCTAAAATAAATCTAAAAAAAATACAAGCACCCGTGCCTAATCAAGGATTTTAACTAAGATGGGTTGGTTTAACCATAAGGATACTGTAGCACTTTCTTTTGTATTTGGTAATTATTATCCAATCATTGACTAACTAGGTTCAAAAGATTCATCTCGCAAATTACACATAAATTGTGTAATTAGTTTTTGTTTTCGTCTATATTTAATACTCCATGCATGTATCGTAAAATTCGATGTAACGGGAATTTTGAATTTTTTTTGAACTAAACAAGACCTTATTGTCCAATCATAGACTAATTAGGCTCAAAAGATTTGTTTTTCAAATTACAAGTAAACTATATAATTAGTTATTTTTAATCTATATTTCATGTATGTGTCGTAAGATTCGATGTAACGAGGAATGTTGAAAAATTTTTGGATTTTGAGGTCAACTGTGGCCTAAGCTCAGGCGAATCGGCTAGCACAAATTAATACCAGTTCCACTATTTTGTGTAAAATGGGTAAGTCAGTATCGAGACCATATGTTCAAGTTACTCAGATTACAATTGGGTTTGTAAAGTTACTATCTGAAATAGCGACCGGGTAATTCAGATATTTTTATGCACATCACAATTCCCAAAGCTGTTTTTATGCCCGAACACACCGAAGAACCTCGGCATCCCAAGATCCTATAACAAGGTGATCGACTGTTGTTCATCCACTGAATTTTGTAATAGGGGATGTAATCTGTTCAACTACTACTTCGTCCTCCTACTACTAGAGGTCTAGAATTGACACTGTGCAGATGATAACGGTTAAACAGATCCGATTAAATGATAGACGTTGGCTTTGTCATCGGGGCACTGTGTCGAGTGGACCACATTTCGAATATTTATAGGAGAACAGAAACCTCTCTACTCCCTACTCATTGATCCAAAACTTTCCCTGTGAGTAGTCACGCAATATGATAGAGCAGGGCTTGTGCTACTGCTAGTGAACCAATAACGTACTATACGGGTCCTAGTGCTACTCCAACTCTGCTGTCGGCAGCATGTTAGCCTATTTGACATTTTTTTCGTTAGCTAATAATGTTTTCTTATAAGCCATATTTTTTTATTAATTAATAATATTTTTTTTCTCACAACAAATCAGCAAATATTAATTTTAGACATGGTTTTTCAAATCAGAAGAGGCTCTATGTCTCGATAGTACATAGTAAAAATAACATATTATATTTTGGAGTGGAGGAGGTAACATTAAAGCTTCTTAGAAGAGGTGCATTTCAAATGTAAAATGTACTAGAACACGTATTTTCATTAGAAATTTGACTTATTATAGCCGGCATAAATTGCAGCCTGCTTATCAATTCCCCGTTGCCTCATTTAGATGCTCTCGGTGCCGATTCGCTGCATTGCATCCAAGTGGTAGTGGCACGACGGCTTCCTTTTACTTTTTACATTACATCCACTAGCTTGGCTCAAGTTATCCGTTATTGTCACTGGCTAGTACTAAAGCTCCTGTTCCCGCCTGCTAGCTTTGGCCACACTAGGTGCCTTGTTGCAACTCGAGTTCCATGCACGTACAATGCCACCGTAACATGACATGACACAGGTTTTTACACTAACCCTGCAGATCAAAAACCCTCGGTCACTCCCATCCCTGGACGCCACTCGCGCACCAGCTAAAGTTGAGGCTGGAGGCGTGATCCTCGGAGAAGAAGCCCGCCGCGCCGTCGTTGCCGATGACGTCCGAGCTGGCGAGCCACTCCTCCGTGAAGCCATAGCCGCCGCCGGCGCAGGTCTTGTACGAGTCGAAAGGGTATGTCGTCGGCCCGTGCTGCCACTTGGGCTCGAACACGGGGGGAGACGAGCAGCCTGTCGGTGCCGCCGCCGATGTGTCCAAGAACGGCGCATCGAACCCGACGAAGGCCGGCTGCTCGAACGCCGCAGCGCCGGAGTACGGCGACGTCTCGACGTCGTTGAAGACCACGCTGGAGTCGCTGTCCGAGGAGCCGTCCTTGCAGACCCCCGCGGGCGGCGCGCCGGCAGTCGTCTGGCGCTCCTCCGCCGCGTCATTGCCCGTCGTCGCCTCCAGCTTCACCGCAGCCTCCGGCGCCTTGGACAGCAGCTTCTGCCTCAGCTCCCTTATCTGAGAGGACCGCGCGCGAGCGCCGAAACGACGACACATCAGTGAGTGACAGGCTGTCCCCGACAAAGACGACGCAGAGAGAGTAACCGGCGGTGACAGCAATCACATGCGTCAGTACCTCGGCGGCGAGTGCGTCCTTGTCTCGGCGGAGCGCGTCGCAGTCGGCGCGGAGGGCGTCGTGGCGCGCGCGCAGCGCCGAGAAGTCGCGCTCCAGCGTCTTGGTCTTCCAGCGGGCGCGGCGGTTCTGGAACCAGACGGCGACCTGGCGCGGCTGCAGGGCGAGGTCGCGCGCGATGCGGGCCTTGCGGTCCGGGTCCAGCTTGTTGTCCGTCTCGAAGCACCGCTCCAGCGCGCGCACCTGCTCCTGCAACAGGCGCCGCTTCTTCTCGCCGAGCCCGCACGGCGACGACCGCGCCGCGCCGCGCCCGCCGGCCAGCTCGTCCTCCTCTTCGTCGTCCACGTCGACGTCCATCTCGCCCTCGTCGGGCTCCATCTTCCCCGCCGTCAGGGCCTCTTCCTCCGCGAACGCCAGCTTCTCCACTGCAATACAACACGCGCGTGCGTGCGATTTAACTACCAGAGGCTCGAATTCCCCTAAAATGCAAGGAACATTCTTTCTGCAGCTTTGTGACAGCGAGCTAAGCAAATGCAAAAATGGAATGCAGGCATAAGCAAACACTCATCGAATGTCAAAAGGCACACATGCATACTTTTTCTAGTCCACTGCCGCTAACTACTATACTACTACTGTCATGGACATCACGAATGCAATAAGTACACAAACAAAACAAGGAGGAGATCTCGCAGGCAGCAACTGCGTGCGTTGTAGTACCTGTTTCTGGGGATTCACGGCTGGCGGTGGGCCTCTTGGATTGCCTCCTCATCTGTGATCGGCAGCTCTGGAAGGATTCGGAAATGGTGGTGATTCTATTCTAAGCAATTATGAGACTGGGGCAGGAGTGTCTTTGGAAAGCAAGACTGCAGGAGCCGAGTTCCACGAACAAACGAGGGGGCTTTTGTTGGTCGGCGGCGATGGCCTGGGCACTCTTCGTAAGTCGTGCTCTAAAGATGGAGCAAGTGGTGTGGTGGTGGAGTCCCTCTTCTTCCTTGTTGAGCTGCAGGAGAGGGGGAGAGAGACCACAGGGGCAAACGACTGATGCAAGCGGCCATGGGGCTCGTATAAATAAAAGCAAGCAGCTCGCCGGTTGGAGTTGGACAGCGCCGCGATGTCATGTGCCAGAGATTTTTGTAGGATCCATGTGGTAGCATTGCCAGTTGGGGCCAATGCCGGTTCCTCCGTTTTAGAACTGAATTTGGTCTCCGATTTTGTTTTGAACAAGACGAGTTTTTTTATTTTTTTACCCAAAAGAATCAACGCTGTTAAGAAACCTACCTTGACATTCCCATTCTAGAAGACAAGTTCTACAAGAACAGTAATCCACCTCGAATTGGGGAAGATGGTAACTAAAGATAGTAATTCATAAGGTATTGCAATTGCAGCACACCCTTACGGCCTTACCAAGAAGAAGAAAATCATTAAACCATAAAGCGTAGAACAAAAGGTAAGGAAAAAACTATAATTTTCCTTTCAACTTTAACCCATGTAACAAACAGTTTAGACCCAACAACAAAGACAATGCTACATCATCTAGATAAGTTTGTTGGCCAACCTCGATGAAGATGGCTATTGGTGACCGTGGTTGTCACCAAAGAAGTCTATATGTGTTTATCGACCCGTGCTTATAAATATGAAAAAGAAAATGTTTGCGTGTTGTTGAAACCGTGAGGTATTTTGGTCCCCTTAATTCATTTCTCTTAGCAGTGGGAAGAAAACAAGTCACGGAAGCATATCACCTAGATAGAATTTTGATAAGAGAAGAAGTGGAGATCTTACGTATGGGCATTATTGTGGCTTCGAGTAAAGATCAACTTGAGAGTAGAAAATTTACGCGCAACATCCAACACTACGGAGGTGTATGCAACCGTCACAGACAAAATCTAGATTGAATAAAATGCTAAATGCTTTGTTTTTTTTTAAAAAAATACATGTAACATATACACTCAACGTGTGAGAGCCAAATTCAACGAGACATCGACATATATACATGGGCACAACTACACAAGCATGATGCACAATGTAAAGTTTTTTCGTTCTAAAAAAAAGGGGGATAAAAGTGATATCCTAATAGTCGTAGTTGTTGTTGTTGATATTGTTTTTTTATAGTAGTATTATTGTGGAGAAAATGATATCGTCGTCCTATTCGTTTAACTGAAAAGATATGATAAAAAAGATTTGTTCGCTGATTTATTTTGAGAGAAAAATATTATTGAATGACTTATAAATTCGGCTTGATAAACTCAAGCGAGGAGACTGCCAAAACATTTAGGCAGCCACAAAGTATCCATGGTAGCCCACTAGTGTAACCATGGTTACTCGCCATAGTTTAGTCAGCAATGCAAGTGAACCAAACCAAATATTTTTAAAGTTCTCCCGGCTACACAACCTTTTCTTCCCATGAGAGTTCTTTCTTGAAAAAAAAAACAAAAGAAGAAGAAGCGTTGCTGTTCATCCAGATATGGGGTTGGCCTTTCAAGCAAGTTAGAGCCTGCTGTCAACAACGCCAACTGGCACGTAGTATGATATAGACATAATACAGTATATGAAAATGCAGACCTTAGCTTAATGTGAACCCGGGCCACCACAGTCGACTACCAAGCGCTGTATGTACGTCGGCGTCACGGCAATTTCATTTCATTTCCACGAAACTGACCAACCGTTCTTCACACACGCGTTAATTTATACTACTAGTATATACGTACGTATAAGCTAGCTTCCGACGAACGATGAGGAGCACCGATCGATGGATATATTTATATTACTTGTAATTTCCGTGCCGTAAGGATGCATGTGCACGACATCTAAAACACAATCTCTACGCTGCCCCCGTACTACATAAAATACTCCACAGACGCAGCTGTACTGCCGCGAATAATGGTACATCTTCATGTTCGGCAGGAACTACCCCATGTTCGCGTTCGCGTTTGGGTAGCCGGAGCTCACAGAAAAGAGAAAACCGTGGTGGTGAAGCTGGACTCGTGTGGTGGCGAAACGTGGCAGGCACTGTGCCGGCAGAAACGGGCACCACCGAGCCGGCAGTCCAGCTCAGAGCCGCGCTTTAGGAGCCGTCCCGGGCCCCACGGGCAGATTAAAGTATGGAGGACTGCGACCGCGAGAGGTCCTAAAGTGCGGCTACCTACAGCGATGCAGTTGGAGCCTAGCCTAAAAGGCTACTCCTCCAGCTCCGGACCCTGCTTGAAAGCCTAGCTAGCCGCAGGGTACTGCATATTCGTGCGCCGCGGCGTGCGTGCGTACTCCTACGTGATGTCTCACAATTCGACGTTCTAGATGCGATGCCCTCTCCTCGTGTTCATCTTTCCCACGGCAACGGCAGCCAGGCGAAAATATCGCCCTCAGGCTGGCGATGTGAATGGCTTTGGTCTCGGGCAGCCAAGATTTTCTCCTCGTGTCATGCATGGTCGTGCATGTCCATGCGAGGCTTTAATCTCGGGCTGTCCTGGTACAAAGGCTATCTTATCCGGTCCGCTTGTCAACACCGTGATCTACCCCGCTGGTCGCTGGTTTGATCAACATCAGGGTGACGCTGCTTGTGATGGTTTATGTGCGTGTTTATGTGTGTGTGTGTATAGCAGTCAAAGAGAGACTAGGACAGTTGTAACCTATCTGTAGCAACTGCAGGAAAAGCAGTTTTTTTTTTCACACACACACACACACAACAGCGCGCGACGGAACTCTTTGCATGCGCACGATCGAAGACATGAGTGCCGTGCTGCCATCGCCCATCGGCTACAAACGAGTAGGCCATGAATATGAACACCACAAAGTTTTGTATGCGATTGACGGCATGACGCATAAATGTCTTGTTTAGTTGCGATTTTTTTTTTGGTTTTTCGTATTGTACCACTTTCGTTTTTATTTGCACCTTATTCAGTTGCCAAAAATTTAGATTTTTGGACACTTTTATTTTTATTTGACAAATATTATTCAATCATAAACTAACTAAGGCCTTGTTTAATTTAAAAAAAAATAGAAAAATGACACTGTAATACTTTTATATTTATTTGACAAACATTTTCTAATCAATCACTGAGTAATTAGAGTTAAAAGATTTGTCTCGCGATTTACAATCAAACTGTAAATCACGGAGTAACTAGGGTTACCAACCAAACCATGCATCAAAAACCCATCTAGCCAAAGATAAATAAATTCTGTCGCATCTGATGTTCTGAACAGAGTGCTGTACTATGTATTAGTATCAGGCAAACTGTTGGGTCACCAAACACCCGAACGACGTGCATTACAGTACTTGAATCCAACAAGTTTCCAACCTTGATTGAGAGCAATGGACGCTTTATCCAAGCTTTCGAGTTCCCATCTTTACTCGACAATAGTAACTAGGAAGCTAGTAGTAGAAAACGAGTTGGTTGTCCGTATATGAAACAAAAACTAACCACCGGTACCTCCGTTTTCCAGCCACCTCAGCCTTGTTTAGTTCCAAAATATTTTGCAAAATCGACACTGTAGCTCTTTCGTTTGTATTTGACAAATATTATTCAACCGTAGACTAACTAGGCTCAAAAGATTCGTCTCGTCAATTTCGACCAAACTGTGTAATTAGTTTTTATTTTTATCTATATTTAATACTTCATGAATGTGTCTAAAGATTCGATGTGACGGAGAATCTGAAAAATTTTGCAAAATTTTTTGAGAAGTAAACAAGGACTTGGCTCAGAATTTTGCAAAATTTTTTGGGAAGTAAACAAGGCCTCGGAGCCGGGAATCTATTCCTAGACCTCTGAAAAGTATGGCAGAGAAGCAACCTCTTTTGGCCCAAAAAGTCGTAGGCACACCCGATTGATTGATTGATGGATGGCTTGTGACAACACACACTCTCACAGCATGCCGTGCCGTACCCAGCGCAGCGACGTGTTGGCGTGTCGTCTTCTTCCTATGCGCCGGCCGCCGCTGAACCCCGTTCCTGTTCGCGTTCGGCCGTGCCATCCAACCCCCAGTTCTGCCTGCGCCTGGCCGGCCACCCAAGAGCGGCATGTGGCATGGCATGGGGCATGGGCAGGAGTGATGAATGATCGTGTCAGGGTAAAAGCTGCTGCTGCTGATGGCTGAGGCCTTATTTATAGATATAAAAAGTTTTGGGATTTTGATAATTTAGCATTTTCGTTTTTATTTTACAAACATTGTCTAATTATAGAATAATTAGGTTTAAAAAATTCATCTCTTGATTTACAAGTAAACTGTGCAATTAATTATTCTTTTTATCTATATTTAATACTTCATGTATGCGTCGTAAGATTCGATGTGACGTGGAATCTTGTAAAGTTTTGGATTTTTGGATGTAAGGCCTTGTTTAGTTGACCTTGAAATTGAAAAAAAATTTAAGATTCCCTGTCACATCGAATCTTACGGCACATGTATAAAGTATTAAATATAAACGAAAATAAAAACTAATTACACAGTTTAACTGTAAATTACGAGATGAATCTTTTAAACCTAGTTAGTATATGATTGGATAATATTTACCACAAACAAACGAAATTGCTACAGTTCCGAAAACTTTTTGTTTTCGGAACTAAACAAGGCCTAAGGCTTGAGGCGACCGGTGCGATGGAAAGAAAGAGATGCGCCTGCCAGCCATCACGGGGAAAAGGACGGACGCGTTCTCGTGCGCTAGCTTTTGCTACAGCACGGGGACGGCAGAGAACGCGCGCAGCGGCGCACCAGCGCTCTGCACGGCCTGCCAAGTAGTACCAACCGGAAAGAGGACGGTCATTGCGCTTATCGGTCGGTTCGGAGGCGTCGATAACAATCTTCTCATCGTTATCGTTTGGCGATTTAATGCTGGAAGCCAGTACTACTCCTTAATCACGTTAGAAGTACGTAGGTGCTGAACCGATTGTCGTACTGCTAGAACTGTACCGGGTCCCTGGCGCAGCTTTATCAAACTACAGGAAAGGACATGCCACTAAAAACAAAGGAGCGACTGTTGACTCGACAAGTGCTAGTACTGGATCGGCATGGCATGCTGCTGCAGCTATCGATCCGCACCGGATTTGTTCGCGGCAGGCACTAGTGCTCTGCCACTGGCCGATAGCAGTGTCGCTCCGCAGCACCAGTCTTCTGGTCAGGCCTTTCGTTTTTTCTGTTATTATTATAACGCTTTCGTTTTCAAGTGATAATTATTTTCTAATTATATATTAACTAGATTTAAAATAATCGTCTCACAAATTATAAGTAAATTATATTACTATTTTTTATATTGTATTTAATATTTTATGTATGTATTATAAAATTTAATGTAATAGAGAATATTAAAAAGTTTTTAATTTTTTTTAGAAGCAAGACTCACTCGTCTGTAAAAATCTGGTCCACGCGCTGACGAGTCCAGCCATGCAGCCAGCGTCCCCTTCGCCGCTGAGGCCACAGTGACAGGGCGTGGCGCTGTGCCAGGTCCTCGCCACTGATCGCACCGTGGTGCGTCGGTCTCGGACGACCGTGACAGCCGGACGCCGAGAAGACGTCAACAACTGCGGCTCCCGTGGCGCGGACGTGGTAGCGGCAGCAAGCGCGCGGGGGCGATAGGTATCACGGTGCGGTCGTCCTCCCAGTCCCAGGGCTCCCGCCAAGGAGGGACCAGAGCACGGCTCTGAGAGAACACACGCAGCCCCTTTGCTCTTGGCTCGTCGTGCCTTGTTTTTCTCTCCGGCCGCAGGAGGACACGGTGCTGGGCTGAGTTGTTCGATCCCATGTGGTCACACGGATGCGCGCGATTCATCTCGCTATCTCGGACGCTGGCCGACGAGGCGACGACCAGCGGTGTGCCGCTTTGAAGTCCATATACTCCTATCCTCACCGGCCACCGGCCCGCGCATGGTTGTTTTCCTGACATTACTGCGCTATGAACAATGGCTATCCACGTCCCGTAGTCGTCGCTGATAAGTGATGAGCCACTTGTACATCTGTTCGCTTCAACTTATCAATAAAAAACAGTTGTATTTTTTCAACTATATAATAATATTTTTATGATAAATCAGCTTCAGTATTGGCCGCAAAATCACATCTTGTTTGCTTTGGCTCAAAAGTCATGACTAAAAACATCATTCTCTAATTTGTTATGATAAAAAATGCTGCTAAATATCAATCAAATTTAGCAAATAAGCTCAAGCCAACAGGGTGTCAATATACTCCGTTGCTCTAACAACCATCATGGGTGTGTTTAGTTTTATGGCAGGATTATAGCCTGGTTAGGATTATAGCCTAGTTCAAAAAAGCCAACATGGGTTTGTTTAGTTGTGTGTATTGTCTTAGCCTGGCCAGCCTTACTACGTATTTGGTTGTCAAGTTTGTTTTGATACCGTCACCTCGTCATCAAATAGATAAATTTACCTCATCTCACGAATTTCGCTGAACACCTAATGGGCATCTCGGAGAAGGACGGTGTTATTGGCTCAGCGCACGCACGGTGGCTTGGTGACTTTCTCGGCGTGCACGTGACCGCAAACGACGCCCTTGACGGCTTACTGATGTCTCGCCTGATGGGCCCTCGACGCCACGAGCTCAACGATCCATCCCAATTGATAACCCAATAGTCCCATCGCACAAATGCTCTCATAGCAGAGCAAA
>Ga0182004_10005268_pt1 | contig 10532 bp, 13 predicted proteins | sample Sormic07211540_1_FD_120479 | JGI IMG/M metagenome (GOLD analysis project Ga0182004, IMG submission 120479) | Endophyte microbial communities from Sorghum bicolor roots, Mead, Nebraska, USA - 072115-40_1 MetaG | ecosystem: Host-associated > Plants > Roots > Unclassified | place: USA: Nebraska...
GCAACTTGCTTTAACCTCAAAATTCCTCATCAAGCATTGCTATGTTACAGTAGCTAGGGCGCTGCAAACCTCTAAGTTGGAAGCTACCACAAATATTGTACCCAATTTTCTATGCTCAATCTACTTGATTCCTATAAGGTAAATACAGGTCTCGTCCTGTCCCGAGACAGCCAAAACGTATGAGCCTAGTGAGAAAAGGCCCGAGCCTTTGTAAAAGCTGAACACTGCGTACACACGCCATTTACATGAAGGATAGAACGGTGGTGCCAACAAACAGGCATTTGTCTAGAGCTAGAACTAGAACGGGGTCTGGCAGAGCGGGCAAGTCGATTTGTTGGACGTCGAGAACCACTTGTAGAGGCAGGCGCCGTGGAACTTGTGTTTGCACGTCTTGCACGCCAGCCGCGGGAGGCTGTGGTTGCTGGTGTGGAGAATGCTGTAACAGATTGGGCACTCCTCCACGCCCTCAAACTCCTTGTCGAAATTGCTCTTCCACGTGCGGATCGCCTCAGCTATCGCGCCGTTCTGCAGAGAGAAATAATTAGCTTAGTTAGAGCTACATTCTTAACGTCACAAAGCCATCAGTAGTTGTCCTCTTTTTTGTGTTCTGAGTAGTTACCTGGTTGCGGACGAATGATGTGAGGGAAAGCAACCATTTTCTGCACTTGACTTCACTGATGCCCAAACTTCTTGTGCATTCAACATCGACGTGGCGCAGGGGGTAACAATTCGGGAGGCGTATGACAAGATCAATTCCTGTCTCCTCCTTTTTGTATGTTGCGACAATTTCGAAAGCTGTCCTGTTGACGCTAACTGAGAAATTCTCATCGCCATACACAGAGTCCTTAACCTGCAACAGGGTAAAATTAGTGCAACGGTCAATATAAAGCTCCTGAGGATGACATGGACTGATGGACCTATGTGATTTCAGGAGACGTACAAAATGAAGCCACTCGGACACTGCCACATGAGGCCAACAAAATATAGAAAAATATAAAACTAAAAACAAAAGAAATACTTGTGCACAATTGGTTATTTGTTTAACAGATTTTAAGGGTCAAATAATAAACCTTAGAAAGATCAGAGCTGTGCAACAAATTTGAACATGCAGAGCCAATATCTTGCCAAAAGAATTATCATCTTACCTGAGAAAATTCGTCTAGCAGAAGAGGAGGGCTGCACCATTGTTTGGTGAAGGACTCGATAGAGTATGACAATGAACGGTCTCTCAAGGTAGTAAACCATGTGCGCACAAAAGAAGGCAGCAGCCTAATCATCATCCCGTACAATGCGCCCGCAAGTGAGGCCATTTGCAAAGTCCCAATGGGCCAAAGAGATTCCAAGTACGGAAGCAAAGAACAAGTAGCTATGGCATTCTTCGAAGCTTTGGCAGCAGCTTCTGCTTCAGGCGCTAGCTCAGTATCCTTTTTCTTCCCACTCGGTGCAGCAGCCTTTACTGGGATATGCTGGAAAATGCAATCCAATATGCACGGACTGACCTTTTCTTGTATATATTGAAGCACATCTCCCCTGATACTGGAAGATGCGGGTAGTATCTGCAGGTGGGACAGCAACAATGCCCAGGCAATGAATACATCAACCTAGTGAAAGAAACCACCAACAGACCATTAGCACACAAGCTAAGAAAAAATGCTTTTGAATTTAGAATCACTAAATAAAGAAAATACAGTATACCCTATCTCGAGCTGTCAGATCAGTTTTGAGAAGTTCATATGTCGGGAACTCAATTAAGTCTGAAAGTTCATCTCTTAGATGCACTGTCTTCTCTGAATCTGGCATCAACTCAGCACTTTGGCTTATGCCAGATTGCTGAACAGATGAGCAATTTTCTCCCATTGAACAATTTTTAACCAGTGAAAGTTGACAGAAGGGCTCAGACAGAAGTAGAGAGAAAGCTGCAAGCTGTAAGTGAAATATTGGTTGTGAGGAGAAAAGAATCGAATATAATCCACTGACGGAACCCTTGGTCAGTCCCCAGAGTTCCATGGACTCCAGTGCAGACTTTCTAATTTGCAGTGGAGCATTTTTTATGAATGATGCCACAAGTTCCCAAAAGTGCAAATAAGCATGCCGACTAGAACCTATGACAGATGAAGCCTCTTCACTGCAAGATTTCGCAATTGCCTCTGAAACACCAGAGGCCAAGAACAAACGGAGGATACTCTCTAGCATCTTGTCACTACTCTCAGCATAGTCCCCTGATCTAATAAGCTGTACACTCTGGGAATTTTCTGCTTCTTGGATATTACAAAGATGGTTGAGGTGACACATTGTAACCAAAGCAGATTCTGCAAGGCTTAATGTTAACTTATCTGTAGTGCCAACCACTAACTCAAGCTTCTCCAAGGCATCTTTACTTGATACCTGGTTTATTGTGGCATCATTTATGCCATCAGTCATTTCTTCCACAAGCAAAACAGATGATTCAATACACTTGAATACCATGCGGAACACAAAATGCCAATCATTCTCCTGAAGGTTTCTCCAGCAATACCCAACCACAACAGCTGTCAGTTTCACTCCCAGTAATTCAACTGTCGTTGATACTGTAGTTTCAGTAGTGAACAATGATGAAGCTGTACTACCATAGAAAATTTGGTATTTCTGAAACAGAGTCAGCATTAGTGACCTTTCTGTATCACTGATCTCTCGCTCAACCACAACTACCAATTTCTGGGCTCCTCCAGTTATCCTCAATGGAAAGCAAGACAACACCACTTGCATCCAGTCCTCAATATCTGACAAAGTAAGAGACCGTATTACATGATTGTAAAGGCAATATTGCACCTGCATTATCAAATATAAGAATTCTAATGCAACCTACCTTGTACAGGTATCTCCCTTGGGCTGGATGACAGACAAGAGATGGCTGCATCAAGCCAACTCTGTATACTTTTCCCCACCAAATCAGCATACGAAGAACCTCTGTTCAAGGCTGAGAACTGTTTTATGATGGAGGTCATAACATAGGGTAGTATCTTCAGGCATTTTCTATTAACTGATGAGCCAATGAAAAGATTGCTCAATAGTTGCTCAAAAAATACAAGTGCCTCAGATTCTCTCCAGAGACGATCATTTGTATTAATAGTAAATAACAAAGACACAAGAGCACGGAGAAAACGATCTTGAATTTTATCAATTTCGTTGTCAGAAAGATGCCAAGCATTAAACAGTACCCATGGACCACTCTCATGCATAAGGGCTCCACCTAACAGTGTATCAAGCAACAAGGGCACAATGCTGATCTCAGGATATGATTCGTCTTTCATGTACTGAACCAGCGAAGGTAAGAATGTTTTTAGTGCACAGCCGCCTTTCCATGTCCAAGTGCAAAGGACCTCACCAGCCACCCATGCTCTGGACAAGGAAGAGACGGGTGAAGTGATATCAATTGATTGTGATGTGGCAGACTGCATATTTCCTGGAATACCTAAAACCACTTCACTAAAGCCAAGTTTGAGAATAAGCCTATCAACAAAGGCAACAAATCGTTCGTGTTTCAGTTCCTGCAACAAAGGAATTATTCATTTAGTTCACCAGATCTACTATAGTGACTAACAACTCTTGCAAATGAAGTGTAATTTCACAACTCCCAAACACAAAATTCAGATAGTTGACGGAACAGCACAAATCAAGTATTTTTTAGGGTAAATACTATTTATGACAGATAAGCAACATCTTTAGCTAAGAACTACATAGAAATGTCATAAGATAAGACCAGTGTCTCCATAAAAAGGTTTAACTAAATATTTGTTGTGCTAAGTTGAAGCATGAACTTATGGGGGAGGGCTGGCAGAGAAAAGATCTCTTACAATTTCATCTGTAATATCTGGATCCAGCTGGACCTTCACAGATGCATGCCCATTTTGTAAAGATGGCATCAGCCAGAGCGGCCAATATTCTCCCTCAGATAATAAAAGATCAAAAAAACTTTGCAAGTTTCTGTGATCAAGACATATGAGCTTCAACATGTCCACCACCCACTCGGAACATAAGATTGCTGTCCTTTCCGCATGCAAGTCTCTAGTCTGAAATACAGCATACCTGACACACTGAGCTAGAATATTTGCCAATCTATTCGATGTGCATGAGTGAAGATTATTCCAAAAGGATGGACTTAAGCTTTGGCGAAAAGCATGTATGCTTTCTGCAAGGTTAGCCTTCAAATGCATTTTCTCATCCAAATAACTTTTTGAACTGCTGGACATAGAAACACCAACTTCCGTATCTTCTACATGACCTTCCAAATAATTTTCTTCAACAAGAGCTAAAGACATGCTACATTCCCATTCAATGACAAAGAGAGCTGCCAGAATAGAAGGAAATACAGAATTTTCCTCAAGTCTCCGAAGTGAAAACAAGCTACCCTGAAGAACTTTAAAGGCAGATCGAGCCATCTCAAAGTTAATTATTGAGGAATTTTCTTCTAGAACCTTCAAGTGCTCAGGTTCAGCAGGCAACAAAGAATGTGCTAACCTTGCCCACTCAAAAGTTGATGCCATGAGTACCAGTGCCAAATTCTTTAAAATGGATCCGAGAATTTTACAAACAGTCTCAGGAGAAAGAAAGCAGATTTGATCCTCTTGATCTGAGCCACCAAGTGCAGCACTGAAATTTAACACATACAAGTTCAAACATGCATTCATGAAATGTTAAATGACAATCACCACTACAGTAGCACCTTATTAAGGCCCTGATAAATGAGAATGAGATTACGAGAACCAAACTTTTGGATTCTAGAATGAGATTCTACAATCCAACTATCTACCCAAACCCAACTGTGGAGATTCTCACTATGCAAAGACAACAATCCATGATCCAAACACCCCTCATTTTTTCTTATCTCGAATCCAAATTCTACATCACTATCGAGAATCACTATGAGAATGGGATCCAAATAGGGCCTAAGATGAATGACTAAAATTTTAATATTACAAGTGTGGACTAGCCCTCATAAATCAGTGGTTAAGGGGACAGGTATAACAGGTCCCCACATCCACCAGCAACTGAAAGAGAAGCAAACCAATGCGCTGGTGCCTGGAAACAAAACATTTAGAAAGGAAATACAAGGGGTTGAAGCACATACCATATAAAACTAACATGACAATCTGAAGCAGGCAAATCACAGAAGACAGAAGCTGCAGTAGAATCTAATATATCATGACGCCAATGTTCCGGAAGATAACCATTTTCCTGTAAGTTTCTTAGCTTTCCCCCAGCAATTCTTTCCCTGATTTTCTGAAGTAACAGCGTAAGCAATTCAAATTGTCCCATAATGTTTGAGGTCTTATCATCAACGGAATGCGTTTGTTCAGCTGTGGTACATTTGACGATGGAACACCATTGGTCAAAGAAGGATTCATCTTGAAATAAGGAAAGCAACAAATCGATCTTTGAATTACAGGTGCTATATTTTCCATCCAAACACCAAGGGAGCAATTCATAATTGAAAAACTCCAGATAAGACTTGATATCCAACTCTTCATCATTTGACTTATGATTCTTCAAAAATAAGGGGGTGGGCCCAAATATTTCAACCAAAATTGAAAGAAGCTTAACAAGGCATGGAGTGTCCTGCACCAATAGCACAATGTTTTACAGAATCAATTTCAACTGATAAGTAAGTTGCATGTCTACATCTTGCAGCATGAATTCAAAACCAAGATAGCTTTGTCTCAATATCCACACCGTCTGTGTTGTTGAATGATACAGATTGAAGGAAAGTGGGCTAAACTTGGTGCTAAAAAAATCTCTAAGCAAATGCTTGCTCTACCAGCATATAAGAAGAATGGGTCTTATCCCAATGGATTTCTAATTCAACAAGATTTATATAATTCACAAGTTGGTGGTCCAAAGGAGGCACTGATGTTTTGGGTTTATTACAACAACAGAATATATTTAGTCCCAAGCAAGTTGTAGGCTAAAATTTCTGGCTTTAGGTGGCACTCGTGTTTCTGGATGTATTAGGTAACAAAAATCATTTACATATCACTGATACCATTTGTAAAAGAGAATGTAACACTTGCTGAACACCTGACTCCTCTATCCATTCTACATGCTCATGATATTTATCAGTGTGAAACTTTTAGAGCCTATTTGGATAAGGGGAAATGGGATCTCAATCGTTGTCTATTCAGTACAAATTTAAACTATATCATATAAATCACTGGATCAATCTTAGTATTTTATATTTGTAGTGGAGTGTAGCCATGAATTTCATGTTTAAGTCCCATGACAACATATAACTACACTATTACGTCTGATTAAAAAAAAGGTCATTTATGAAAATACACTATACAAATAAGAGGCCAAGCGGGAACATATTATGAATGCAAGTTTCATGATGAATCTAGTTACATGAATCTTGCGTTTATGATAATCTGCTGTTCAAAGGAGTGTTTATATTATGAAAGTATTTTTTATGATGAACTCTAGTTGCACTACTCTTGCACTGTCGATATATGTAATTTATTTGTTGATGGTCTAAGTTAATAAATTTTTACTAACAATAATCCTAAAACAACTTCCATTTTCTTATTGGAGAGAATATACAAGTAGAATTAAGATTACGTAATATTCATCCTAAAATTGAGTGTCTGATCTTACCATGAACTTGATAGCTGGCAAAGATTGCTCAACCAGTGGTTTTGCTAATCTTTCCAGTGGCCATATTTCACCTTTGCATACAACAATTTGATCCAAAGATAGAAAGAACGACACAAGTTGTTCTGCGTGATTCTGAAACTTGGAAAGCTTCTCCCCTTGTTGAATTATGTCCAAACAGTCCCTTAAAAGCGACTGACAAGAAATATTAAGTAAATGATTTTCTGTATCTGCAATCACATCTAGTATTTCAATGATGCATTTCTTCAAATCCTGAAGATAGTATGTTGGGTAGTGCATGTTCGCAGCTAACCCTGAAGTTTTATGAGATAACAGAACACCGCCACTAGTTGTGTCTCCAGACAATAAAAGGTAGTCACGCCAAACTATTTTAGCAAGTACATCAGTTATAAGCTTGATAGGCATATCATCTGAAGAATCTCCAGTATATCTGTAAAAAGAAAATCAGGTAATGACACAGAAACTCGAGAGCTTGAAAGATAATTGCAATTCAAACTAATTCATAAAGGATACCTTGATGCATTCTTTAGAAGATACAAAAAACTCTGTTTAAAGGCACCACAGAAAGCCAAACTATCAGCAGCTGATAACTGCCTCTGGTTCCTTCCAGCCCAAAGATTATGCAAAAAATCAAAAACAAATTGTTGTCCCATGACTGCTTTAGGTGGCACAGAGTCCAAAAACTGAACTAGAAGAGGATATGAAACTTGTTTGGAACCATAACATCCGTTTTGTAGGAAATGCCAAAACCGACTGAGGACAACTTTGTGAATATTGCAATATGACCAAGCCTCTGGAAACTTTCTAGAGAAAACAAGAATTGTATCCCACATAGAAGAGTGACATGATGCATCCTTCTCATGGAATGCACCAAGTAGAGTTGGAGAAAGTTTCTTCATGGTTTCTTCATCAAAAACATGAGGAACATGTTTGATATAACTTGTAAGCAGTGAGTATGTAGCTGACCGTATAACAGAACTTTTTGACTTGAGGACGTCAAGAAAACATTTATGCATACAAAATGCAGCTTCAGCAGAAGAAAGTATAGTTAACCTAACTTTTGACAGATTCTTGTTTTCAGTATTGGTACTGTCACCATCACAATTTTGCAATTTCACTCCTAGTAAAATTTCTATAAGAGTTGCCATAGCTAACAGTGATGATGACATTACCTGCAGAGAAGAGGAAAATGGGCAGGAAGTATTAGAAACATGGTATGAACTTGCAAACAGGAAGTGTGGGATGCAAGGAATCAATGACCACGTCTACAACCCCTAGAGCAACGAAATAACATGAACAATCCTCAGAAAATAGAACAAGTATTTGAAGATACAGACTTCCACCCTTCTTTCTAAAGGGACAATGGGGGCACTGAGGCAGTGATTATTATTGCTGAAATATAGCATCAGTTGAGTAATCACTAAGAAAAGAAAGGGTATAAATCAATCGCACTTTTTACAAGATTGTTAAATCCTTTTGTATTAGCTGAAAATATCTTGAAACAGATTGCACATGGAAAGAGAACATTTTGCAAAGGGAAGCCGGCTGATCATTACACCACATTTAGTACAATGGAAGACCAGAAAGCATACCCTCTGATGCATATCTTCCAGTTCATCCATTGGTGTAGCCTTGTCAGACAAAGCTTGTGGCGTTAGCTTCAAGTTCTCATTTAGGTAAAGAAATGTTTCCTTCACACATAACATTAATGCATCCAGTCTTCTCTCTGACTGTGGGAATGCTGCCTACAAAAATGAGTGAAATGTGTAAACAAACCAATATATAACAAAGAATGGAGGAAGACTCTGGTTAGAAATATTCCTTTTCAACAATTTCAAACAAGAAAAAAGAACTACAAAGAATCACAGCCAGTTTGGACAAGGTTCAATGGAACAAATGTAAGCTAGCCGATGAGGATAAACCCATGAGCCCTGTTCTTATATAATTGAGATGAGATACAACCTGACCCTTCAAAATGAATGAGTTTACAGAAACATCTATTAGGACTTTCTTTTTAAGTGAACTCATTACTTTTTTTTTCTTTTTTGATGAAGGTTGGTTATGTTCATTTGCATAAGCTAGGGCGACGTGTAGCTCAGTTCTGTGCAATACTGTTCCACCAATTCTGTTTGGCAGAGTGCAGTGAGGTTCACGATAAGAGAGTTTTAGACAGGTAAACATCAATCCATCATTCTTGCTTAATAACTGAATACAATGACCTGACCTTTGGAATGCAGGATTTTTTTTCCCCATTTCCTGCATTTTTCCTGTGAGAATGAACTGATTCCTGTGAAATTCCTATACAACTGCGTTCCAAAAGGGCCCTAAATGCAAAGATATTTACCTCAAAAACATGTGATGTATCTGAACATTTAATGCTTCTATATCAATGGTCCATTCATTGCAGTTAATTGTCTAGTTTTTTGTTTTGATTTTTTTTTTTATTTTGAGAACCCCTTTCCAAAACAAGAGCTTACTTGGATGGAGATGGATTCTCCCTATATATCCAAACAAGCCCTCAGTGAGTTTAGTACTTTTAATCTAGTATTCCAGGTAAGAGTGGCTGCAGCAAATCTAGATAGATGTCCAGCTTAAGTGACTTGCACCTATTAACATTAATCAGAGAAGGAATATTAATAGAACTCACCTCGAATGAACGTCGAGCAGCCTGAGCAACCTCAGGAGCAGGATCAAACTGAGAAAACCACCAAGGACCCATCAAGGACTTCAGATGTGGTGCTATACCTTTCCTGAAACAATGGATTTAGAGGCATCCATTTAAAGGTTGCCAAAAAATACAATAAATGGAAATCTACTGAGTCTTGTTGGGGTCTTAGATCTTTTCTAACTGGACCAAAACCAACAAGGAACCAGAAATAAACAGCATAGACCAGTTGGACCTCAGTTTAATGGAAAGAGATGGGCATACTTGATTGCTGTGATGAGGCTAGACATGGCCTCATGAGTAGCACGGCGAACTTCTCTGTTATAGTCAAGTAGCAGCCTCTTATACTCAAATGCCTAAACAGAAAGAAGATAATATAGCATCAAACCATGTTATCCTTTCCCTTTCTTCACATTAACAAGTATTCAACCTTACTAGGAACATAAGCAAATATAGAACTAACATGAGATACACCAGAAAGTCTAAACGCTAGTCTTGCAATGATAGGATCTCATTTAACAAGTCAGCGACAAACTTAAGGCATTAATCGATTACAAGGAAACAATATACTCACACCAACAAAGAGACTACAAGTCCTTATGCCATTTGATTGTAGGAAAGTAGAGCTCCACATGAGTATTAGGTTATGATACAAAACCTTCCATATATACCATATAAATGTGTATGCCAGAATATTTACTTTGATACTAGACATATTCTCATATAGACATGAAAATTGTACAAAGTATGGCATAAGAAAGTTGCCAGTTTTACTCTGATAAGGGCCATGACAATATAAGATCAGGATGAAAATGCAACAGAGGAATCGAGAAAAGAAATACCCATTGTGGAACAATCTGCACAACTTCCTCACCAGGTTTTTGTCCAAAGAGTGTAGAGAGAGCAGATAAGGCCTTGAGCTGCATTGAAGAATAGAAAAGAGAGAGGTAATGCATAGTAGAGCGGATTCTTTAATAAAAACACATAGTACAGTACAGCAGCAACGTTATAGATGCTTTTTCATTACATATTCCCTTTTTCTAAAAAAAAAAGAAAGGGTGTAACATTCTAGGAAGAAAATGGTAGGAGAAAACAGAAGTTTTTTGGAAATTGTAGCATCTCCTCTGAAAGATAATGATGGAACCTCAGATTTAACAGCACAGCTACTCTCTTTTATTGCATGAATTTGTGTAAGAAGGGCTAAATTCTTGTTATATAAAAA
>Ga0182004_10005269_pt1 | contig 10531 bp, 7 predicted proteins | sample Sormic07211540_1_FD_120479 | JGI IMG/M metagenome (GOLD analysis project Ga0182004, IMG submission 120479) | Endophyte microbial communities from Sorghum bicolor roots, Mead, Nebraska, USA - 072115-40_1 MetaG | ecosystem: Host-associated > Plants > Roots > Unclassified | place: USA: Nebraska...
ACTCTAGTTCATATGCATAATCATATAAAGATGAATAGAACTTGCTCATGGAAGAAGATTGAATATTATTCATACCAAGAAGATCCTTTCTTCCAAGGAGACAAGCTCTCCTTGCTAGCTCTTACCTTGCTCTACTACTAATCTAGACTAAAGATACAAGTGAGAGGTGTGAGGTAAATTGACTTCAAATGATGTGTGTTGAAAAGGGGGAGTGTCTCTCTTTTTATAGTGGAACTAGGACGGTTCGTCGCATCTAAATTTAGTAGTAGGTGAAACCGTCCTATGCATGGCGGCATGCAACCGCCTAAGAAAGATGGGCCCGGTTTGCCGCCTCCAGGGGTGCGCCCACACCAGGGTGCGCCCGCACCCTGGGTGGGTCCCCCTAGCCACCGCCTTCACGTGGTCGGTTTGGCTCTGGGCCTGGATCTCTCCCGTGGTTAGAATTAGGCCCAGTTCTACGTTTGTTCGGGCCTTTCTCTATTTTCTTGGTTTGCGCATTTCTGAATACGTCTTTTGGTACTTTGCGCTTTCTTCGTGGTATGGCACATTTTCACTTGTTGCACTATAATTCCTGCTAAATATAATCACTATGGTACAAGTGGAACTTGTTAGTAATAAAATACATGTGTGTATATAATATGATTGCTTCTTCTCCTTTTGGATCAAGTTGGCAGTTTATAATTGGTCTATAATGACTGCCAACAGATACTGATCGACAGCAGTGGTGATCAATTCCTTCAGGTTATCAGGGAGTTTATCTAGAGTAACATTTAGAATGTTTTCGTTGTTCATGTTGATGATTGTGGCCCACTAGGCGTGCCAAAAAATGTGTTATCACAAAAAGTTGGTCTTCTGTATAACACACTCGAAGGCTCTCAGAAACCGTACGGAAGTTAGAGTTTTTGATCTCCTGAGCCTCAATAGGCAATCTTAGTATAGTGATTTGAATCTTTGGCGTGCTAGTCAATTTGACCTGCAATTGACAAGAAAAAGCAAATGTCAAATTATAGAAGCTGTCGGTTGTTACCAGACAGATTTAGAATATATGGCTTAAGGTAGCCATTAACCGAAGAAAATTGACTAAAAAGTCAACTCCTAGCAATGTCAAATGCATAATAATGGGATGATCATTCATAAAAATATATTAAATAAATATGTAATTAATCAACCATTATTTGATATGATGTTACAGCATAACCTAAGCTCATTTAATGAACTTAATTGTATTCAAAGCAAGACATGCAAACATGTTATGAATGAAGCATAATTAGATTGACTAATTAGTCGATACGATGTTCATGTAGATGGGTAGATCACATGTACTCATCTAGTTCATTCACCGAGTAAAAAATAACTTATCAAGACTAGTCTAAGGGCCAGCAGTCTTACCAAATTATTTTCACAAGTATATTAAATCTGTATTTACTTAGTCTAAAGGCCAGCAGGCTTTAATAGATTCAATAAACATTGCTAGTTTACTTGATGTATGAATGAATCTACACATGTGCACTACTCGTGAAAGCATGACTGGATCAGCTAATTAGCTGATACATGATCCATGAAGCACGAACGAAATCTATTTATTCAATCATAGTCAAATTTAGATTTAGGTAAACTTAGCTTAGTATACTTGACAGTGGGTTCCAAAATACAGCCAATAACAAGTAGTATTAAGTTAAATCTATTCCAATTCTAAGTTAACTATGATCAAATAAATATCTCCAACGCATAACATGTAACAATCGAGATCGACAGATTAGCTAATATATGCCTAATCGACTATTTTAGTAATGATTATGATTTATGAAGAAACATTAAAACAATATGATCTTAATAGAGTTAAAACTTAATTTATTTTTTTAGATCTCGATTGGGCAATAATATTGTTGCAATAAATAAATCATTAAACACAAATAATATTGGTAACTTGATGAATCTATCAGATTACCGATCTGATAGAGTTGATAACTAGCTTAAATCGATTACTTGCAAGAGATTAAAGTAATACAACCTTACAAATAAGATCTAAACCGATAAATAGTTCAAATCAAGTTAACACGAGATCAAATGATGTAGCTATGGAAACAAGATGTGAACCGTAAGAATACTCACAAACAAACCAAAGGTCAAAATCAACCGATGCAGCTCGATGTGTTGAAGGTCTTGCTAAGATTTACTTTACTCCTACTCCTAAGATTTGTGTCCGGAGTCGAAAAGGTTTTGTTGTATTGATTGAATTTGTTCTTTATAATAATCAGGTCTTTTATATTTATAACCTAGAAACCTATACATAGGTCCTAACAAAACACGATTTCATAAATAAAAAAAAGGTAACTTGGACTCCATTCTTTCCCTTCTTGATGTGATCCGACATCTCTTCCCTTACTTGCCGAGTCTCGACATGTCCTGATCGACTATTGTCATCCGGTCCTTCGCTCAGCCGATCCAAACAAACCAACTATTTTTCCTTCAATGGACTAACCCCACAAGCAGTGTCAACCGGCACGGCTCCTGATCCAGGAGGCCTTAGATCTTTCTGTCGGTCAATAAGCAAGGGACGACACGTCGTCTACAAGGTTGGACACCCTCATGACCGACATGGCTCAGCACGACGCCCATAGTAACGAGCACGCCGAGCACTATTGATCCGAGCGCCCACATAGATTGAAGGATAGAGATAATACCTCCACTACGCGGCCATATCTCTACAATACACAACTACACGAAACAATATGATAAACCCAACCTCTCCTTGAGCCTATAAAAGGAAGAGGCAGGGGGCAGAACCATGAGCAGACAAGTTCACAAGCACCTGAACACACTCAAGTTCCCGCGCAACACTCCACTTTGAGACTTGGGAACCACTCCCTCTCTTACCCAGTTTGTTACCCCAACTACAAGCAACTAAGTGCAAGATAATATAAGACTCCTCCCTTCCACTGGACGTAGGGCGCTCCTTGCCCGAATCCGTATAAATTGTTTGTATTCTTCTTGCACACCATCTGAATCGAAGCATACAGATACAAATTTACTAGCATGTGTTAGGACCACGGGTCCAAACACTGACAACTAGTTGGTGAGTCTTAACGACATCTTGGCATGGTGCCTTGAAGCCCTTGATCTTCACCCTTCATTGGGCGCTGAAGAGTCTAGAAGGTATTTATCTTACATTGAACATGTTTATGTACCGAATCTGTCAGCTATTCAACAATATTTTTCTCTAATAATAAATCAGCGAATAATACTTTTAGTTATGGTTTTTCAGCCAAGCGAAGAAAGCTACACATACGATTCTTCATACATTCGTGGTTAAAAATGTCTAACCATCTGGAGTCTCAAAATGATTTTTGAATTGCTAGGATTAGATGATCTTGCTCATCTGCTCACATGAGATATTTTTGCCCTCCTCCATTGTTTTACGGCCGTACTAACGTCTAGAGCAAATAAGAATGATTTAGAGAAAAGGCATGGTTACAGGTTTAAGACTTACATATTATCTTATTTTGCTCATATTTTTTAATTAATCTCTGTTGAAAAAAATATAATTTAGATTACTTGTCCAATAAAAATTCAAAGGCAAATTTCACAGCAAAGAAAATCGAAAACATAGGTGAAAACTTGTGGCTTCCCATCATTATTAATTTCCTCCGTTTGAGCAATTTAGCTAAATCTGCTAGCAATTTAGCAGTATTTTTCTCTCATAATAAATTAGCCTCTGTCGTAGATTATCAGCTAATCGAACGAGGCGGTTCAAAAAATATTATACAATCAGGCAAAGATTCAAAAAATTGTTCCGGAAAAGGAAAGTAAACAGAATATTATACATGAGATTCAAAAATTTGGGCGAGAGACCAACCAAACCTCCAGCGTTGCTCATCAGCTTTTCTCCCCCCCTTCCCACACCGGGCACACCACCTCCCTCCCAAATCAGCCCGTGGCCCAAATTCACTCGGGCTTTACCTCTCCGAATCCTTCTCCATCGCCTCTTCGAATTCCGCTTCTTCGATTGATCCCCTCCCATCGGCGCTCTTCTTTTGCTTAGTTTTTCCTCCTATTATCTCGAGTTGGAGCTGACCAGAAAGTCGAGTTTCTCGGCTCCTGATTCAAACTATTCTAATTCCACGAGATAGGCTGCAAAGATTAAGTTTTGAGTTCTTTGCGAGTGGTTTAGGTGGATAAATCGGGCAAACCATAGGGGAATTCATGACCTAAGCTTGTGGAAAGTTTAGTTTGGTGATGGAGGAGGAGAAGCAGCAGGCGGAGCCGCCGGCGCTGGTGCCGGAAGCGGTAGCCGAGCCAAGGGCGGCACCACAGCTACAACAGCAACCGAAGCCGGCGGTCCAGGTGCAGCCTTCTATGCCGGTGCTGAGGCCATGGCCAATGGAAATCACGCTTTCTATGTGAGCAAACTGTTTCGTTTGAAAATTTGAATTCTACTCTACGGTCTTTTGATTTTTGGGTATCCAGGATTCAGGCCGATGCATGTTTTGTTTGTATTTGTCCTTTTGAAAAGTTTTAGTTGATTGTAGACAGCAGTTAGTCAGTCCTGGTTAGGGATTATTATTATTATTTGGGTGGAGGGGTTTTGTGTGTGTGTGTGTGTGGGTGGGGGGGGGGGGGGGTGGGGGGGGATGAGGGTGTTGAACATGATGTATGAGGGATGCACTGTAAGTTCTGTTAAGATGTGTTCTTACAGCAGGCACTCCACTGCTTTGCAATGCTGAGGTAATGGATTAGTAAAGTTTGACTATTCTTCTCCTGGTGACATTATTAACCATTTTGAATTTGAATTGGTATAAATGTTACTAGGAATACTGTGGTCTTCTTAGACATGTAGGCTTATAACTTTTCATTATGATTCCATTCCTGTCTGGTTAACTCTCAGGTGTCATTTTTTGGAGAACAGATGTTTTGGTGAATAGAGTTGTCTTTATATTTTTTTTCTTTTTCATCTATGCCTTGGAGCACAGATTGAAACAATGTGTGCCAAAATAATCACACTATATGGCCATCCCAATTCTGTTTTGTTTTTATGGGAGTGTCCCTTATGCGATATGTTAGTAGTTATTTTAGTGTCCGTGTGTGAGTGTACTTCCATTTGTCCTCGGAGAAATAATGCAAGTACTGCACTCGTATGCAAAGTGCAAAAAAAATCATTTGCGTATCTTTTTTTGTTTTTCAGGAAGCCTGTGGTTGAAATGAAGAGTGGCACGCCGGCCAAGAAAAAGAAACACTGTAATTGCAAAAACTCACAATGTTTAAAGCTGTGAGTACATGAATTTTTGTTTCAATCATGCACATCATTTATTAAAACATTGAATGTAGTTGAGTGATATATGCAAATGCATACTTCTACATTACATTTTCTTGGAAATAGGGACAGCATTGTATTGTTATGTCAGTGATTAACTGAATTTCGAATGCATACTTCTGAGTTATTTCTTAATGAGAAGTTCTATATTTTAAATGGTCAACTAGAGTTGAATGGGTTGATCTCTTTACAAAAGAGAAAAAAAAGGATGATTAATTCTATTACATAAAGAGTTTCCTCTATTATCCTTATCCTCACCAGTAGAAAACGTATTAAAAATACGCGATTACATGAGGTGAGCATATTTGTTTTGTCTAGAGTGATGTTCATATGTGTTGAACAAATATAGAAAAGGGAGATATGATACTCAAGTCTCAGTTTGAAGAAGTTCAGCTTTGGTCCGTTTATCTATTTTTTATGTTTTTTCTCATTGGATTGTTTTGTTCTCAAATTTTGCTAATATTCCAATTTGGTATGTTCAACTTTTGTACTTTATCCAAATTAATGAATGCCAACTTATAATGTAATACGGTAATTTATTATGAAAAGAGTATCATGTGAATAGAAGGTACAGTGACTAACTTCACATATATTTCTTAGGTACTGTGAGTGTTTTGCAGCAGGTGATTACTGTGATGGTTGCAATTGTAAACAATGTGGAAACACTGTTGAGAATGAAAAGGGTAGGCAGGACGCTATTAACAACACAAAGCTACGAAATCCAAATGCTTTTCAACCTAAGATTGAAAATGGTCCAATTCCTCCCAGTGTTCGGAAGGTACATCCATTGCACTGATGGAATGGTTTGTCTGTATTATTATTTTTGTATCATAACAATTGTTAATTTCTTTGACAAAAGTAGATACTCTTCAAAATATATATATAAGTTGATAAATAGTTGTTTTAATCTGTATGGACCACGGAGTCATCATGCTTGTTCCATAATTTTGCTTGCATTTTTCTCATTTGTCCCACTTGTGCACATAGAAACCATACATCTAAAATTCGTTGAGTCCTAGAACAAGAACAGTTCATACTGATGCACTGGTGTTACCTTGCTGCTAGTTTTATCAGGTCCTTTGCACTGTTCTTTCATACTTGTACTTGTAACCTAACAGTCCTTTTTGTCATTCCCCATGCTAAAGTTCATGTAGGTGGAACAACTAGATTTCATGGCAGCATCCTAATATATGCTAGGTGGCTAGTAACTTCTGTTTACTTTTCCATATATGCTATGTTCTGAATCAAGACTCTTTTGTGCTGCCATTAGTTAAAATCATATGTATTGTGCTTAATTTTTCTTCTGAACAGCATTCCCTTCATTATTTTGGGTTTAGTTGCACTATTGAAGTCATCCTTTTTATGTTTTATTTACTTCTATGGATTCAGTTGAAATATTTCTTTATATGTTTCATATATTGTTTAGCTAAGCCATTTGAACTGGCTATCAGGATGCTGGGGCACTACCTTCACTTCCAAAGCATAATAAAGGTTGTCACTGCAAGAAGTCAGGTTGTTTAAAGAAATACTGTGAATGTTTCCAAGCTAATATCCTTTGCTCCAAGAATTGTAAATGTATGGATTGCAAGAACTACGAAGGGAGTGAGGAGCTGCGGAGTACAATTCAAGGGGATAATTCATGTGATCGAAATAACCTTCAACAAGCAGCTAATGTTGCTCTGAATGGTGCCATTGGATCTTCAGGGTATAGATTTTCTCCAGTACGCAGAAAAAGGCCTGCAGAAGATCCCCACTATCAGAGATTAAATGTTGAAGGAAGTATGATGCAGACACAGTTTCAAGAGGTATTGATTTTGTCTTGGATGATTGTTTTGACCAGCCTGGTGCTGATTTACTTAATGTATGTATTGATTTTTTTTCTTAGTTTAGCCATAACATCTCAGGACTGAAGATTGTTTCTTGCGTTCTAGGCTAACAATGTGGATGTTTCCCAAATTACTTCATCTACTGGACGTGATGGTTCCACTGGCAATTTCCAGGGTAGATCTAAACTTGTATATAGGTAAGTGAATAATAATTATTGTCTTGTTTGGACTTATGAGCAAAAGGTTTTCAATGAGCATCAATTGTCTGGTGGCTATTGCCTTTTTAAACGTATATAAGCCCTGGACTGTTGAAGAAAAATTTCACTAGTGTGGGACAACGCACTTGAAGTGTGTTGTTGCGGCACCTAGGTGTGGTGCTGGCTAACCAGGGCTCGGATCCTGGTTCTCACAAAAAAGGGCCCCTTGCCTGTGCCTATTTTTAGAGTTATATATGTGCTGCAGGCTGCAGGCATGTCTTGACCTCTTGGGTAGTCCGCCTTCACGGGCTTTTTCTCAATCCTGCAGCTTGAGAAAAAAAATATTACTGCAGTAATACCCTAGGGGAGGTCCACCCCTAGGGCTGTTTTAGTTGCTTGTAGTTTGTGCCATCTTGCAGTAGTACCATTCAACCACTGCACTAGCAATTTGCCTTATTGTTCTCAAATATTTTTCTCTGTTCAACTCAATAACAAGTCCTTTAGTTCCAAACAGTTTAGGGTAGGCTAGAGATTCTGTCCAAAGAAAAATATTATGTTGTTTTGGACAATTCAAGGTGCAGCTTGAACTATTGATTTAAACATGTTATCATGAAAAGTATTCAAATATTGTTTTGATATGGCAAATCAACATTTTTTTTCTTTGCCAATAATGGATATTGCAGTACTATTACAATTATTGCTCCTTTTGCGCTTTTATGTCCTCCTGACGAAATATCATATATCTTTTTAGGTCTCCGTTAGCAAATACTATTCATGTTACTGATGTCAATGACCTAGCCAACCATTTGGTGATTGTATGCAGAAAGGCAGCAGAGAGGTTCACGACAATAGTTGGTACACAATTTTATCCTTGTCCTGTTTGACTGGACTATTCTCCACCTCTGCAGAACATTTTAATCTGGTGAACTCAATTATTTATATGATAGAAAGATGGACTGCCGTGATGATCAGAAATAAAGGGGAAAAAACCTGTTTATTTTTGCGCCTTCAGAAACTTTTGTGCATTTAACATTGCCTTATGTGCTCGATAATGTGTCATTTGGACAGAAAGGAGTACATATGATTATATAGCTATTTATAAAATAAGGGAAATGGGTAGCTTCCCTATCTATTTCTGTATTTAACTAGAAATTTGTGCAACTAAAGGAATTGTTCTGCTTTATTGGGGACAAATACAGTGCCTATCATGTTGATGCAAAACTTAAAAACATCATTTTGGCTTGACGTCCAAGTATCAAATCAACATTAAAAAAAAACAGCACCAAATGAATCAATGGAAGTGAAGGTTAGCATTCAAGGTTACTTTTACTGAAGTATTTTTATTGCAGATAACAAAGCCGAGATGGAAATAGATAGGGAAATTTGCACAAATACTTACCAAAAGTTTGATGAGAACAAGGATGTTCAGAAAGATGCTCTTAGTCAACTTGGCAAAGTGACTAATATAGATCAGCAAATTGTTGATGACTCCATACTGTATTGCTCTGACACCCAAGAGGATGCTAGACCTGCCTCTCCAGGAACACAAGCGCTGTTATGTGATGAGCAGGATCTCACATTTGGTACAGCTCATAGAAGTCCAATTCCAATAGCATTGCATGATCAGGACATTTCAGAGCTACACGCTGCACAAGAAAATGCAGTGTTGAAGGAGTTCAGAAACTACCTCCGGCTAATTATCGCCCGTGGAAAAATAAATGGTGAGCTTGTATTATGTAGTTTTCAAAGTAGTCATTTTGTACATTCATCATGTAGAAAAGGCAGCAAGATGAACTGAAAATTGAGAAATTTGAATTCTCTCCAATGAAGTTGATGCCACATAAGTTGGTTTACTGTTGGTAAAGGATTCTAGTTAGCGAACTTGTTGACCTATATGTTCATCAGATTTTGTAGAAAATGAGTTTATTAGGTCATTAAGTCCTATGGACCATCAACAAAACATTTTCAATGCTCTGACAGACTTAGAATCTAAGTCAGCAAATGTTTGCATACTGTTCTTGTTTGATATAATATTTCAGTGCATATATTTAAAATAACATTTTTTTGCATGTGAAATGTGTGCTGTTTTTTATTATTTGTTTATTTCCTTTATCTGAGGTAATGGTTTGCTGGTATAGCAGAAGGAAAATCCTCATCAGGGACAGGGATGGAAACAGATGCTCCAAGGCATCATGAATCAAGCACCAGTTTAGCCCCAGTAAGAACTGAAGAAAAAACCAATACTACGGATGACCCAGAAGATCCTAAAACAAGTCGATCATTTGCATCAAATGGTATATCAACACACAAACTAAAATAGATTTAGCTCAGTTTGTATTTTTCATGTCATGATAAGATATGTGTTGTACCATAGCCAATATCTCTGTGTACATATGGATAGTAAAGTCCTTGTTGCTAGAAAAGGCAACCGGCAATGTAGCATTAATCATCCACGAGATGTAAAGTAGGAAACAAAAGTCCTGATCATGTAGTTAATTTTTTTATCAATAATGAGTTTTTTTTTTATGATTATCCTATTCCAATGTAAGAAATATACCTTTTGCTCTGAGAAAAAAAGTGTAAGAAATAGTTGGGTTGTATCTAAGTGCAACACAAAATAACTGAAGATATGGCAAAAAAAAAATTGACACGTTTATTTGAAGTACTTGAGGACTAGTCACTCAAATTTGAGTGTTTATTAGACAAAGAATGACAAATTTGTAATCCTAGCTCAATAATTTTGAGAATCTTGTAACAATAACCCAGAGAGATTTTTAGAAAAAGAGTTAGTGAACAATCATTTGCTAGCGATCTCTTAAGGCATTCTACAGTTTTCGGACAACAAATCAAACTACCATTGGTTGCTGTAACAAACAACCTGCAGTCCTTGTGGCTAGAACTAGAATAAACCAGTGGCTAGCCATAGTCTAGGTAGGTTAAATGCAAGTAAGGCATTTGTAAAGGAAAATTTAGGCACATGTATCTGTAGTTTTTCTATTGATTTCATACTAAGCATAATGACCCGATGCAATTGAGTCTTAAACATATATGATAACCAAGCCTGCTCTTTCATCATCTCTACAACTAAAAGTTACAAAGAGGATCCGTCTACCACATGTGGTGAAGCCATGACTCCAATCCCCTTTATTGAATGGGCCCCATCGTTGACACATGCACATAACCAACACAGAAGTCAC
>Ga0182004_10005270_pt1 | contig 10530 bp, 6 predicted proteins | sample Sormic07211540_1_FD_120479 | JGI IMG/M metagenome (GOLD analysis project Ga0182004, IMG submission 120479) | Endophyte microbial communities from Sorghum bicolor roots, Mead, Nebraska, USA - 072115-40_1 MetaG | ecosystem: Host-associated > Plants > Roots > Unclassified | place: USA: Nebraska...
GCCCTGTGACCCCGGTGTCCCCCCTAGTGCAAGATGGCTGTTTGTAATTTCTGTTCTTGCTGTTGCTTTGGTGTGGTCTGTTGGAGGTTGGGGGTAATCCTTGGATTACCGACTCCAAAGTTGTTCTAAAACTCTTATTCTCTGCTTAATGAAATACATGCCACGCATGTTCTCGAAAAAAAAAACCCTGAAGGCCAATGCGAGTCACTGGCTGGCGCCATAAACCATACTGGGGAACAGCCAGAGGCTACCGATTTGTCTGTATTCTGGTGGGAATGCATGACCATACATCATGGTGTCAAATACACGGTGGTGGGGAACTGACTGACCAACCTCCAGCACAGTCCAAGTCTCTTCAGGATCAGCATCATCAAATAGCCTGGCAACGTAAACACAGTTACTCTTTCCTCCCCATCTCTCGGGGTTCATGCAAGAAACTGCAGGGTTCCGCCTATCCAGACTAATAAATAGCGCAAGGTTTTCCAACTTCTCCAGCTGTACCCACCTGGCTGGCTTCACTGAGAAGTCAAGGCGAAAGACCTCGAAAAATCTAATGGAGCCATTGGACTCACCAAAGCTAATTGCGAGGTCAACCATGAGAAGCATGTCACCACAGACCACCAACCATGGGTTAAGAGGCAGGGCCCGCAGGGAGCTCCACGTAACTGCTATTCTTTTCATGCTGAACTGGGGTGTCAATTGGATAGTGTGAAGCCTCATAAGAGTATCTGTGACAAGGATATGACATTTGAAGAAGACAACCTGATAGATGCGTTCATGGTCAAGATGAAGAGGATGCTCTGACCAGGAGTTTGTTCCAACCTGCCACTCGAACATGGAGGCCATTGAGAAGAGGAGGAGGCACGAGTTGGGTGAACTGAATGGAGCCGTAAGGACGCCAATATAAGGATAGTAGTCGATATTGTTGTTGCATGGGAGTTTGGGGGGCATCACCTTGGCACCAGTGTATGCATCGACAAGGAGGCAGTGTTCCTCATATGTAAAGATAAAATACCCATGTGAGCAGCCCAGGTAGTCCATTTCATTTGGAGTGTTTTGAGGCACTGAACATTGAAGGGACAAATTTTTCTTGGTAATGTCACAGAGATTCCATTTGCAACTAGACAAACTGAGGTGCTTCATACCTCTGCTATGTGGAGGGACATAAGGACCATCTGGTTTGAGGTGGAGAGGTGGGAAGCTGAAAGCATACACAGAGGGGAAGGAAGAGACTGCTGCACGCCAAGAGTGGCAGGTGCCAGTAAAAGCAAGGAAATCCTGGAATGAGTTGATGAGAACAATGATTTCATGAAGCAGGCTGTCTAGGAGATCTGCACAAACATAAGATCCAGAAGAAGTAGAGCCTGAATTCTCCACAATGGTAACTTCTCTGAAACATAGAAATTCAATAACAATGGATCAGAATAAAAAACTGGAACTAATCAGCTAATACACTGTTGGACAACAAGCATGGTGGTCTATCTTGACATACCAAGCTTCAATCAGGACAAGCTATGTCAGAGCCACCAACAGCTTGTTTTTGTTCCACAATAGCATAACTAGAATTCTTTTGGTGCGCCAGCGATACATATAATTGTATATTTTCAAATCATATAACTGTATATTTTCAAATCGTAGCAGATGGGGTGACTTTGTATAATAGCCTCAAAATAAATGTCGATTGACATAAAAGCGCAGTGATATGCTCCTCTCATATCCAAACAACTTTCATGTGGCTTTCTATAATAATTTACTAGGTCAGTAAACAGAAGTGAGCACTAAACCCTACGTGGTGAAGTGAGCACCAAACCCTGCAGCTCCATAACTATGGGGATGACCAACTACACATGTGACGACGTGGTGAAATGAGAGGCACTCTTTTTCTGATTCTACTGTATACAACACATCCAGTAAATACCACCATGTGATCAATGTGCATTTCCATAATATTAAATGGGTGGTCATCCTTTCCACGGATTATGCAGATAGTTTTGATTCTTTTTGATAGCTATTCCATGACAGTACTCAGGATCACCACAAAATTATCCACCAAAATCAAATTCGACATTGAATTTCACCTCATCGCTAAACCAAGAGACCAAAGTTCAAGGCAGTGGCATGACCAAGACTACTCAACATAGATATAGACATCTAAAGGAATTCTCAAACTATTTGTCTTTCTAAGAGAATTGAGGGAAAAAAAGAGGAGCCTGGCGGGATGTACAACTGATTTGGAGCCATAAATCAGAATAATCTAAAACAGGCACAGCTTATATAAGCCTTGTTTCGATGCACCCCAATCCACCCTAGTCCACATGGGTTCGGAGGAATTGGAGACCCATGTGGATTGGGCTGGAATGAAGTGCATCCAAAGTCCAAACAGGGGGTGGAGACCCAAATTAAAGGAGGCCAGTGCACCAACTGCCCCACTACTAACTAATAATTCATCAAGAAAATACACTAAATTCATCAAGAAAATACACTAAATTTCGACCAAAATACCCTTAAAATATCACAGACAGTTCGTCAAAATGACACAATAATTCATCAAGAAAATACACTAAATTTCCCACCCAGTCCAAAAGATTCGACACTTCTTTTTTAGGACACCAAGACTCGACGTTTCAGTAATATACTGATCGATGACCTCGTTTATTAACTACTGATTGACTAAAGAAAGACTACTGACTGATTGATGGATCCGCCCCGCCCCCCATCCGCTCAGGAAATGAAAATAATACGCCCTAATTAAGTTAAGCAGACGGGGGAAAAAGGAAGAGAGATGAATGGTTAGGGTTGGGCTCAGGCTGCAGACCTGGTGCTGAGAGTGCCCTCCTCCAGCGCCGAGGATTCGGCGCTCTGCTGCGACGACCGCGCTCCGCGGCGGCGGCGGCGGCGGGGGCTTCCGGCCATTGAGGTCGGGTGGAAACGTTGGTGGTCGAATTGTGCTCGTCGGAGAGGAGTCCCACGTCCCAAGACAGGCCCACTCGGCCCAACTCTTTAAAAAAAAAAACAAGGTCTCGCCGGCCCAGTTCATTTTATTATTAGTACATACTAGTAGAGTATTTCAAAAAATAAGATAAAAATAGTAATAGTTGATCCATCCGAAAAGGTTACAATTCTAACACAATACCATGTCACATCTCTTCTTCTACTATAATTGATCGATTAGTTTGAATTAGTCTACCAAGAAAAACATCCCCCACTAAATAATCTAACTACTATATGCCTAGAAAACTACATACAAGAATTTATCTTCATTAAAATCAATGGCTCACGAAAGAACTACATTGGATCTAAGGACCAAGAGTCAGAGTTTGATGCAAGGCTTCTCACCCCCCTCCCCACCCATGCATCTTCCCCTACTGAACGCTACCAGTTTGAATCAACGAAAAAAATATCGACCACGTATGCCAGCTTGACAGGAAGGAAAAAAAGCTCTCACGTCCTACCGCTGTTCACCCCCACGATCTCTAAGCCCGGGCTCCCTCCACACACACACACATGTCTGTCGCGCCGCCAGTGAGAAGGCACTTCTCTGGTCGTCAACAATGCTAGCACTCGCGCCGAACTCTGGTGACAACCCTGGTGACGCCATGGTCGTAGCCCCTCCCTCCCCACTACACATGCCGCCCCGCCCATCCACCGCCATATCTTCTCCAAATCCAGCGAGGGCATCGCTTAGGTGAACCCCTGTGTTGCCGCCCAGTCAACACTAGCTTAGGCACCCTCCCACACGTGTGTCGTAGAATCATAATCACGCAAAACATTTTAATTCACCGACTGAAATTAGGAGAAAGCACCTGGATAGATTGCACTCTAAAACCTAGACATAGTAGAAAAGCACCGATGAATCTATATGGTCTCAGATTTGCAAGTAGTACAGAATGCATGTCTTGCAAATAATTTGGTGGTAGTAGCAAAATTTTAAGAGTCAAGCAAGTCATGTTTTAAAACAATTTCAAGCAAGCTATGTCATGATTCTTTCTTGAAAACACTTTTAATCAGCTGTCATAGGGTTTAAGAGTACACACCTTGATTGTTGATCTAAAGCTTGGTGACGCGACCATGGCTGTTGTGCCGGAGATGAATGAGCTCGCCGCGTTGGAGTCTCTGGCATTGAATGAGGTGGAGACGAGGAGAGTAGCCGTTGCCTAGGGGCGTGCCAATGCCTAGGAACCACGTTGCTACCTGGGGGCATGCCGCTACCTGGGTTTATTGCCAGCGACGTTGGCTGGGTGTGCACCACTGCCTGGGTGCTGCGCTGCTACCCTGGTTGCCGCCGTCGACTTGGGGCCGACGACACAACGTCGAAAAAAGGGAGGAGCAACAGGATCCCCGTGATGAGCATGGGCAAGGGCAGGGCGGCGGTGCCCAGGCTGCGCGATGACGATGACGACAGCGCCGATGGCTAGAGGTAGGGAGAGAGATGCGGGTGGAGATGGCTGATTTGACAAGAGAGACGGCGAGCCAGTTGGTGTCGGGCGTCCGGGCAGGGGGGAGGAGGTGTGGCAGGATAGGGATTGGGGTTTGAGAGAACCTGATACAATAATGTTATTACCCTTCCTCCAATTAAATCAAGAAAAAAGTTTTTTTGCGGAGGCGATGAGAAGCGATTCCAGTTATTATAAAATGTCTTTCTCCTGTTGTAATGCATATATATTTGCTATGCTAATCATCTACCGTGGAGCGAGGGTCTTGCATCCCAGCAGTACTACGTTGTACTTTGTGCTTTTAGTGTTTCCACACTTATACTAATTATTATTAAGCGTTTGTTTGATGTAGCTCCGGCTTCGGTTCCGACACCAATTTGATGAAACGTTTCAGACGGAGTCACATGGAGGAGGAGGAGCGATTATGGATGGAGCCGGAGTCGGAGCTAGAACAGCACCAAACGACCTCGAAATGCATGTCTAAACGTCTTGTTTATTATTTGCTTTTGTAGTATGGAGAGCGACCTCTAAATGTCTTGTCTGGATTTTGTAGTATGCATGGTAGCTCAGAGCTCCTCCCTCTGTGAGATTGGGTTGTGTGAGCTTTATTGGGATGTGATCCATCAACTGTATACGTACGTAGATTAAGTTAAATCTAGTGCCTTATTTTATTTCCTTCAAAGTGTGGGCATACAGCATTACCGACTACTTAGGACGACTAAGTAAGATCTGGGCAAGGAATCTGATTCCTAAAAGAAAAACGGGTGTCTTGATTACTATGGAGCGATCATCATAGCCAAAGAATAAATCAAGCAACCAAAAGTCCAAAACATGCAACCAACAAAAGAATGAAGCTGCTAGTTATGGGAACTTGAGTGGACATAGCTCGCCTCTTCTTCTGCCATGCATTGTGGTGAGCTGCCGGCCCTTTCTTACAAATGTCCTGCTCTGCTGTGCTTCATCGGCCTTACACAGGCTCTTCATTGTCAGCGGAGGCAAGTGACAGAGGCTATCTCGATCAGTCCTTGACAGATCAACCCAAACATCCGAGTCTTTACGTGCTGTGTTCCGCTGTTGTCAAGGCCACAAGCTAGGGTAGCTCACTCACTTCGATCTCATCACCTGGTTTTCAGGTATGTAAGCTCTTTTCTTGCTTGCTCCGCTGCTTCTATGATCTTTGTCTAGAGCTCGTTTTTTTAACTACATCTCAACATTAATGCTGACATAAGTACAACACTAGTACAAGATTGTTTATTATTTTAAGTATTTGTGTCATGTAATAATTTTAATTTGTTGGGATTCCCACACTTGTGGGAACGAACCCGATATTCTCCCATTATATAGAAAACAATCGATATGTATTTTAAGAGAAGTCAAGGGGTTAACTACGTGTGTGTGTGTGTATGTGTATTAGGTATGTTTAGATCCATTAGCACTAATATTAGAAGGTAAAATTAGTACTAGTGGATCCAAACAGGCCTTATTAGCTAATGGTGGAAGTGATAGTTTAATTTGCTAATTTGGAGTTGCTAATAGGTGCTAATATTTATCTTCAACTTACTATCAACCACATGTTAGCAGGTGGATCTAAATGGCCTCTTGCTAACGACTAAAAGTTATTACCGATTAGCTAGCTAATTTTTTATGCTAATGGATCAAACATGACCTTAACAGAGAAGGCAAAAACAACTTTTATCGAAAGAGAATAATAAAATGAGAGGGTTCAGTTAGGTAAATTAGTTAATAGTTGAGACTGTTGTAATTCAAATATGACAAATTAGCTAGTCGTTGAAACACTATAGCAGCTCCTCTCCACCGGAAGCTGCAGGTTGTTTTGTTAGCTTTTGATTGGGATGTGATTCCTTAGTAGTACGTCGCTTGAATGCGAGGCAATATGTGTAAATTAAAATAAGTCTGTATTGTACATTGCCTTTCATGTCGGCTGAGCTTGAAGGATGCAAACAGCTTTTAACTGCTGCTTTCGGTTATGTTTGCATAGCTAAGTTTTGAGCATCTCTAAAAGTCTCTCTACATCCTTTCTAAATATTAGAAATAAAGATTTTGATAAAAAAACTATCCTACAACAACTTCTCTAAATGGTATCTAAATAAGTCATCTTCTATTCTAGAATTTTCTCTAGCCAGAAATAGATGACTAGAATGACTCTCTAGAGTGTGTATAAGATATAGAAAAATTATTGGAGAGTGAAAAGATATATAGAGAGCGAATTTTATGCAAATAACTCTCCAAATTATTCTTTAGATAGGCTTTTGGAGATGCTCTTATGACAATGCGGTGATGACTTTCTTCCCCTCACATATTTCGCGACGCTTCTAAGACCTGTAACCGCTGCAAATGCCTTTTCTGTGTGGATGGTCCTAAAAAAACATGTGCTTAATAATTTTTTAAAAAATATGTTTGGAAATACAAAAACCTAACATTTCCTGAAAAAACTACAATAACTTCCATTAGATGTGGATATGTGATTCTACGTTATTGCAAGTCTTGCACAACTTCCTTCAGATTTTACAATTATACATGACAATCAAGGACAAGAATATTTCAAGAATGTAAAGTGTAATAAGGTCTTTCCATAAAAGCTCCACACCATCAGTGGGTCTTCTTTGCCTTTCTTCAATTCAATGTTCAGTGCTCAATTAGAAGCTACAAAATTAGTTCAATAGCACCAAAATAATACTATTTTCAAAAAATGCGTGTAACAACACTGAAAAAGTGTGTTGTATTGCCTTGTAGTAACACCCCATTGCCGGGCGGTGGCATCTGCAACCACAGACATGTGCACTTACGCTGGCCTAGGAACAAAAAAGCTATCTACTTCACACCGCCAACTGTTTTTAACCGGTTCCACAAAACTTTCTAATCCTGCTGTGAGATCAAACGCTCAGTACCCTCTACCTGCTCAGTCTCTTTCTACCTCTCGTCATTTATGGCATCTCAGTGAAACGCTTTCACCCCGCTCATCTACCTTGTCTCTAACAACTCCTTGCTACCAGATCCACCTCCATCCCCACCTCCACGCTAGCTCGTCTTCGGTAGCACATCACCATGACATCCCCGCGTACCTTGTTCAACTGCCTTTCTTCGCTACCCGACTTGGCGGCGCCACCATCGGTCCACAAGGGCGCCTAGATCTTCTTTCCTTCTAAGCCCTCTAGCAAATAATGATAGATGAACCCTAACCCACTGAAGAAAGATCAGACAGGAGATGGTAAACGCATAACATATCATGCAACCATGAATTAGCATGTCGACTAGCTACCTCCATAACCGCTGAGTGTTTAGTTTGCTCGAATTTGTATAACGTTGAATTGCTTTAGTGTAGAATTGGTTAGTCACATTAGTATAGCGCGCATTGCATTACTGTAACATTAGTTACCCGTATTAGTATAGCATTTTTTTAAAGTAATAATAGTATGAGCTTTGCCTTTAATTAAGAATAATAGATTTGGTCTAGTTCATATTATTATAGCGTGGATTTAGTTTTTCTATCTAAGTGGTTAGACTGATAATGCAAGTTGCTATTGTTTGATTTGCCTAGATAGAAAGTGTTATGCGTGGAATTGGTTTCCTGCCTAAGTGGTTACACCATGTCTTGGGATATATGGAGTGTAGTAAGTGGTTACACCATGCGTGGAATTGGTTTCCTGCCTAAGCGTTATGCGAGTGCAGTATAAAGAATGTATAACCAGATACATAGAATTTAACTGAATTATGAGATGTAGGCAGGACATGTTTAGATATAGATGAGTTGCATTAGCAGGGCGTTTGAAAGAGAAATAGTGGATGAACGACTAAGATTAAATAAGCTGTAAAGAATAGATGGCTAGGATATAATATTACCCTTTGGAGTGTGAGATATCTCTATCCCTATCTCTTTCTATCTTAGACCTTGTTTAGTTCTCTATGTGAATTTTTTTTTGTGAGTGTAGCACTCTCATTTGTATTTGACAATTATTGTCCAACCATGACCTAACTAGATTCAAAAGATTCGTCTCATAAATTAAAGACGGACTATGTAATTAGAGGGTGTTAAAGTTTAACAGTCGTCTCTCTAGTTGTGTTTTTAGTTTCATAAATAATTTATATTTAGTACTCCATGCATGTCCAAATATTCGATGTGACGGGAGTTAAAGTTTACCGCGATGAAACAAACGGAGCCTTAGTTATTTTTAGTTATTTTTTATATCTATATTTAATACTCAATTCGTCGTGACGGTGGAAGGAGTGAAGCGGTTGATGCGGAAAAACACTACTGAGGTGGTCGTAAAATTCTGCCCAGTAAATTCAAGCGAACAGCCAATCTAGCACTCTTTTTTTTTATCCTCAATCTAGCATACTCGGCCAGTATAGCATTTCCAAAAAAAAAAAGACAAATACTATATTCCGAGCACCGCGCGACCTCCCTCCCCGTCGAGCTCGAGCCCACACCACACCCAATGACCCAAGAGGTCAACACTAGATGACCTCGCCGCCGCGTCACCCCGTCCCCGTCCCGGAGCAGCAGCACAAGGTCAGCTGGGCTATGCCAGCGCGAGGAGCCGAGGACATGGCGGGACGGGCTGGAAGCCGTCCCTTGAGCTGCACTGCAGCTTCTCTTCCTCCGCGACTACACGGAGCAGCAGCCGGACCGGAAGCCGTGCCGTCCCTATGTCAGCGCCCAGCCGCTCACGCCTAAGGTGCGGCGGCCGTCCCTCAAGAAACGGTCGCCGTCCACCTCGTCGCGTATCGCTTCGGAGATGCCGTCGTCGCATCGGCTGTTGCCTGGTCGGCCAAGAGGTCGCCCAGCGCTCACCGCCCGGGCAGGTTCTGCTTCCTCAACCTCGCCCACGATATGCTCGATGAAATGCGCCAGGACAGAGAGCGTCGCGCGCGCGCGCGCGCGCGCCAGTCAGGGTCCTTTCCCTCGAGGTTGAAGCTCTGCTGCTCCTTCATTCTCTGCGGCGCTGCCTCCTACGGCAGCAGCGTGGCGCATGTCTCCATGGTGGGGCTGTTGGTGTAGCAGTGGCATCCGTCCGCCCAGGGAGTGTGCGCACTGGGGCTGACGTTCAGGTGCAAGAGCCTGAGCATGGTGGTACGGCACCAGGTGCGTGGGCAAACACCCGATAACTGCCTACTAGAGAAGTGAGTTCTCACTAGCTTGTTGGCCTGGACGAAGGGGATTCACGGCATCATGTGCCACCGGGACAGAATGCTATTCCAAGGTAACCGTCCATTTTTTTTCCCGGTGGTATTTCACATGATAGAGATCTTTTAGTGGTACTTCCCAAACTTTGAATGCTACAGAACTAATTTACCCCAGACGAAAGGGCCCGGGAGGGTTTTGTATTTTGGAATTGCTTTCTGTTCTTAGAGAAGAGGTTTAAATTTGAGTGAAATTCAAATTTACAGAAGGGCGCATGAGGCCAAATTAAACCCCAACAAATCCAATTTTCAAAGTTCAAAGTTTTTTGAGTGAAATTGGTGATCTTACCTATTTACATTACATGTACAATGGAAAAATGCACAAAATTTGCAAAAGATCTTAATTTTACTGAATGCCAAGAATATATGATATTAATAAAAAAAACACATGGTATTACTAAGATCTAGTTGCAGACCATGACATTTATGCAAGGAATAACGGTAGATGACAAGAGATATTTATAAAAAAAATTGATCCCTTGTGAGTTTCGACAATGGCTCTGGTCCTGTGTTGCTGCTGTTGTCATATAGTTGCAGAATTGCAAAAGCTATGAGCCATGCAGTTACACCACGACTGTGTGATGTGAAAACTTCATGCAACATGGAATACACAAGTGCCTTGCTGATGACCCCTATCCCTGTTAAGGCAACTGTCCAAGTCCCATTACTTGGCCCAAAATATCTTTTCACACGTTTTGTTCAAACATCACTATCTAAGTGATGTTGTAAACTTTTTGTATTTGATACCCATCGAAAGGCCCATTTTGGGCCATTATAAATGAAATCAGGTGGGGAGCCCCCCCCCCCCCCCCCCCCCCCCCCCCCCCCCCCCCCACAACAAAACAACAAACAAAACAAAATAACAACAACACCTCTATCTCATACACCCACAGCC
>Ga0182004_10005271_pt1 | contig 10530 bp, 7 predicted proteins | sample Sormic07211540_1_FD_120479 | JGI IMG/M metagenome (GOLD analysis project Ga0182004, IMG submission 120479) | Endophyte microbial communities from Sorghum bicolor roots, Mead, Nebraska, USA - 072115-40_1 MetaG | ecosystem: Host-associated > Plants > Roots > Unclassified | place: USA: Nebraska...
ATCGCCAAACTTCAAACTCAAACGCTCACATAGATCACTGAAACTAGGGGGACCATCAAACCATTCCAAATCCTCAGACATATCCTCAAACTGACAATCCTCTCTCCTAACACATCCTCCGTAAAAAACTCTGACACCGTAATCCATCTACAAAAATACCCAGCCATTCGATAATTAACTAACCGAGCAATATGGTAAAACAAATAACTACATAACTAAGTAACTAACTAAGTAATACTACTCGACTAACTAACTATATTATTAAACAATAACTAAAACTAATTAACTAATTAACTACTAAACACTTAAAAAACTATATTATTAACTAATTACTAAAACTAATTAACTATTAACTACTAAACAAGTAACAAAACTATATTAGTAAATAATAACTAAACTAATTAACAATTAAATAAATTAACAAAACTAATTAACAATTAATTAAATTAACAAACAAATTAACTAAACTAATTAACTAAACTCTATTACTAAAACTAATTAACTAAACTAATTAACAATTAATTAAATTAACAAAAAAATTAAAAAAAATACCGTGAAGGAGCGGGGGGCTGCCGGGACCGGGGCACCGCCCGGCCGGGGACGGGGCCGGCGAGGCCGGGCCGCGGCGCGGCCGGGGAAGGGGCCGGCGCGGCCGGAGAAGGGGCCGGCGCTGCCGGGGCGGGGCGCGGCCGGGGACGGGGCGGCGCAGCTCGGCGGGGTCGAGCGCGGCCGGGGAAGGGGCCGGGGCGGTCGGGGGAGGCGCGGTCGGGGCCGGGGACGTGGCGGCGCGGCGCGGCGGCGGCGTGGTGCGGGTCGGGGGAGGTGCGGGTCGGGGGAGAAGACAGAGAGAGAGAGGGGGGCGCGGCCGTTTTAGCGGGTCGGGTGTGCCCCGCCATGACCCGCGGCGGGGTACCCCTACCCCGCCATGATCCCCGGCGGGGTCCAGGTGGCAACGGGCATCACACGTCATCAACCGGCGCCATGCAGAGCTGACGTGGCAGGGTGTGCCCCGCCACCATGCATGGCGGGGTTCAGTGAATTTGCCCCGCCATGCATGGTGGCGGGGCCAAACGGTCTAGTTTTGAAAAATTTTTTAAAAGCATGTCAAAATTGAATTTTGTTTTGAAAATGGGCTAAAAATAAAAAAAATTCCTGGCCGCAGGGTTCGGCTCCGGGGCCAACCTCGTCGCCACGTCGCTCAACACCTACGGTTCGTCCGCTTTCGCTCTCTCGTGCCTCGTAAAGGTGACTCTTATTGCTGGGCATTAGTGGTAATGATGCCCTTCTCGGCCCTTTGTGCATTGGATATGGAAACACATGGAGCAGCTGATTCGACGATTCGGATGTGGCATTGGTTATATGTGTATTTATTGCATTTGCTACATTGAGATCAAGGTTAACCTGAAATGGACTTCTTGCTGTTGGGAAAGATTTTTAAATTAATTAAAAAAAATCTTTAGTTAACTTCACTAATCAGTGACGGTGCTCCATACTTCTGTCATACATTGTTTCATACTACTACTATGTACTCCAGCCATTCCGAAATGTAGGTTGTTCAATTGTTTTAATTTGTCCTAAGTCAAACTTCCCTAACTTTGATCTAGTTTATAGAAAAATGCACCAATATCTACACCATCAAATTAGTTTACTTAAATCCACCATGAAATAGGTCTTGATGGTGCATTTATTTGATATTATAGATGTCAATATATTTTCTTGGTTGTGCAGTGGAAAAGGTCTAGTTTTGTTAACTTCGTTTTATCCTGATCCCCTTCTTATGATCAGATGTTTGAAACACCTTGCCTGTTGTTTGCACATTGCTATTGCACCTCCGACACAATGTATCAGCAACTTCTCTTCATGAAGGTTAACAATAGCACAAAGTGAGCAAATCAATTGTTTTATGACCAGATTGGAAAGAAAAGTAAAGAAAAATAGCTACCTAGGACAATACCAATGTGCCTAGAAATCCCCCGCGCATGCACCACGCACCCACCTGCATCTATAATCTTATATCAGGTTACCTAATAAATTTGTCCCCACCTCGGCAGAGGACGCCTGTCAGGAGACCCCCGCCTGTCCGGCCCAGGAGCAGTCGGATTGCTGCCCAACCGTTGGTGCACATTCCAGCCTCCAAGCGGGGCGAGGTTCTCCTAAATCTGTTTGCTTGAGTCTAGTTTTGGCTCAAGACATGTAGCACTGAGCTGACTCACCTACCTAATCTTAAGGGGATAGTTTGTGTGGTATTTTTTTTAGCTGTACTTATCTATCTACTCTCTTTATCTCGTGGGCAATTTTACAGAGGCTCTGTGGTCTGTGCAAGAAATTCAGCAAAGCTGAGTCTAATATAACGGGCCTGAAAAGTTTGGGGGCTACTGTTTTGCATGGCATTGACGTGAAGACAATGAAGTTGCACACTGAGCTGAAAAACAGACGGTTTGATCGGATTGTCTTTAACTTTCCTCATGCTGGCTTCAAAGGAAAAGAGAGTGAGGTGTACATGATCAAGTATGTGCGCTATCTTGTTGTTTTCTCTTTTGCAGTTAACTATTTTTTAGATCCTGTGTTCATAAACTCAATTTTTTGTCTTTTATCATGATTTTTGGAGTTGATTAGTATTCCTTTGACTATATCTTTATCTGAAGAGTTATGCTTTTTTTTTGTTTAGTACACCTATAGCCTCAACTGACATTGGATAGAAGGTAGAACCTCAATCAAATTGTTCCAGTTTCAATTTCCATCTTAACCACCACTTGTCATTGCTAAAAATCTTGTTCTTAGATGAACTTCAAGTTCTTAAGGTTGCACTAAGAATATAAAACATCTTACATATGCCTTCAAGAATAAGTTGCAGATATCATATTTCACTTCTATGGTTCATGAGCAAGAGAATGTTTATATGCTTCAAATCTTCCAAGAATAAGCTGAGAACAAACATTGTTGGTTTCATGAACTGTTGCATTGCACATGGGATTTATTTGCAGCACTTCATGGGTTTTATTTCCTTCTCAATGTACACTAGAAAATTGTTCCTGTAATCTGTCAATAGAAGTTTCTACACATGATTAATGAAAAAAGATGGACAAGTCTATCCAGATGTTTTTTTTTGAAAGAATCAGATGGTTTATTTTGTTATGACAGTTGCTTTTAGAATACAACAAGAACCTATCCAAAATTTATCGTGTCTTCATTTAGCAGCTTTATGTTCCTTATCTGAATTCTTATTGTTTTTCTCGAATAATACAACTAAATGATTATTGACCAGTTGCTATGACCTTTTAGCTTGCACAAGGAACTGGTGAGGGAATTTTTCTGCAATGCACGCCACCTACTTCGGCCTTATGGTGAAATCCATGTTAGTCACAAGACAGGAAAGTGTTACGATGAATGGGGTCTTGAGGATCTAGCGGCTGAGTTTTCACTTATTTTGGTTGAGAAAGTTGGTTTCCAAAAGGAAGACTATCCTGGTTATGACCAGAAGAAAGGAGATGGTCCAGCCTGTGACAAACCTTTCCCGCTAAGTAACTCTTTCACGTTCACGTTCAAGTTCAAAATTGGAGACTTGAAGAAGGGGAAGAAACGGAATGGGAGAAGGGCTGGAGCAATCTCATCCGTTGGAGGCGACACAAGGCCATGCCATCCTCTTCCACTTGTTCAGCCAGGGTCTGGGCTACAGTTTGTTCCACGAGCTTACACAGCTCCGGTGATCATAACCCTGCCATCTCATGTAGTTGTTCAAAGGCAACAGCCAGGTGTGCCACTAAGCTTCGTTGGCATACCGAGGGCTCCTTACTTTCATAAACCGGGCACTGCCCATTCGCTGCTCAGCACTCCCGGGTCATCTCTGATGAATGCTTTGGGCACTCCAGGCCGCATTCCTTCACTGATGGGCAGAAGAATCTCAAGCACCAGCTTGCTTGCTCCTCAGCGGCATCCACGGTATGAAAGGAGAATCATTGCTGAACCGCTAGGAAACAACACTGACTACTTTGCCTGGGGGTACCGAAGGAGTTTGGTCAGGGAGTACGGGATGCAGAGGCAACTAATGCCTGAGGGAACCAGCTTGAACTATTCTGCCTTCTTGGAAGCCCGCCAATGGGAGTCTGTTCAGAGACAGGAGCGGCTCCGCAGGCTGATCGCATTCGGTTCCCAGTGGGACACTGTCCAGACTCCATAGTTTGGTGATGCATCTGTCACCGCGTTGAGGTTCGGTCGTCGGTCGAGTAGAGGTCTTCCCAGATATGACCACAATGTGTTTTGTTTGTGTACTCCCTCTATACCCACAAAGAAAGTCACTTTGATAAAATTTAGGTCAAATATTAAGAATATAAATTATGAATAACTTTTAAGTTGTTGAGTTTGAAAATGTGAAAATCATATGAATAGATTTGTCTTAAAAAATACTTTCATAAAAATATACATATACCACTTTTTGATAAATATTTTTATAAAAAACAAGGAGTCAAAATTAGGCTTTGGAGACTGTGTTATTGTCATAAACGACTTTCGTTACCAACATAGAGGGAGTATATAGGTAGGGCCCTTCTGTGTGAAGATGTAGTCCCGGACAGCTAGCCTGTTTTGCTATGGCCTTGTTTAGTTCATCCTTAAAAACCAAAAACTTTTTAAAATTTTTCGTTACATCTAATTTTGTGATACATGCATGGAGCATTAAATATAATATAGATGAAAATAAAAATTAATTATACAGTTTATCTGTAAATCATGAGACGAATCTTTTAAATCTAGTTACTCTATAATTGGATAATGTTTATCAAATAAAAACGAAAATGCTATAGTATCAAAATCCAAAAACTTTTTGATCTAAATAAAGCCATGGAGAGCAAGTTCTAGTAGACTAGGTGTATTGTCAATTGTCAAATACTGTTAACTACTCCGTACTCCATTGTTGAGTGAATTGTTGAGTACCAGATAGTACTAGCAGTTGACCAGTTGTTGACGCGAAGTGGCTACAGTTGACAATGGCTAGACGTCACAGTACCGGTTAATTAACAGTTGATGCAAAGGTCACCCGCGTCAAAGACGATTGATTGGACTTTCGTAGCTGTGCTACGAACGACCTGAGAAGGCCAAGGACAATAGCCATACCAGCGTGTGTAGAGGAATGCACGCAGTTTCTGGCATCACATATCCATATCCCATCCCATTGATTCAAGTACAGAGTAGATCGCAACAGAACGCGAGTGTCCATCGCCCATGTGGACAGGGTCACTGCAGGTTCGATGAGGTTTTAGAGCTTTCAAAACGATACTGCCATCCTCGATGAGGCTCAGGCCTGGTGCCTGGCTGGGAATAAGCACCTCTCGGTGCTCCTGGCAAGATGTTAACCTGCTAATCCTAGTTTTTCTGTAGGTTGCTGCTTGTGGTTAATTAGTTTCAATGTAAGTCATGGCTGCGAGATCTAGTAGTGATAGGCTATGTAACCAAGGCTGGCAATGGTTGTTACCGTAATTCCTGTAAGACTATTTGCTTCCTGCTCAATGAAATACGTGCCTCGGCGTGGTCTCAAAAAAAAAATCACTCTTTTTTAGAAAAAAAACAACAGTGGCATGGAAGTTTGCAGTACAAATGCCTCCTTGGCTGGAGAGGTGCGTGTTGGGATGACATTTGATAGTTTTCCAATTTTGACAAATTTTCTCTCCCAAAACCCTTTTGAATAAATAAGAAATATAGTTTAAAAAAACGTAAACTCTCTTTTGAAAAACTAACAACATGATATACAATTTTGAGAATGATTTTTTTGTAGTAATAAGGATAGGGCATGCACTAATTGAACAAGCACCACGTATGCACTCGCGCTAACATATAGGGGGGATATTTACGTTGCTGCAATACTCAAATAACTATGGATCATTGGTCTAGATGATTATTGTCACATATTACCTCCTCTAAGGTAATAGGAGAACTACATACTTTATTGAGAAATAAGAAAGACAAAAAAACTAAATCATTAGGTAAGATATCTATCAGTTAGATCTAACATGCATGACATGGATGTTATGAAATATTACAATTGCTGTTTTAGGGCCTTTTCCTTTTAAAAATACTTTAGTTATTTATTAATTACTTGCTTGTTGTATGTATTCTAAAAACTAAAAACTAAGATTTGTTTGAGATATTACCATGCATGGGGCAGCGCGGGAGTACCGTAGCAAGGTCCAACCATCTAAGCCCAAAATCATACAAAATAACTTAGCGTTTCTGTTAAACCATGATTACATCTTGGGCGACTTTTACATGATTATTACATCCAAGTCGCGTACAAGCTTCCGTGAAGGTATTTGATTAATTGAGTTACCGGGCGCACATAAAAGCTCAAGATAATACAAATACAAACCATACAAAATAACTTCGTATTTATCTTAATTCATAGTAGGGATTAGAGAAAAGGAAATGAAAATAAATCAAATGAGAAAAAGAAAAAAACGTTAGAAACTGTACAGCCAATGACACATGTGAACAGTGACACCATTTAAAACAGTGGCACGATATGATGTGAGGATCCGAAGAGGCTCACCCGGTGCTCAGAGACGTACGCATAAGAAGGCCAGCAGCCCGCGACGTTTCCGTATCGCTGCCAAAGCATCCAAACTCCAAACCATTTGCACTCTGAACCCAGTCGAGAACACACGCTCACACCACCAGTCCAAAAGACGCCATTGGAGTTGGAGGCTACTGCCTTGCTGAGATGGAGAAGCCGACGGCAGGAGAGAAGAGGGTGAAGCATTACTCCTCTGCTCAGAGCATTTTGCTCGTCGGCGACGGGGATTTCTCCTTCTCGCTGGCGCTGGCCACCGCGTTCGGTTCCGGCGCCAACCTCGTCGCCACGTCCCTGGACACCTATGGTTTGTTCGTTGATTGCTTATCATGTGTAGCTCGCCATCTTTTCTTTTTTATTTTTGGTATTGTTTAGGTTACTCTGTTTTATCGTATTCATGATTAGAGTGACCTCTCTAGTGCTTTCCTATATGTTTTTACAACTTTTTTTTTAACGTGGATAAGGTTTTTACACCTTGTAACCCACTTTAGAGAAACTCATTTTACAATGGTGGAAAAATATGGGCCAGTACACTATGGAAAAAGAGCTCCCAACTTTATTATACTTTTCAACAATTACTTTCCTGTCAAGGGAGATATAGGCAAAGCCACTAAAGCAATTTCTGTAGGATCCATTGTTGGGTGGGGTAGGGGGAGCTTTAATCTTCGTTCTATATTTTTTTTAAATAATCTTCGTTCTAATTTTGGCCCTTGACCCCTTCATCCGTATGCATTGAGTTCACATACCTAAGCTCATAATAGTAATGCAGTATGTGAGATTTGATCATCATTAGTTGTATTCTTTTAATTTCTCTGCATTTGCTGTGGGTAAACATTTTTTTCAGGGGCTCTGAAGATCAAGTACCACCATGCAGAGTCAAATATAATGGAGCTGAAAAGATTGGGGGCTAGGGTTTTGCATGGCGTCGATGTGAAAACAATGAGGCTTCACACTGACCTGAAGAACAGACGCTTTGACCGAGTCGTCTTTAATTTTCCTCATGCAGGTTTCAGAGGAAGAGAGTATGAGGTGCACATGATCAAGTATGTTTGGCCCTTATTTTTCTTCGTATTTGGACTGCTTGCATGATGATCTGTCTTATTTTTCCTACAAAAGAGTTGATTTGAAAACCTCTGCACATAAGTAATCAAGCAAATGGGCAAATGGCACTGGATATCATGAGTTCATGACTACAAATTGTTTTCTCTTTCAAATTTATTCTGTGTACTGTTGATCACTAAACTTGATATCCGAAACAAACCAGAGCGCTTGCTTACAGTAATTCCATAGACCTTAAACGAGAATTCATTGTACTTAGATAATATGATAAGCCAAAAATTTAAACCATGATCTTAGTTCGCACAAGGAACTTTGTGTCCCTATCACACTACGAACTTGTGTTTTTCCATATCAGATGATTTCTCAGTTATCGTACTAACTATCTCTGCTCTGTCACTATGATCTGTAGTTCGCACAGGGAACTTGTTTCTAGTTTTTTCAGCAACGCGCGCCACCTGCTTGGGCGCCATGGCGAAGTCCATGTCAGCCATAAGACAGGACACCCGTACGACAGCTGGGATCTTGGGGGCCTAGCTTCCGAATCCTCTCTTCTTCTGATCGAGAAAGTTGGTTTTCACAAAGAAGACTATCCTGGCTACCACCAAAAGAAAGGAGATGGTGTAAATTGTAACAAGCCATTCAAACTAGATCCTTGCTGTACGTTCAAGTTCCAAATCTCAGAAGCATGAAATGTGTGCACGTTCAAGTTCCAGAGTCCAGGAGACCAGGAATAATTATGTATGTACAGTAAGTACGTTAGATATATACCACCAAGCGTTTTGTGTAAAGGTATGGATGGCCACTTTTGTGTAGCAAAAACTGAAGTGCTGAACCCAGGATCAGTGTCAAGATGTAACCCTGAACAGCCGAGTCTTCTTTTGCAGTAGGACTGCCTTGTTTATTGTAATATCTAGTATTGTTTATAAAAAAGTCTACTTAAATCCTTTTAACTGTTATTGTTCGTTTACCTTTACCCTTTTATCTAGAAAACCAAATTATTTTATATCCCCTTAAGTATTGAAAAAAATAAAAACCATCTAAACAATTCTTGGAAAGGTTTTGAAGATGATTTGCTGATGTCATATACTACATAGATGACAACATGCATTATGAGTCGGGAAACAAAATAGGAAACAAGAATTGAGATGAAGCACACTAGAAATGCATGAAGGGCTCATTATTGCTTAATTATTGCAGAATATGAAACTATTCATGTACTTGTACCAAAAAGAATATAATTCTAAATACACTTTTTATTAAAGTGTCTAAAGTTTGACCAAATGTATATAAAAAAGTTTTATTTTTATGTTATTAAATATTTTCATAATTGTTTATATTGCCTCTAATCCATTTGTGATTTGAGGGTTTTTTTTTCTGTCCGTCACTGATCTTTACGTTAACACCAGTGCATATGGGCCTTGTTTAGTTGTAAATTTTTTTGCAAAATGGACATTGTAGTATTTCGTTTGTATTTCACTAATATTGTTCAATTATGGACTAACTAAGCTCAAAAGAATCATCTCGCAAATTATAGATAAATTGTGTAATTAGTTCTTTTTTATCTATATTTAATACTTCATACATGTAAGATTTGATATGATAGGAAATCTGAAAAAATTTACAAAATTTTTTTGGAACTAAACAAGGCCTTAGTTGCAATTTTTTTTTGCTAAATGGACAAGGTAGCATTTTGTTTGTATTTGACAAATATTGTTCAATTGTAGACTAACTAGACTCAAAAGATTTGTCTCGCAAATTACAGGTAAAATATGTAATTATTTATTTTTTTATCTATATTTAATGTTCTGTTCTTGTATCGTAAGATTTGGTGTAACAGAGAATCTTGAAAAAATTGGTAAAATTTTGGAAAGTAAGACCTTATTTAGTTCCCAAAATTTTTTAAGATTTCCGGTCACATTGAATCTTGAGGCACATGCACAAAGTATTAAATATAGATAAAAAATGTACGAGACGAATCTTTTAAATCTAGTTAGTCTATAATTAAATAATAATTGTTAAATAAAACTAAAAATACTACAATAACACAATTCAAAATTTTTCGCGACTAAACAAGGGCCATGATAATCTCGAGCGAGCGAACTTTGGGTCGTATCATGTCCTTTTTCTCGCGATGATGGGACCACATGTGTTCGTCGTGTGACTCGTGTCCGGAGCGGTTTCAAGGGAAGTCGTGTCGTTGGTCAGTGGATGCCACGCAACCATAACTCCGACAGACTCGAGTCCAATCACCGTACACTGTACTCTGCAGGCCACAGCCGCGCCGCGCGCATGGCAGTGGGGGCGGCCTCGCCGGCGGCAGGGCACGCTGCACAGGCGATCGGCAGTAGGGACGGGTCAGGGGGTAAAGCGACGTCGGAGGTCGCGGAGAAGGAGGAACCGCGGCCGGCGGAGCGAGTGCCGTTGCCAGGAATGGGGAGAGGGAACGGAGCGGGGCCAACGGATGGGGTACCAGCGGCGACCGCCGTGGAAGGAGAGGAGGAGGAGGAAGAGGAGGAGAAGTGGCTGAAGGATTACTCGTCGATGCACAGCATATTGACCGTCGGCGACGGGGACTTCTCCTTCTCGCTGGCGCTGGCCTCCAAGTTCGGCTCCGGAGCGTTGATGGTCGCGACGTCGCTCGACACGTATGGTTAGTTCCTTCCATCGCTCCCGCTTTCGCTTCCGGTGCGTAAAGGTGCCACCTTTGGCAAATATATGCAAATTTCCTTTGTCTTTTTTGCGCCTGTCTATGGAAACGAATGTCATAGGGCCTGTTTAGATTGGGGATAAAAATTTTTTGGGTGTCACATCGGATGTGTCGGAAGGATGTCGGAAGGGGTTTTTAGAAACTAATAAAAAAACAAATTACATAGCTCGTCAGGAAACTGCAAGACAAATTTATTAAGCATAAT
>Ga0182004_10005272_pt1 | contig 10529 bp, 9 predicted proteins | sample Sormic07211540_1_FD_120479 | JGI IMG/M metagenome (GOLD analysis project Ga0182004, IMG submission 120479) | Endophyte microbial communities from Sorghum bicolor roots, Mead, Nebraska, USA - 072115-40_1 MetaG | ecosystem: Host-associated > Plants > Roots > Unclassified | place: USA: Nebraska...
AATTAGACTATTGAAAAAAGAGGGTTAAAACAACTAGAAATTAAGTCTGACAAATTATAGAGTATGAAGTAAGTATAGAAAAATACTTCTTTAGTTTACATGTTTAATACAGACTTAATAGAATTCAAAGCCGAAAGCCTAATGCTATCTATTTTGGCTATTTGTTGGTGGTCTTCCTCAGCTGATCCAGGAATCTTGGCTTTCTTCTCATGATTGATTTTGTCTAGCTTGATCTTCAAACTTCCCATGATTCTCTTCTGATTGGTTAAAGACGTAGGAATCTTGGACACAGCTTCTTCCTTTTGTTTTATCATGTCATTCACAATCTTTAGTCTGGCTAGCAGTTGTGTCCTTTCTTCATTAAGAGTATCCAGTTCTTTGTTGATCTCATTAGGAGACTCTTTGAGAAGGTCAACTGTCTTCTTGACTGATATGATTTCTTAGATGCATTGACCTTCAGCAACAGTTGACTTCGGCTGAGCTTCTCGAGCTACAAGTCTGGACTGAGCGCTACAGAACCTAGGACCATTGCCTTCTAGAAATGCAGCTGGTTGGATCATCTCTTTCAGAGAGGAAGATCATCCTTGATTTGATTGAAGATTTCTCTGATTGATCCTGCATCCTGAATTAAGGTTGAAATGTCTAGCTCAAGATGAGTAATTAACCTCTGCAGCTGAGCTTTGATGTGATCATGTATGGTCAAGGAGGTGTCTTCCGGAACTAGAATTATTTCTTCATCGATATACTCATCCAGTGAAAATGGCATATAAGGTGAAGAAACATGTTCCTATGCAAAGATGAAAAGATTAGTATTTACTGAGGATTATCATCGAGAAGGATTAATGTTTTAGCATACCTGATCTACTAGGACTATATCAAGACTAGGAATAGCCGATGCACTTGCTTCAAGAAGTTGGAGACCTAAAATTATGAAGCGAAGTAAGTTAATATGTTTAGGGAGATAAAATGTTTGTCATATCCGCTATTATTGTTGTTGTTACGTAAAGAAACTTTTGGAGCAGTGTCTAGGATGGGTTGATGTCATCATCAGTGCTAGAGAAAGATAGACCCTCCAAGGGTTCAGTTGTGCAGTTTCCCTTTCATCGTCAGATTCTCGAGCAGCATCCTAAAGGAAAGTTCAGGATTAGTTGATGCATAGTTATAGATAATTTTGTTTTGAAAGAAATATACCTTAATGGCTGCATAAACTAAAGATTTGAGTTGTTTAGTGGAAGTGGCTCTATGCTTCTTTGCTGATTTTTGGGAAATAGCTGATTGCTTTCTTTTGAGCTTGGCAATCGGCTGATCATTAGGGAGGTCTGATGCTATCCATTTCATTAGGGTCTTCAAAGAAGGTGCATTCCAACCCAATCTTAGATTAGGGCACCATACATCATAATTCACCAGTGGGGGAGTTACACCAACAAGATCCTACAGGAAGTAAAATTATATAGATATGTTATAAGATGTAGAGCTTCAAGAAATAGAATATTTGAGATTATACCTCAGGGTCTGCTTGAAAGTTTGGATTCAGAGAGAAGCAGTAGACAGATGTTGCCTCACTAAAGATATGTTGGCTTCACTCTTGCCACCAGTGATCAAAGGTTGAAGAAGTAAAAGGGACCCCTTCCCATCCACTAATGGCTTCTGGTAGTAAGGCTTGTTCAAATTGAAGGATCCTATTGAATTCTATTGAGTTGGTGACAGTCTCCCTTAGTTTCAGCTTGTCAGCAAAAAATAGAGCTAGGGGCAGTTGACCAAAACCTATTTGTCTAGCTACTATTGAGGGGCAGTAGAACTCATAAGAAGTTGGAGGTTTTTCTCTACCATGTCTGACCTCAACTGCAAGCATACTTGGTCTCACCAAATGACTTAGGATCTTCAATTCTTCAACATCACTATAAATAGTTGAAATCTGAATGATGTTGGGAGCTCGAACTCTGGAATGTCTAGGTATACGAACTAGTCTAGTACTGCCTCTTGGAAACTTCTGTAGAAGAGCTTGAAGAAGTATATAGTTGATCCATTGGTGGTAATTGTCCATGCTACTTCACCAAATGACATGAATCAGCAAAATTTTTGGTCTTTGGGTAGTTGCTCTTCTTATTCTTCTGAGTATTCTAGGGAGGGGAAAGATAGGTTGGTCATTTCTAGAGCCACTAGCTCGTGAAGGTGAAGGTTGGGCAATAGTTGTAAGAGCCACCATTGGCCTATGATTGTTGGGACAACTTCATTCTTTATCAAGCACTGAGAAACCCTATTCAGAAGATGTATAAGGCTCCAAGAAGAAGCTTGCCAAGTGGAATTTTAGAATTAGCCGCTATCTTCTCTGCCAGAGTATGATAGTTGAATGTTGGAGCACAAGCTTGTCCATAGGAAACATATCTGTCTAACCACATGTTTAGAAAAGTTGTATGTTCTCTGTTAGTCACAGTCTTTTTATCAGTTCTGAAGATGTTGATATAGTTGGACCAGCCTCTAGATCTCACACTTTCTAGCCTACTGGAAGGTTTCACTAGTAGACTGAATGGATTGATCTGCCTGCAATGTTGAGACTTGACAGCATGTGAACATTAGCTAAAGTCAGGGACATTGGGCCTTGTCTCAAGAAGAAAGCATTATAAGTGCTGGACTAGAAGAAACAGGTAGTCTGAGTATGGGTTCATTCTTTTTAATGTCAGAGAGGGACAAAGAGATGCATTGATCCAATTTGTGAGCTACCCAATTTGTTCTTTTCTTGGCTAACACCTTGATCAGACCCCCAACCTGGGATGACTGATGGCCAAATCCTTATAGAGGACTTCTTGTCCCAAATATTTGGATGCATGGTGGAGTGCTTGAATGGAATCCTATTGGTCTTAGCGATGATTACTCTGCTCGGATCTAGATCACCCATAGGGCCTAGAAAGATCTTATGCAGATTATCCTTAAGGGGGATGAAAATCTGGTTCTGAAGATTCTGAAAGACAAGAGCAAAGTAAGAAAATGATGAAAGAGCAAAAGAAGTCAGAAGGGGCGAATGAAAAAAGAAAATCACCTCGAGAATATTGTCGATCGACGCCATTGGATCGAAGATGTCGCTGAATTAGGGTTTGCTTAGGAGATGTTGAATCGATTTCTATCTAGAACTTTGGAGGGAAACCCAAGCTTTTAAGATCGGCGAATAGGGAAGAACATAGGAGTAAACAGAGTCATCAATGTGTCCGTGTCGGTTTTGATTGGGGTTTGGATAACTGACAATTCTGGAATAAAATCAATTTTATCCCAAAATTAGGAGGCATGTGTTAATCCAAAATTTTGGTGAGACAGAGTCTGCCAGTGGGTCCACCCCTTGGAAGAAAAGAGTGGTTGGTTAGTGGAGCGACTAAATAGAAGCTTGGATGGAGTTAGTTGATCGGGGCATGTTGAGCCAAGGCAGGATGCGAAGGAAGACGTGTCGGGTCTCATTACAAGGAAGAATTGGAGTTTGAGTTACCTTTTTTGAATAGTCGTGTAATATTATGACACATGATTGGGTTTCTAGGCTATAAATATTAGAGATTCAATCCTTGTAAGATATACATAATCTAATACAAAACTATTTTGGCTCCGTCCACCAACTTTAGGAGTAGGAGTAAAAGTAGATCTCGACAAGATTTTTGAACAAATCAAGCTGCATCTGTTGATTTTGACTTTAGTTTGCTTGTAAGTATTGTCATGGTTCTTATTTAGTTTATCACGGCTACATCATTTAAACTTGTGTTGAGCTCAATTTGAACTAGTTATTGGTTTAGATCTTATTTTTAAGGTTGATTGTCTCAATCTCTTACGAAGAATTGATCCAAACTAGTTATCGACTCTATTAAATTGGCGATTTAATAGATTCAATAAGTTATCGATGTTGGCTATATTTAGTGATTTAATTATTACAACAATATCCTGCCCAATCAAGATTGAATAGACAGTTTGATCTTCAATATATATATCATAATAAATTTTAATAAACATCAATCATCTGTTATTCTTGATTGTTACATGTTGTGCGTTCAAGATATTTACTAAATCATAATTAATCTGGTAACCAAACCAAATTTAATCATGAAAAAGTAGATGATCTTGTTCGTGTTTCATGGACCCTGTATTGGCTAAATAATCGATCCAGCTAAGTTTCAACGAATAGCTCATGCATGGGAATCTGATTAGGAAATTAAATAAACTAGTAATCTGTGTTGAATTTATTGAAGCCCGCTGACCTTTAGACCTTATGAAAGTAACTTACTAAAACCGCAGCGTGATGAAGTTTATTTCTTCCCTCTATACCATTCAGCGGTCACCCACCAATGAAGAAGCAAGTATCAGGCAGCTATAAAAAAGGAAGAAGCAAAGAAGTGGGAATCACAGGCTACCACCCACCAATAGACCAAAACTTCAGTCTAAAAATGCCAGCCTAATACGTGTGGAAATTATAAGATATGTAACTGAGTAACTGAGATTAGAGGGGAAAAAATGCTCAGATGGCACAAGAGCAAGAACAAGAACAGGAAATAAATAAAATATAGACACCTCCGCAAGCCCAAAAATCATCTCAGGCCTTGTTTAGTTCCTCCCCACAAGCCAAAATTTTTTAAGATTCCCTATCACGTCGAATCTTTGGACACATGCATGAAGCATTAAATATAGACAAAAACAAAAACTAATTACACAGTTTGTCTGTAATTTACAAGACAAATCTTTCGAGCCTAGTTAGACTATGATTAGATAATATTTGTCACATGCAAATGAAAGTGCTACAGTGCTCATTTCCCAAAAAAATTTGAAACTAAACAAGACCTTAGTCAGTCCGCGAATGCTGATGGAATGCTTGCTGCAACCAATCTACAAGCGCACGCACCAAATGCAGAGCTCGTCGGACCAGGATACCACCAGTTTCAACAACGAAATTTGCGGCGCCAATAAAAGGAAGCAAGAGCCCAGTACCTCAAAAGGAAATGTAACCTCGAAAACACGACGACACTCCAATCTCACCCCCAATGCACAAGAACGAGATTCCCGGTGGATGGGATTAGGAGGAAGGTGAAATGTTAAGCAGAGCAGAAGCCGCTGGTGCTCACCGGGGTTCTCGCGGTTGCTGCGCCGGCCGGTTCAGTTCCTCCCACGCGATGCCGGCGGGAGCTGGAGGAGGAGAGAGCGAGCCAGGGAAGGGAGTAAGGAGTTTAACGCGGTGTGGGAGTGGGCGCCGCCGTGGTTCCTGAGGGAATGTTGGTGCAGAGCGGCGCCGCGTGGGCAGTTAGCGCGGGAGGGGACGACTAGGCGGCCACCGGCGAGTTGAGCACTTGGCTGGTCTAGCGGCCGCTTCTAGGCACGGGCGGCGGACTACGGCTCCATCGCGCCCTCCTCCGGTTCCATCTCCATCTCCGGCTCGGGGTCGGTGGCGTGGGAGAGGTGCGCGTGGCAAAGCGAAAAGATGACGAGGGAGCCGGAGAACACGATGGCCATGGCAGCAGCGAGCGCGAGGGTGATGTGAGACTGAGAGTGAGGGTGAGGTGAGACCGATGCTTAAGTGCCCTGAGAGATGTCCCACATGTCAGTGATTGAAAGGGCAACAACGACATTTTGTTAGCTCAGGTCCACCTGACAAAGCTATCAAACCGTGGAATCTAAATAGAACACCGATGGAATGGCACTTTGGGCACGAATAAAGTTCGCGGATGGCACAGAATGGGCGACTAACTTTTCAGGGACACATCGGTTGTATGGAACTTTCATAATGGCATACAGGGAAAACTCTCACCTTTACACTAGTTTTAATGAGTTAATATTTATTTGATAAATAAAAGAATAAACATGCATAAACTATCTTCTATGTACAAATAATGTATCGACTAAACAATCGATCTGGTCACATTTACTCGCAACACCGATCATTTAAACTATATTTAAAAGCGACTAAATTATAGAATAAAATGTCATAACCTATAATCATGAAATTATTATTAAGAGTTATCTTGAGCCACAAGGAAGTGTCAGACAGCAACCGGCAGGTTCTTGACATTTGTCTTTCTTCATTGTCAATTTCAGGTCAAATTAACTCGCACGCCACAGATTCAAATCACCAAGTTCAGCTCATGCGTTGAGGCTTATGAGGTCTAGAACTCTAGCTTCTACACACCCTCCAAAAGCCATCGAGTGTGTTGCATAAGGATCAAATTTTTTGTGTCAACAATATGTTTGAATATAAATCTAATCTAGCTATGCCAAGTATATAACCATAATAGACTAAGAACAAAATATTAAGAATATAAGCAAATAGAGCATAGTCATATCCAATGTAGTTAAATAAAGCAAAGTCATATTCATAATGAGATGAAAGAACGTATACAATGATGAACTAGAATAAAGCAGGAGAAAGATTACAAGAATTACCGAGTAACTCTCAGATGGATCCGGAAACCAAGCAAGACTTGCTTCCTACTATATCTATCCTATGTAGCTATGCTTCTAAACTATGAAGCTCTAGAGAGATGGTGGCTTGATTGTATAGAATGACTCCTTCTCTGAATGAGAGAATGATCTGAAACCCTAGGGTCTACACCTTCTTATATAGGATGGTGGAATGACTAGTAGCCATTAGATCAAAACGACCTAATTGGATGAAGATTAGCAATCCTCACAGACGGTTTAGTCCATGATCCATGCCCTTAGCCCTAGCCCTATGGAAGGTGGGCTCCCCCCTTGGCCAGGTGCCTTCCCGACTATTCTAGATCCTTCTTCTTCATACATGGTGTAGATATCTCGTTTCTCTCTATGTAATCATGACATGTGGGCCTCCATTGGTCGTTTCCTTATCACCCCTATAGAAATAGACATAAATCAAAACATGTGGAATTCTATCAAATAAAACCTTATTCTATTGTTGGTGATTGTTTAAGGCCCTTCTTTCATTCCCTTATTGATATAAAAATGATACTTATCTACCCCCCCAAGCTTACCCTTTGCTCGTCCCTGAGCAAAGACAAACTCAACGATGGATTAGGAGTTGCTGCAATACATTCACGCCTTAAGAGTACACATGCATTCAAACAAGAACTCTCCTCTAGATTAGAGTGAACTTGAATGACCTAAACTTATCCATATTACCTTCCACCATAGGTCTTGTAACCGTCACTTCGACCTTGAGCAGTTGAAGGATAGAATGGTTAAGTCAAGCACTAAATCCCAAGTCCTTTGATCAACTTTTATTCTGGAGTTTTTGCAGGATTTTTAAAATAAAACTCAGAGATCCTTTGTATGACCCTCTCAAGTCTCTCATTTGTGGTATTTGTGTATCCTCTCCAACGCACTAACGATGTATGCCTTCTCTCTTCTCTCAAAGTATGTGATATTTTTGGCATAGGCATAGTCAGATGCCCTCTCTCTCACCCTACATCTAATTGGCTTATGTGGAGCTCATAGGTGGGAAGACAGCTCATACATACTTATAAACATATATTGTAAAGTCAAACAAGGGATCCAAAGAAACAAGTCATACAATCAAATCAAGATGTGCATATGTGTATGGGATATAGTGGAATGTAGCGGATGATGGCAAGTGCATATGGAATGGGTGTATGATGGTGATTGTGAAATCCTAATTCTACTTCTGCTCCTTGATAGCACACCTACCTTTATTGGAAGTTTTGGGGAGAGTTTGGGTTGCTCTAAACACATCTTTCCTTTCCTTTTCTTTCCTTCTCTTTTTCTTTCTCTTTCTTCTTTTTTTGTTGGGACATTTGTCCTCTTTCTTTCTCTCTTTTTTTCTTCTTTTCTTTTGGAGAGCACCAAAACCTCCTTTTGGATAATTTGATGGAAGGTAACAAGAAACAATTGGAGCTTTATTAAATGATAAGGAGTAAAATGGATGGAATATTTTTGGTGTTTACTCCCAGTGTAGGAGTAGAACAATTTTGTGTGGATCTAGATGGAGTGAAGATGGATGCGAACTTTTAGTGTAGAAGTAGAATAAGTGGGTGAAGTGTACATGATCTTGATTTTAAATGCATGACTAGTTCCTAAGGGTCAAAGCTTGACTCTACTCAATGCTCATAAGTAGTAAATAATACTGAAGTGTTTTTCTAGTCTACAAGGCATCTATATCTCGCTATGGTAGGATTTCAAGCTCTCGTCATACAGGAACTCATCATGTAACATTTTTATGTTTGTTTTTTACAAAAGATAAATTCTCCAAAACTCTAGCATCTCTAGGAACAAGTAAATAGTAGCTCAAAACCTTTCCATATCATATCAGTCAACTACCTAGACTTAAGCTCAAGCATCACAACCCACAAGTTTCAGGCTTAGAGTAAATCTTCAATCAAAATAGTTGTGTCTAAAACTTGGGAGAATTCAAGGTTGAAAACTGGGTACTTAAAAAGAATTATGGCAGAGCAACTATTCATCATTTCCATGTGAGTCTAGTCTAAGGTTTGGTTTTAGCTAAAGAATCCTTGTGTCTTCTCCTTTTTTTTATTTATCAAACTCTAAGATCACACAGAAATATAGGGAAATCTTTATTTGGGTTTTAATGGTTATTCATATTTTTAATTGTTTTGATATTCTAAGCAAATCAAACTCAAATTTAAATTCAAATTAAAGGTGAAAGAAATACTTAGCTAGATAAACGAGGGTATGCTCTCTCCCAAGCTGGATGTTGACGTAGTCTGTTGGTGTAGCGGACTCACAGCGAATATGTCTTCTTTAGTCGTCAGCTTGTCTACGAAGGATCGTGAGGATGCTACACTAGCTTGGAAACAAAAAATTCAACCTCATAAAATATGATAAACTGCTAGTTATCGATCACGGGATTACCACTAGACATGCAGGTGTAGCGGGAGCGACTCGGTGTAGTTGTGCGCATAGTAGCAGTGCCGTGCAGTTGCGTGGTCGTCCACCACGTCAATTCCTCTCACACGGTTCGTCCTTGTGCTCTAGATGCAGCACCTCTGAGGTATCCCACATGTGCAGGAAAGAAGCGTTGCACCTCTGGACTGCTAGGTCCACGAGGAGCAATAAGCGTGAGCGTGGGTGAGCAGCGACGGCTGCCTAATGGCGTGAGATCACCCTAGCCGCGCCTCCTCCCTCTTTAATATAGGCGTCCTCCAATCAGCCCTAAGTTGGAGGCCCAATTAGAAAACCCTAAGCCTTGTCTAATTCGGGTCAAACCCGAATTAGGCTTCTAGCCCCTTAAGCGTGCCACCCTATGGGTTCACGTACATATAGACATGGGCCGAGTACTCCTACTTGCCAATTGTTGACAGCAGCCTCTAGAAAGGCATGACAACTCCTATACGCACACAAAGATCATATTAGACGAACCACTACATACACATACATGTTATTCCCTTGCCACATGATATTTGGTCCAACCCGTGGGTTAACACTTAATCCAACCACGGCTATGCATTTGTTGATCAAATCACTTGAGTGATCCAGTGATATCTCTCTCACATAGAAAGTGGCAAGTTCCATCTTATTCATCTATGTCTCATAGCATGTTTCCCGACAAACCCAAAGACCACCTTTATAACTACCCTGTTGCGAAATAGTGTTTAATAGTCCCTAAGTAGGTCGTTTCACATTTTGAGAATATACGACAACCTCAGGTCTAAGGACATAACGTACATGATGTATAACAAGATAATAAGAACATCTCATGTTGGGTCAGTCCAGCCCCATGTCATACATATGCCCACATTATTAGTTTGATATCTCTATGTCTATGACTTGTGAAACATATTCATCAACTAATACATGTGCTAATCTAATATTCATGTGTGTCCTCACATGAACTCTGATCAGGGACAACTTTAGAATAACCATACAAGTAAAAGAGTTTCATAAACAATTCACATAATCGTCAATCAATAGAAGTTTGTCTATAATGGATTTTCATCGAACTCATAATATATGTCATGATACAATCGTAATAGCATCATCTCTATGATTACCTCTAAGGCATATTTCTAACAGTGTGATCCTTCAAAGTCTAAGGAGCTCAAATAGACAACAAAGCTTGTGAAACTTGATTAAGTGTTAGTGGTAACCCTCTAAGCCCTGTCTACATCTCACACCTGATTGAGCATGTAATCTTCTAGGTAATCTTTTTCGTATTTTAATATGTTTTTATATTTTTATGGGTTTTTATGATGCGAAAAGGTAAATGCAACTAGAAAAGATACAAATTTATTTATATGCCACCACGGTGAATGTCTTTATAGTGTGCCACAAAAGTATTCGCATGGGGCTTAGTGTATATATATATATAATATTAGTAGCATATGACAATAAGCTTATTTTATTCATATATAATTGAATTATATAACTACATATATATAAATATATGCACATAAATATATAGAAGTTGTTCTCCAAATCTATTACTGCACAAGTTGTACTCCAAACTTAATACTCTAAACCTATTACAAGTTGTACTTCATCATCCCAAGATCTACACGCATACAAATGATCATCATTGTTTGGAATCATCATCTTGTTAGAATTATAGTGGAACTCGC
>Ga0182004_10005273_pt1 | contig 10527 bp, 5 predicted proteins | sample Sormic07211540_1_FD_120479 | JGI IMG/M metagenome (GOLD analysis project Ga0182004, IMG submission 120479) | Endophyte microbial communities from Sorghum bicolor roots, Mead, Nebraska, USA - 072115-40_1 MetaG | ecosystem: Host-associated > Plants > Roots > Unclassified | place: USA: Nebraska...
CCGGGCCGCACTGGCTGGCACTGCACACGGGCGGCAGACAGTGGTCGTCTCGCCCTCTTGCTCGCGGTTGATGGCCGCCGCCCGTTTCCTCGTACACCTGCTCCTCTTGGCCGTCGCGAGCACCAGCGCCGTCGCCGCCGCTTCTACCTCGCTCTCCACCAATGCCACCGCGGCACCCGGCGGCGGGAACGTCACCGGGTTCAGCTTCTCCCGGTTCGTCTCCGCGAACCGCGTCGTCAACGTGACGGTGCTGGGCGACGCCAACATCAACCAGGGCGCGCTCCAGATCACGCCGGACTCGCTCAACGACGCCGCCACCTACCTCACCCACAAGTCCGGCCGCGTGCTCTACGCCACCCCGTTCAAGCTCTGGCACCGCGACAAGGCCAACGCGACAAGCTCTGGCAAGAAGACGGTCGCGTCCTTCAGCACCGTCTTCACCGTCAACGTGTTCCGGCCCAACGGCACGGAGCCCGCGGAGGGGTTCGCGTTCCTCATCGCGCCGTCCACGGACGAGCCGCCCGTGGGGAGCTCCGGCGGGTACCTGGGCCTCACCAACGCGGCCACCGACGGCAACGCCACCAACCGGATCGTCGCCGTGGAGCTCGACACCGAGAAGCAGGCGTACGACCCGGACGACAACCACGTCGGGCTCGACGTCAACAGCGTCGTCTCCGTCGCCACCGCCTCGCTGCGCCCGCTCGGCATCGAGATCTCGCCCGTCGACCCTGTCAAGTACAACGTCTGGGTCGACTACGACGGCGCCGCGCGCCGCATTGCGGTGCGCATGGCGGTGGCGGGCAAACCGAAGCCACGGCGCGCGGTGCTCGCCGCGCCGCTGGACCTCGGCGCGACCGTGGCCGAGTGGTCCTACTTCGGGTTCGCGGCGTCCACGGGGAGCAAGTACCAGCTCAACTGCGTCCTCGCGTGGAACATGACGCTGGAGAAACTCCCGTGCGACGACGACGGCGGCGATGGCAGTGGCAGGAGGCGGACGCTCGGGCTCGCCGTCGGAGTGCCCGTGGGCGTCGTCGCGGTGGTCGGCGCCGCCGTGCTGGCGTACGTGTGCGTGGTGAAGCGGCGGAAGGTGCACGGCGACGACGGCGGCAATAGCAGCAGCGCCATCACCGGCACCATGATCCGGAGCCTCGCCGGCGGGCCGCGCGAGTTCGAGTACCGCGAGATCCGCAAGGCCACAAACAACTTCGACGAGAAGATGAAGCTGGGGCAGGGCGGGTACGGGGTCGTGTACCGGGGCGTGGTGGTCGGTGACCATACCAGCCCCGGCGGCGCCGGGAGCGCCGTCGAGGTGGCCGTCAAGAAGTTCTCCCGCGCCAGCACGCAGGGACAGAACGACTTCCTCTCCGAGCTCAGCATCATCAACCGCCTCCGCCACAAGCACCTCGTCCGCCTCGTCGGTAAGCAAGCTAGCTAGCCCCACATTCTCGCTGGCCTCCGGCCGCCGGCCGCCGACCGCCGGCGCGCCGCCGCCCATTTCTCCATTCTTTATTCATCCAACCGCGCTTCGGTTCTCATCCCATCTCGCACATGGAATGCCCCACTAACAATGCCTCTTTGAACGCAATGCCCTCGCTCGTCTTTCTAGGCGATCCATGTGCGCACAACATTTTTTTCTGTTGACTCTCCACTTTGCGTTCAAACTAATTAAGCTTTTGCCGCCGACATGTTTATGGCTATCTCTCTTTTGACGGGCAGGGTGGAGCCACGACAATGGCGAGTTGCTGCTGGTGTACGAGTTCATGCCGAACGGGAGCCTGGACCAGCACCTGTTCAGCCCGGCGGCGGCGGCGGCAGGCCGGCAGCTGCTGGGGTGGGAGCTCCGGTACAACATCGTCAGGGGCGTGGCGTCGGCGCTGCACTACCTGCACGACGAGTACGACCAGCGCGTGGTGCACCGGGACCTCAAGGCCTCCAACATCATGCTGGACGCCGCCTTCAGCGCGCGGCTCGGCGACTTCGGCCTGGCGCGCGCCATCGAGACCGACAAGACGTCGTACATGGAGGAGGCCGGCGGCGGCGTGCACGGCACCGTCGGGTACATTGCGCCGGAGTGCTTCCACACCGAGAAGGCGACGAGGGAGTCCGACGTCTACGCGTTCGGCGCCGTCGTCCTCGAGGTGGTCTGCGGCCGCCGCCCGCGCTGCGACATCGAGGGCTTCCACTTCCTCGTCGACTGGGTGTGGCGCCTTCACCGCGACGGCCGCGCGCTGGAGGCCGTCGACGCGAGGCTCGACGGCGCGTTCGACGTGGGCCAGGCGGAGCGGCTGATCCTGCTGGGGCTCGCGTGCAGCCACCCGACCCCCGCCGAGCGGCCCAAGACGCCGGCCATCCTGCAGATCCTGCTCGGGTCCATGCCGCCGCCGGAGGTGCCGCCGTTCAAGCCGTCCTTCGTGTGGCCGGCGACCGACGGGGGGCTCGACACCATGTCGACCACGGCGGGCACCACGACGAGCCAGCTCAGCTTGACGTCGGCGTCCACGTGGAGCGGCAGCTTCGTGAAAGGCAGCTTGAAGCATGCGTTCGAGCAAGAAGGCAACACCGATTCCTTGGCGTAACATAACTGAGCTACTATCATTCTTAACGTTTGTTCTCGTAAAACTTCAACATGTTCGACACGATGGAATCATCGTCATGGTCACTGTGGAGGTTAATTGTTCAAACCAGAGTGACCTCCACGTCGTCCCGATCGCAAGACGATCAAAGACTGTAGACCGAAGAAGATGATGAGCTAGTGATTTGTTTGAACATAAATGCCTTTTTTGTGTTTTGTTTGATTTCTTTTACATTCTTTCCCTTTGTTCAAATTTTATACCATTGTAATTATGTTTTTTTAGATTTTTTTATGTCGTCACTCGGCGATGAAGGTCCAGAATTGGCCGTCCACTTCTCTTTTTTTACGCAATAAGTAGGAAAGCACATGTATCTTGTAAACTACAATAGGAACATATTTGTCCAATCTTTCGTTAGGTAAAGATAACTTTTGATCTTATGGAAGTGATGTTGAGAAAGATCGAGGGTGCACAATGATATTTTTTAGATAAATAGAAATTTTTTTGGTTTCGGCACACCCATAATTAGAATTTATTATAGGTTAGTTTTTTTAAAAAACATTATTATAGATTCATAACTAAAGTTTAAGACAAATAAATAAAGGATCATCCATTCGATACGAAGAAGTGATATAGAGAGCAGTGGTTATCCATGTATGTCTGCATATTGAAGCCTATCTTTCTATATGTTTTGTCGCAAAAAAAAAAATCTTTCTAAATGTCAATCATTCACGTATGTTTACGTGTAGAAGCCTCTTTTTTCTAAATGTGCACAGACACAAAGTTAATTTAATATGATATAAGTTGCTGGAGGAATAATTTTTTCATCCTGCAAAAAAAATTATAAGTTTATTTAACAAACTATTGGAGATGTTCTTGTATCTACTTCCTATTAGAAGTAGATATCAAGCTATTTTTTTTTTTCAGATTTTTCAAAATTGATTTAATTTGTATATATAGTTTTTTGTGCTGTTGGATATCCAACTTTAAACTGATTCTAAAGTTCTAAACTGACCTTCATCCAGATCAGATAATTTTTCCTTAAAAAAACCTGAACTGAGTTTTTTTAGTGGAAACAAACTGAACTGAGTGTAATTGACCTAGTCACCAAACCCAATTCATTAAGGTTTTTATCGGGGAAAAAGTCGACTTTTCCTCCCCCAATTTTCGTGAAAGTTCACTTTCCCTCCGTCAACTCCAAAACCAGACAAACCACATCCATCAACTTTTCAAACCGTGCATTTTACCTCCCTGGAGCGGTTTCGAAGACGGTTTCGGTGGTTTTGTCTTTTTTTTCATTTTTAATTATTTCGGCTGAATCTTTAAAAAATACTAGTAAATCACAGAAAAATCATAAAATAGAAAATTCAATTTTTTGGACTCTACATAACTAGATCTACATAGTAAACATATAATATGGTATGCTTTAGTACAAATTTTTTGCTATGAAGGTTTTGTCCTTTTATTTTTTTATTTATTTGGTTGAATCTTTGAAAAGATCATAGTAAATCATAGAGAAGTAGTAAAATATAAAATCTAATTTTCTTAGACTCCACATGAATATATATACATAATGAACATATAATATTTGTATGTTTTAGTCTGACAAAATAACTATAGAAGCTACAGCTATGAATTATTTCAATTAATTACACAAAAGCATATATCTAAAGCTACAACAAAAAATTATACTAAAGCATACCATAATAAATATTTACTGTGTAGATATGCTCACATGGAGTCTAACAAAATTAAGTTTTATATTTTAAGATTTTGTGTAATTTACTATAATTTTTCAAATATTTAGCCGAAACAAATAAAAAAGAAAAAGACAAAACCTTTGTAGCAAAAACTTTGTACTAAAGCATACCATATTATATGTTAATTGTGTAGATCTGCTTATGTGGAGTCTAACGAAATTAGATTTTCTATTTTATAATTTTTTTATGATTTACTATGATTTTTCAAAGATGCAGCCAAAATAATTAAAAAAAAAGACAAAACCACTGTCATTGTAGCAAAACCACTATTCAATGTGGCAAAACCATCTTTGAAACCGCTCTAAGAAGGTAAAATGCATGGTTTGAAAAGTTAAGGAACATAATTTATCCGATTTTGGTATTGAGAGAGGAAAAACAAACTTTCGTAAAAGTTAGGGAGAAAAAGTAGACCTTTTTCTTTTATTGGCCCTGGAGCTGCAAAGCCATTCCTTCCTGGGCTTCAGACTTCGCCGTGGAAAAGCTGGGCAGCGCCGTTGGCCCATCCAATGCAGGCCCAGGCCTAGGCCCGCACCCGGACGCTCGACACTCGGCCATTCCCAATTCCCAACTCGGCCGCTTTTGCGCCTGCAACCACAGTCCGCAGAAGCGAGACGAACCCCCTAGCGGCGGGCGAGGCGACAGACGGCGAGGTCCCGCGGAGGTTCGATGCGGGAGCCGGGTAGGTGACGGTGGTGGTGACGGGGCCACGTTCACGGTCAGCCGGAGGACCTAAGTCTAGAGTGCGGAAGACGGAGGAGCTGCCACGGTGACTCATCTCTCGGGTCGCTGCCACCAGCAGGCAGGTGCAGGTGCTGTCACCAGCCATCGCCACCGCCACCTCCGGCAGCATATAAGTGAGTATCCTTCTCGTGCGCGCTTCAGTTTCTGCAGGTTGCGGATTTCGTTTCAGACTTATTTGGTGCTACGTTGACCTGATGTGTGACTGCAACTCTGCAAGTGGGAGGATTAAAAGCCTCACATTTTGTGATGTTCGATTGCTAGATTTGAGTGCCATTGCTTTTGGTTTAGATTTAGTTTAGTTCCCGTTTATGCAGTGAGCAAGTGACGTCGGTTGGCTGGGCTGTAGAGGCAGACCATTGATTCCACTGTCCACGAATTCAGAGTACACTATGAGCCAATCTTCAACTCCTTCAACGCCGATGTCATCTCCGCTGGTGGCCACATGTGGCAGGTCATCTTCTCTCAGTGTGGGGAAGACGAGTCTGGCAAGGCTGAGTGAATCCGGAAACGTCTATGCCATGTTTGAGACATTCTTACTGCACAGGAATGGCCAGCCACGTCATGTGAATTCAGGAACATGTTCCATTCGTCCATTAACTGGCCTTCGTCTGTTCAAAAGTGACTGTCCTGAATGGATCCCCTGGAAGCACAACATTTTACGGAGTGATCTGGAGAGAGAGAGTACGTGACAAATGGACATTTCACCTTTATATGTGTCATCATGATTGTTTGTGATAAATCTATTCCTGTGCCAGCTTCAGACATTGGAAAACAGTTTGGCTCACTATTGGATAGCTCGGATGGGACAGATGTCTCGTCCGTCATTGGAACTGAGACATTCCATGCACACCGAGCGGTGCTTGCTGCCCGTTCTCTGGTTTTCAAAGCCGAGCTCCTTGGTCTCCTTGGTCCTATGGTTGAGTCCACAATGTCGTCCATCACCCTACACGACATTGCCCCAACAACATTCAGAGCCATGCTTTGGTTTGTTTACACAGATGCCTTCCCAGGAGCTGACAAGCTTGGGGACTCTCCTTCTGAGATGGTGCAGCATCTGTTAGCTACGGCTGACCGGTTTGCATTGGACCGGCTTAAGCTTATGTGTGCGCAGAAATTATGAGAAGGGGTTTCTGTCGATACGGTTACTGGAATCTTAGCTTGTGCTGAAATGTATAGCTGCCTAGAGTTGAAGAACAAGTGCATTGACTTCTTTGCATCAGAGAAGAATTTTAAGAAGGCTGTGTTGACCAAGGGTTTTGTGCAGTTGGGTCAGGAGTTCCCTTCAATTATTGATGAGCTACGACAGAGGATTGGGTTATGACTGTGTGAGAAGGCTCCGTGTACATAATTGGAGTGGTCAAGGATAGCCGAATATGGTGTTTGGATATTTTGGTCTAGTGTTTCTATAGATTTTCGAGCATAATGGGGCATTGAAATCTTCTTCTTTCAGTATTGAACTTGCTGCCATGTGAGGCAATGTGGAGGATATTGTCACTTACTATCAGGTTCAGCTCTCCAAGGCTATAGTGGCGAGGTGGATGTTGTCGCTCGGATCAGGTTCAAAGTTATGGAGCTATGGTTCAAATCCGGTGTGAAGCTAAGGAGATTATGTTCGCTTAGTAGCCTAGTTTTATTTTTGTTTCTGTATTGTCTTGGGTCCTGTCCTGTCCTGAATTTGGTCATGCTTGAAGCTTTTGAGATGTTCAGTTTTACTTTGCTGCAATGTCTGGTCTTAACTAATGAGTAAATGTCTGGTCTTTTCAAGCCTGTTGGAACCGAAGTATTTGGCTTTTGCATCACGACTATGCACCATTGCAGACTTCCGTTTGGTAACTGCAAACTGTGGTGACTTAGTTTGTGGCGTGTTCAAGTCAATGCTCCATTCTATACTATACGTCTCTTGCTGGTTTCATATAACTGAAATTATACACCACTTGTTTGGTAAGATGCTTGTTCTGTTGTATATAGGTCTATGCACATTCATTGCCCTGGGAGTTAAAAAAGTTGATGACATGGATTTTATTTACCTTTTTTTAAAAAAAAAATCATTCAACGTTCAAAGTGAAAAGGCAGGCCCCATTTCTACTAAAATGGAGAACAAAACTGCCGAACAAAGATTGATAAGAAAACCAACCGGTGCCTGAGCCATCAAGGTCTCGATCTGGTTCTAGAAAGGATCTTCCCCTGCCTCTTGATTCTCTGCCCTGATCTAAATTGAAAAGGCAATGCTATCAGAATGAAGTATCAACATGTTTTTCTCAAAGAGAAATGATTCAGAACGAAATATGGTTTGCTTAGGCAGTTAGGCCTTGTTTGGTTCCATTTTTCTTTTTTTTTTTTGCAAAATGGACACTATAGCACTTTCATTTGTATTTAACAAATATTGTTCAATCATGGACTAACTAGGCTCAAAATATTCGTATCGCAAAATACAGACAAACTGTGCAATTAGTTATTATTTTTATCTATATTCAATACTTCATGTATACGCCGCAAGATTCGATGTGATGGAGAATCTAAAATTTTTGCAAATTTTGGGAAATAAACAAGGCCTTACAGCTACGAATACCGGAATGCTTGTTCACAACACCAAATGTTACCATTTAGCATCATATACATGGTCCATGGATTTGAGCCTTAGTTTGTCGTTTCGTCTTTCATATCTAACATAGCTCCTAGTATGAGACCATAAAACATATGCATATCAACCAACTAATACGGTCAAGCTAATGGTCGTGGAAAACAAGGTTTTCGACTAATAGTTGTGTTCGAAATTCCAATCTCCAAATCGTTCATCTCTACTTCTCTTTAACCACCAGAAAACTGTAACCTCAAAAGATTTCACTTACGATATATCAGAGGTCTGCAAGTTGCGTGACAACTGACAACCATATTTTAAAAGAGTAAATGTTTCTTCAAAATTGGTCTCTGAAAAAATTCTTACATCTCTTGCAAGGATGCATATATGAACAAATTTAATTCTTCTTGTGAAATTCATAATCTGCAAGATTAATTGAGAGAACATTTATCAGGGAGCTTATGGTTTTGATATTCTGCAGTTTTAGACTTATCCTCATTTTCATTTTCACAATTACACTAGAACCTAATATGTATGCTAATCCAAGGAAGTTGACTGATGACCCTGTTCAAAAGAAAAAAAGTGTTAGTTGATAGGCTAGTTTATAAAGCTGCCAGGTTTACCTAACTTCAGGAAGAAAACAGTACTGTGCCAAATTCTGAACATTAGAGTTCTTGTTAATCAAGTTCACAATTACACTAGAACTTAATATATGCTAATCAAAGGAAGTTGACTGACCCTGTTCAAAAGGAAAAAGTATGTCAGTTGACAGGATATAGTTTATAAAACTGCCAGGTTTACCTGACTTTAGGAAGAAAACATATATACTGTGTCAAATTCTGAACATTAATTAGAGTTCTTGATTGTAATCATTTTGTGAGGGTGTGTATGGCATGGGTGTTTGTAGGGACTCTTGCCCTTTCCCCCCTTCTTCTTATATAATGATACCAGCTCTTGTATGTTCGAACATTTATCCCCTGCTCTTTCATTCTTTCTACCAAATATTTGCGCATCAGTATGGTATTACCAATGGCAGCGATAGGTCACGCATACATGTGACCTCATCAATGCCTCGGTGATCTTTTGCTGGTGGTGGTTTAGGTCTTCTTTAATTTATTCCAAAAACCAAAAAAATTTCAAGATGTCTTAATTAAGGTTGCTTTTGTTGTTTGGTTTTCTTTTCTTTTTGTGTTGATTGTACTCCTTCTCTATCAATACATGCTCTCAACATGCTCCTGTCGATGGCTTTTAAAAAAAGAATGATGCTTGGCGCACAACATATGCAGAGGGGGAAAAAAAAGACAAACCACCACCAATACATGCCATTTGCATTTTTCTTCACATCTACCGGTGCCTAGCACACGAAGAAGCTGGGCACACTCGGCACTCCTGCAAGACCCAAAGAGGATGTAGTGACATATGTTGATACATAAAATTGACAACTTTTGACAATGACATTTTTTTTTAACAAAGTTTAGGTCTCCTTTGGAACGCAGGAAATTTTCTTGTCAAAAGGTGAGGCCGGACCCCTTGAGTTTCTCCTCAACGATGCAATCCAATCTGCGTGCCATCTCCTGCGTCAGGTGGTTCTTCCAGTCTCCTACCTTGCCACTCCGAAACCACAACGAGTTCTTGACGGGATTAGCCATGGCGGCACCGATCTGAGCAGACACCCCATGCGTGTTCACAGCTAGATCCTTCAGGTTCTGGAAGCTGCACAGCCTCACCACTTCCTCCACGACTCCGCCGCTCTCCTCTTCCTCGGTGAACGGAACGCCCAGGAACTCGGCGAGCTTCCTGACATGCTTGGCAGGCTGCGCCATCATCTCCTCGTACTTGAGGAAGAGAACCCTGCTACTGCTAGGGTTTCCCATGCTCAGCTTCCAGTACTCCAGGTAGTGCTCCCAGACAGGCCCGCAGACCGAGACCCCCTCGCAGAAGAGCTCGAAGGCCTTGTCGAAATCCACGAGGCCGGAGTCATGGCGCAGGGTCTGGACGACGTGGTGCCAATAGGACACGAACACGTCCTTGGGATATCGGCACAGGTAGACGGCGCGGGAGCTCGTCATCAACATGCCCGGCGGCAGCAGCGCGGGTGGGAGATGCGTGCACAGGAGCCTTGGAGACGGCAGCGCCTCGAGCTCCGCCACGGGGCGGAGGGTCCGGTCAGGCAGCTCGAGGAACGGCACGAGGTCGTGCGGGTTGCTGCTGAGCAGCGGGTGGTGGTGGTCGTCGTCGACGTCGCCGGTGACGATGACCGGATGGCGGGAGCGGTTGATGAGCGCGAAGGCGAGAGCCTTGAGCCAGGTGGTGCCGGACTTGGGGAACGTCGCGAGGAGGACGTCGTCGGGGCGCGGCTTGAACTCGGCTTGCACGAGTTCGACGCTCCTAGCGAGTCGCGCCGTGAGCCAGCAGCCGTGCAGTCGGAAGAGCGGTGCCGCCGCCCACCACCCTTCCCTCATAGGAAGGGTGGATGTGGAGCTGCTGTTGTGGTCTCCTTCCTCGGAGCCGCCGCCGCCGCCGCTTCGTTGGGTCTGGAACAGTTGAGGTGTTGGATTAGCCATGGCGGCGAAGAATGGGCGAGGTGGCCGGAGGATTGGTGGAGGATGATGTGGTCTCTCTGGGCGGAGCAGTTATGTTTTCTGACGAAGGGCGGCAGCTGCTGAGGTTGAAGGGGTCATTATTACATTATTATGGCCTTGTTTGGCCACTAAAAAATTTTGGTTTTAGCTATTATAGCATTTTATTTGTATTTGACAAATTTTATCTAATTATATACTAACTAAGTTCAAAAAATTTGTCTTATAATTACAGGCAAACTATGCAATTAGATTTTTTTATTTATATTTAATGCTTTATGGAGCATTTTATATATATA
>Ga0182004_10005274_pt1 | contig 10527 bp, 12 predicted proteins | sample Sormic07211540_1_FD_120479 | JGI IMG/M metagenome (GOLD analysis project Ga0182004, IMG submission 120479) | Endophyte microbial communities from Sorghum bicolor roots, Mead, Nebraska, USA - 072115-40_1 MetaG | ecosystem: Host-associated > Plants > Roots > Unclassified | place: USA: Nebraska...
AGCTTTTCACTTGGAATTTCCAGAGCCAACTTGCTGTTGATAAAATCTGTTGAATATATATACTGTATATGCTTGCTGGCGAAACATATTGATCAAATTAAACAATGCCAAAAGTCAATAAATTAAATAGGTCTGCGGTTTTGATGAGACTAATATGTCTTGTAATGTTACATGCCCAGAATAGCCAGTCAACCGACTACAAATACACGCATTGGAATTCCACGTACCTTCGGAATTCCCGGAACACGGATACGAATTTCACCTGTCTACGGAAGAAAGTTTGGCAGGTTGACAGAGCGACATTATTGCAGCAGAAAGATCACTCAATTTTTATATAAATATATGTTTCACAGGTTTTGGCTTAGGCCTCTCACAATGATAATGTCTCGGAGAGGCGGTTATATATCCACGAACCCACAAATAGATTTAGTTTTTGCAGGTTATGCATGTAGCCTAGAAAATGAAGCCTATTATATTGTAGGTTCACGGACAACTCGTCTGCATCCCTAGGTACTATATATTCCCGTTTCTGTAAATCTTATCACTGATGGGAATCAAGTTTTGGCTATTTTGATTTGTTTATTTAATAATCGGCTAGCCCTAGATCGGAGCCTCACTTTTATGAACGATTTATATATTGCATTTCACATCATTGCAGTAACATATATTGCAAACCATCAACTCACTGCTCAGAACACCATGAATATGCATGTTTAATTTATTCAACACCATTACATCAACAATAATTATATTGCCTCCATTGATAGACCGTTAGAAAGATTGTTGACGGCCTTCCATCAACGATGTTCGATGCTGTGGCTATGGTGGGCAATGAGGGGCGCATGCGGGGCACTCAGCCTGACACTCAGCCCTTGTCCAGTAGCAAAGATCATTCCTATTGTGCTGACAGCAATAGCAGTCACGGTCCCCATCACATGTATCGTTAGCACAGAATGTAACAGTGAACTTGGTCTCATGCGGTACCGATGTGTTCCTGGCTAATTTCTTGTTGGTAGCACTATTTTGGTAAGTTTGTGTATCTCCAGTCTTAGAGAGCGCCGCTATTGGAGATTTTTTTTCATCAGTACTACATCAGCATATAATACACAAACACACATACATGTTAACCCAAAGACGAGACGGTGATGTAAACTTACAAGGGAGAGGAAGGCACACAAAAAGAACGAAGGACAATATCGCCATCACATACAAAAGGTCGGCGCAGCAGCTCTTCATGTTGTATCTTTATGTATTTTTTAATCAGACTTAACCTTATGTTTGGAGGGTTACACAGTTGAACTTTATAGCAAAGTAATGCAGTCTAAATAAGTGGCATGGTTTAGAAGACCTCTGATATGTGGAGAGAGGTAAATTATCACCTATTAATAATGTATACATAATAGTTATCATTTTATATATATATATATATAACACTTTCAGTGAATTTGGCAATTATTAATGTATTCCTTGCTCTCGGATAACAATGATTGCTAGCCTCAAAAGATTGAATAATTCTATATTTCAGTTTAAGGAACTGCAAAACTCTTAATGCAGTCCATGTTATCTATTAAAAATGATTGGTAGTAGTTAAAATTTACCAAATTCATGTGATGGAATTTGGGATCCATTAGATCGATCTACTAATTTTATTTATTGGTACATATATACAACAAGGTAGCAAATAATTTTGGATGACTTCTCACATTTTGTACTATTTTTTAAGAGAGATTTTACAATGCTTGAAAATAATATTAGCCATTCATTAGTCTAGATCGAATGGGCACAAAATAGAGACGCCGCACCTATTAGGAGCTATAGAAAATGTGATTTCACAAACTATTATATTTTTTGTCTTACAGTTGTATGTAATATTAATTAATAATAAGTGTCCGTCTCCTAAAATCGATGATTTATGAAGACTGTCGTTCTAAGCGTCTGTCTTCTACAATCGATTTACTCTTTTGTCTAGACCATTCGTCACTTTCAAATCTTCATGCAACTAATCATCCTCCTCAAAATCCTCACCCTTCTTGCCCCCATTTTCTCCTTCATCATCGCCCTCCCAATCCACATCCACTTGTTCCCCATTCTCATCAAAGCCTCTTTTTCCACTTCAAAATGCACCCCAATGTAGTGGTTACCAATGACACCATTGAAATGAGTCGGAATCAATTTTGGATTCCAAACAACCACAAAGATCGGCCCATAGTCCTTCCTCGTTGTCTCTAGGTCCACTGTTTGAGTTGAGCCCAGCACCGGACCCACATCCTAGATATTTGGTAAATCTCTCACAAGCTCTCTAATATCAGACACTCGGTTTCACATAAAAAAATGCTAGACACTCGAACCCACACCTTTGGGAGCAGAAGGCCTTCCAATTTTTCATGCCATTCTTCAAATTGCAATTAGAGATGCCAAGAGTTGCACCTTCCTCCTTCATATCAACCCCCACAATATGCCATTGACAATTGCAGTTCTGACTTAGAGGGGAACTGCGCCATGAACTTTCCCTCCCCCATGCTCCTTCAAAATCCAGTTCCATTTAAGGATTCGGTATGTCTTGCACCCGGACGTCCGGCGCGTGAGTGCGTCCGGACGCTGGTCCGTTACGAATCTCACTCGCCCCTGACACACGAGCCGGTCCATTACGATCCCTGCCCGCCCCTCCCACGCATGGGAGCCCGTCTGCCTCCTGCACATGGTAGGGAACAGAACTAGCTTAGTGTCCTCCACTCCCCACCACTCCCCCGTCGCCAGTTCCCTAACACAGCTTGTTCCTCCATCGCACCCCCTGTCCTCAGTTCCCTAACACAGCTCGTTCTCCCACCACGCCCTTGTCCCAAAAGAGCATAAAACATTTCAATTGCAACATTGCAAAAAAATATGGAAAAACTATATGGTTCAACATTGGATTGTAAGTATTGCAATATCGCAAAAATATATATTACAACATTGAAAAACATACACTGATAATATCAAAAATAATATACTGCAACAACGAAAAATTTGTAGTGCAACATCGAAAAGACATATACTGCAACATTAAAAAAACAAGTACTGCAACATCGAAAAAATATATACTACAACATCAAAAATTATATGCCGCAACATCAAAAAAATTTCACTACAACATCTCAAGCAATTGTATTGTAACATCACAAAATTATCTGTTGCAACGACCCAAAAATCCCATTACAACATTCAAAAATCATTTGTCACAACATCACAACAAACCTATTGCAACACGGGAGAAACAACAAAAAAAATCGTACGGCAAACAGTCCCTGGACGAATTCACCGGAAGGGGGAGGGAAGAGAAGCCATAGCCACTGGAACCCTAGGCACCGCCATGTCCCTTAGATCCAGAGAAGGAGGCGGAGGAGGATGAGAAGGAGGGCTCAGATCCAGAGGGGAGGAAAAGGAGGAGCACTCAAATATAGAGGAGGAGGAAGAGGGTTTAGATCTAGAGAAGGGCTGACCTACCTCGTTGGAGCCGTCGTCATCGTCCTCGTCTCTAGTGGGGAGAGCGGGTGCTGGGTCATAATGGAGCTCGCTGAAGAGGGGAGGAAGGGAGGGAGGAAGGAAGGGAGCGCGGGGCAGCAGTGGCTGTTGGGCGCGAGCGCGGTGTTTCTTGTGGGAAGCTCGTGTGTCCGACTGCGGTAGCAAGCGACCAGAGACATGCGGGACAGAAATGGCGAGGGGATCAAAGGAATAAAAGCAGCACTTCTTTTCTTGTGAGGCATGACTGGTGGTTTTAGTTAGGCTGCAGGCCGGGTGTGCGGCGTCCGGATAGGACGGACACCCGCACAGTACGTATAATTACGGTTAAGGATTCTTTTTAGTTGTGACATCAACTAATCCTTGTTCAGTGGCCCCCCCCCCCCCACCCACACACACACACAACACACCACCACCACAACTACAGAAACCACGGCCATCTTGGAATCCTTCTTGGCCCACGGCAATGGCAGATGACGGAAAGTGATAAAACCCAAACGGAGAATATCAAAGTTATAAAATTTATAAAGACCATAACATTAGTAGAGAATAGTTGCACACATTGCGATTTTTGTTCCTTAATCGTGTAGTAAGTACATCTTTTCATCACAAGGATCAAAAGACAAACATGCATAAAAAGAACCAAAGAGCACCAACTAATAATGAATGGAAAATACAAATAATCAGTGGATGGAAACAAGCTCAAGGCTGAGCGGCCCCAAATCAGTAGGTACACGTGTACGGTTCTCAGACAGTTCAAAAGATAGTAATACAAGAACTAAAACGAGGTCTTTAAATGTGATGTCTACATAACGCACGCGGAGCACAAAAATCAACAACTGAACAATGACGTGGGCATCTCGACGTCGTCGTTGGGATTCCATATGGCTACCTCAAACGTAACAAGCTCAAGGCTGTGCCGGCGCCCCAAGCTAGGCTCGAACACACAAGGCTTCCATGGTGCATGCCAACAACGCAATCTCCTGTGAGCGTGGCCAAATCAGTCCACGCACATGTCTCGATATCGTATGCTCTCAGTGCAGACGTCGTGTCGACCCACACGAGTATCCTCCCGTCCTCCAGAACCTCCAGCGGATAGTGGTACTGCTGGACCGATGCAGAAATCCTGAAATAGTAGTGCCCCCTGGTCTTCTTGTCCACCGGCGTGCACTGCAACGTGTACCGTCTACTCCAGCGGCGTGGCGCCGTGTCGTCGTCGTCGTCGTCGTCCATGTCTTCCAAGAACCAGAGCTCGGTTGAATTCTCCTCGACGTTGCAGTAGACTACCACCAAGTTGTCGCCCAACCTGGCTAGCTGAAACCGTTTTCTCAACGATGTAATTGAGTACCACCAAGGATCTGGATGACGACGATATCGCATGGTGGGCACGACCTTGTCCGTGCAAGCTACAAGACTACTTGTCAGGGCCCTCGGAGAGTCGCCGGCTTCCACTCTTCTGTCGCCATGTCGAACACCGCTATGATATCTGCCTCCATGTCGTAGTCGTCTTCGTCTTCCGCCCCCCTACCCACCAGAAAGTAGGCGAGGCGACAACCGCCATGTTGATCCTCTCCTGAGTTTCTTTGGCAATCTCTGGTGGAGTGACCCTTCTCTTCTCCATGGAAGAAACAATATTGCTTCCACTGCCGCTGCTTCTGATTCTTTTGCCACCCTTTGTTCTGACCTCCTCCTCCGGCTTGGTTAAATCCGCGTTCTGAGTTTCGCGGTTCTGCTGGCGGATGGCTACGTCCCGACTTGTCGTTCCTTGGTTGCTCAATATTCATCATCTGCCCACCAGCCTCTCGCTGAGGACGGCGCTCATCTTGGCTAAGGTTCTTCTTCTGCGAGTTTTTGTCATTGCCCTGCTTCTTCTGAGAGTTTTGCTGCTCCAGCCTCTTGCGGAAGTCGTTGTCCGACTTGCAATACTTCTCGAACTCATGGTACAGCTCGTGCATGGATGCTGGCTTTTCTCTGGCCAAGTAAGCGGTTTCTGAGCCCTATATAAGGGGAGTGATGCCGCCATTAAGACAGTAGAGAGAGCATTTACTGTTTACACCTACTGTTGAGCCCACTGTTCAATGTTCTTCAGTCTCTCACTGCAACGCGTGAGGAGGCTCCTGATTCACCGTGTTGCTGGGGAGTGCAGTGCGCATTTTCCCAACATCGTTCCTATGCTCAAGTTTGGTTGAGAAGACGAAGTCTATGTCTGCTGACAATCTATGCTAACTCTGATGATTGCCCGTGAAGGAAGAGCCTTCAATGCTGATGTGCTACGTCAACTTTGATGAAGATTTATTTGTGTTTCCACTAAAATAATGATATACATAGAGGTGACCAAGTGTTGTTATACCTTATCAACTTGTAATTCTACGACGTATGACTATGGTATCAGCTGATATTTGATAATGTGATGGCTCTCTCGTGGACTACCACATTATAAACTATATCTATGGATTTTCTCTTTGTGGAAAATCATGATCGTTTCAGAAGGGCGCATGGGTGGTACCGGTGCCAGCACTCCTAGGGACTGGGTCTTTGCCAAAGTGCCTAGGGCTTTGCCTAGCGCTAAATGTCAGACACTTGGTAAAGCTTCTCTTTGTCGAGCACCACACTCGGCAAAGAAGGTTTTGCCGAGTTCCTAGCACTCGGCAAAGGTGGGCACTCTGCGAAGACCATCTATGCTGAGAGGGAGGTGGAGGCGGACGAGGACGAGGATAAGGTGGGAGGTTTCACATCCTCTGGTACGTCGAGTGTCTACTTGCGAGGTGCTGCTACCTACCTCCGTGACCGCATCCTCTTCAACGCTTAGTGATTCGTCCCCATGGGCAAAGGTAAGTTACTTTACATTTTATCACTAGTACTTCATATGATATTTTCAAAATTTCATAATAGAAACTAATATGTTTTCTTAATCACTTGTGCGACTTTAAAAGTCAATGTGCGACTTGCGACGGAGACGGGCGGGCGATTAGCCAGTGAGCCTTCCCTGCAATTAATTTTTTTTCTATTTTTAAAAGTCAATTTTGTATTTTCTATACAAAGATTTCTACAGGCGGTTTTCCTAACTGAACCTCAGTTACCCACCTGTGGAGTTGGCCCATTTCTACTAGCCTCCAGCGCGGGCGGTGCTGAAAAAACACAAACGCCAATAGAAATAGGTTAACAGCCGTGCCTCTGTACTAGTGTGAACAGATAAAGCTAATCAGTTTCATTCCACACTAAAATACATATCATTGCCTTATCTGTTTTTTTACTTAGAAGGTGTGGCCAACTAGCAATATAAAATATATGTAAATCGAGACAGCAGCAAAAATATCCTTGCTGTGATGTTTGCTTTTCTTATTTGTAGCGGCCGTGTGGCGGTTTTGCAGAAGTGCAGTGTCGATGACAGTAAAATCGTGATAGGCGGCAGCGGCAGTATCTGACGTGCGGCCTTTTATTCTCCTTTCCTCTATGATCCGCATCCCTTATTGTACATATATTCTACGCCAATTTACAGGTGGAAGTGTAGGAATCAAGGTTAATAATGACATTGGACCCTACTTCAAAATCAAACGTGGACTCCGACAAGGAGATCCGATGTCACCTATCTTATTCAACATTGTCGCAGATATGCTAGCTCTCCTTATTAACAGGGCAAAAGCTGACGGTCAAATAAGAGGTGTTATACCCCACCTAATAGATTATGGTTTGTCCATATTATAGTACGCGGATGACACCATTATCTTTCTGAATCACGACCCAGAACAAGCAAAGAATTTGAAACTGTTGCTTTGTGCTTTTGAACAGCTATCAGGGCTGAAGATCAATTTCATAGATTCTTTTAGCTTTTCTAGGTGCTATGTGACCAATTTATAAGCTATACGGTCACTTGAGCTTATCAGCTGAATCTGTCAGCCATTCAACAGTGTTTTTCTCACACAAATCAGCGAATAGTACTTTCTGCCATGGCTTTTCTAAGTACTATTGACCAATATGTTTGCAAACCGTAGGAGCAGTAGTGAAAGTTGACCAGATAGGACATGATGTAGACACAAGCCACACAACGTGATCACCATTAACATGGGACTGATTGGTTCCACTTGCCAAATTTTAGCCAACTAAACTTAGTTATTTTAGTAGTTAAACTCCCAAACACAATTAAAAAGAAGTTAAAATAGTTTAGTCTCACTAGTCACCTAAAAGTAGATAAAATAGTTTTAGCTAGCTAAAATTTAGCAACGGAAAGTACAGGGCCAAAAAGGAGAATACCTATAGTCGATGAGCAAAGAATAAAGAAAGATTGTCCGCAACCAACAACACGTATTCCTTCCAGGAACAAAGTGTAAAGCATCCAAATAAAGAAGTCTGCCCCCACCCATATTGGGAAACTTGTATTATTGTATTCTCATCATCATGAGCATTGTTGTATCTATTTTGAGCAGCGCTGCTACAAATCATCGCTCATCAACTTTGTAGGGACGACTGCTACAAATCCATTTTCTAGAAATTACGAAATCAGGCCAAAAGAATAGAAAAAAGTTATTAATCTGGGGACGCCTCTACCGGTCAGCCACACGCCTGCTCGTACAAAAAAGAGGCACTATTGCCATAAATCCTTTTTGTAGTAGGTGACCTAGGTAATAGTGTAGTTCTGTCATTGAAGTTGCAAATGTATTATCAATTGTAATAATAAATATATGATGTTTATAATCTTTCTGAAACAGAATATGATGTAAAAAAGGCGAAGCACATGACCTAAGGTGCTTTGTACAACATAGTTGAGGACATCTGCAAATTTATCTTGAAAGAAGTCATTCCATACGAAGAAAAATATCACGATGCTATCAGCGTCTTAGCAAGGCTAGACTATAGAGTGCTAACATAGATTAGTAGGCTAAACCTTAGTCAAGATTATTATTAGAGCAGAGGCTTTATATTTGTCAGCACAAACTTTAATATACATTAATGTATGATATAATTAAATTGTATGTTGTTGTACTTGAGATGATCCAATAGAGTTTACTAGTTTAAATATCAATATATACATATAATAGGGTTTGTTGGGAAAATTTGGAAAAAAAAAGGCGAGACTGGACATCGATTTCCACTAGCAGTTGTTGGCTTAAGAGAACCGCATGTGAAAATCGATTTTCATTGGCGGTTGTCTTAGCATAACCGCCTGTAGAAATCGATTTTCATAGGCGGTCCTCAATTAATCGCTAGTGGAAAGATCCATTTCCACTGCGCCCCTAGCGCTGGCGGTTCTGTGAAACACCTGTAGACATGGCTTACGAGCTTCTCTGTACTAGTGTCACAAAGCAATTGGTATGAACGATTTAGATCATATCCATTCTATAAGGTTGGTTCAATCCTTAAGCCAAATGCTAGAGCTCCATTTGCCGTCATTATTGGAAACTCAAATTCTTCTATGTGTGCGAAAACGCAACCGTCAAAAAAATATATTTCTAGCAGTGTATCGTGAGAAAAATATACACAAAAATAAAATGACAGAAAAATTGAATTTTTCTATGTGTTTGCTGTTAGAAACAATTTTTCCGTGGGTCTCACATGCATAGGAAAATTACGATCAACCAGATTAAAAATATTTTTTCTATGTGTTAATCCTCATAGAAAAAAGCAAAAGCCGAAAGAAAAATGATTTTTCTGTTAGTGTTATCCCATCCAAGTTGCAGAGGTGCCCTCACGGGAAAATTGTATTTTTTCTGTCGGTTAAGATGAACGCACAGAAAAATGTGTTAGCAAACCACCGGCAGAATAAATACACTTACCCATGCAGCAAATTAGATACAATAATTATTTGGAACCAGTAGCAACAAATATTAAAATATGGACTATCCATACAGTGATTTCTTCACAATATATCCAAATGTTCAGCGCATTCATTCATAGCATGTAGGTGGAGGCGTCGTCAATCTTATCCCCGTTAGACAGCTTGGCCTTGGCATCAATTGGGGTTGAGGCTGATTTGCAACGCGCCATGCCAGCGTGATCAAGTATGTCTTCGGCGTATCTTTGCTGAGAGAGGTAGAAACCAGCAGAGGTTCTCTTTTTTTGATTGAACCAGCAGAGGTTCTCTTGACATCAATGCCATCAATGCCAAGAAAGAACCAAAGTTCACCGAGGTCTTTGATGGCAAACTCAGCACGTAGACAATCAACAATGCTTTGGAGGAGAATTTGAATGGAACCCGTACGAACCATGTCATCAACACAAAAGAAGAAGATAGGCGATGTCAGGACCACATTGCAGGACAAACAACGAGGAGTCAGAACGGGTTGGTTGAAAACCAAGTTTGATAGCATAAGAAGCAAAGCGATCGAACCATGCCCGCGGTGCTTGCCGAAGGCCATAGAGTGATTTGTCTAGAAGACAGACGGCATGCGGGTGCGGAGGATCTGGAAAACCCGTTGGTTGCTGACAGAGAACATGTTCCTGAAGGGTGCCATGAAGAAAAGCTTTGGAGACATCGAGTTGCCGTGTCAGCCATTGGTGAGAACCAGCAATGGTAAGAACAGTGTGAATTGTGGTAGATTTGACGACCGCCGTGAAAGTTTCGCCGAAGTCGACACCGGCACATTGTGTGAACCCGTGCACCACCCAGCAGGCTTTATAGCGATCAATCAACCATCAGGTTTGAGTTTGTGAGTAAATAGCCACTTGCCAGAGATGATATGAGCACCAGCGGGTCGATTGACAAGGCGCTAGGTGCGATTAGGCTGAAGAGCACTGAACTCACGTTCAATGGCAGCATACCAATGGGGATCACGCATCGTGGCACGAACAAAAGAGAGAGGTGAAATCTCAAATGCTGTAGTAGTGAGTGCATAGCGCAGATTCCGTTTGTGGATGCAGGCATGGGCACGTGTGACCATCGGATGTTGTGGTGGTGGAGGTGGTTACATAGATGCAGGCGCATTGGGCGTGGTGGAGACAGGAGAGGGAGATATAAGAGCTGATGCCGAATTTTCCGATGAAGGCATAAAAAAAAAACACCCCCACTCAATATAACTCGACTCGGCAATATTG
>Ga0182004_10005275_pt1 | contig 10526 bp, 11 predicted proteins | sample Sormic07211540_1_FD_120479 | JGI IMG/M metagenome (GOLD analysis project Ga0182004, IMG submission 120479) | Endophyte microbial communities from Sorghum bicolor roots, Mead, Nebraska, USA - 072115-40_1 MetaG | ecosystem: Host-associated > Plants > Roots > Unclassified | place: USA: Nebraska...
TGGATAAAAAGCTTGTCCGTGTCTTGCGTCACCATCGAGTTCGTAGTTTGCGCACCGTCTGCCGATAAACTACTACCGTGGGTATACCCCAAGGTAGACTGCCGACTAGCTTTCGTCGACACTATATGTTTTAGTCACTTGCCAAATCATAAGATTTGCCAAGTGATTTTTACCAAATTGTTAGAGTATATACTAATATTAGCTAGAGGATCTAAACAGAGCTTAGCTAATAGCTCCGCTAGTAAAAAGCTATAAGTTAGTTAGCTATTAGCTGTTTGGATCAAAGACCCTTATGTTTTACAAAGGGAACTAAACACAAGAGAGCTAAAAATGACGAATAGCCATTCCTCTCGTCTCTTTTGTCTTCATGCACTACATCTTTGCCTTTTGCCCTCATTTTGCTCCCTCCACCTTGTTGGCACAACACTCCAAATTCCCGCCTCTCGAAGTTATAAGAAACTTCTACTACTCTAATGTTTTGTCCTATAACCATTGACCTCCCTCATTCCTCCTGAGCTGAGCATCACCTTAGTTATGGTTTGGTTTGTCATCACCGTCTCTCTTTTTACGCCTTTTTCGCTTGAACTTAGCAGTACTTTTTTAGCGAAGGAATAATATTTTTCTCTCACAACAAATCAGCATCAGCAGCAACATCAGCCAAATTTCAATATTGTAGGAGTAGTTTTGATGGTGCCATTGCTTGCAACATGAACAACCACTTGGTAGTTGGCGTCGACACCTCAATCACCTCTACTAAGTGTCTGGCCCACCATCATGGCAAGAAGTGGAGACTTCCTTGGTCTTCACCTTTAGCTCCGGTAGCCATGCCACATCACCTACCAAACCTAAAATCCTTAACCCTAGCAATACCGATCATGAAGCAAAGTTCTTCCAACAGAATAAAAGGTTACATTATTCATCTTGTTCTTCCTTTTTTTTTGTTGTCTTCCATATTTTTCAGCCATCGGTTCCTTCTGATATGTGTTGTCAAATACCTTTTCAAATCAAGAGAACTCTCTTGTTTTACTTCCTCCAATTCTTAATATAAGTCTATTTACCTTTGTACTAAGTTAACCTTTTGTTTGGATCATGAATGGCTAAAAAGTTGTGCGGATGTTGATGTTGTATCCATTGTGGAACATACTAATGCTCTTATAATACTCCCTCCGTATATAATTTAGAAGTCGTTTTGAATAAGGTTTGGGTCAAACATTGAGAATATAAATCAATAATTTTTAAATTGTTGAGTTTGCAAATGTGAAAAGTATATGAATAGATTTATCTTGAAAGATACTTTCATAAAAGTATCATTTTTTGCTAAATATTTTTATAAAAATAAGTGGTCAAAGTTATGTTTTGCAGACCATGTCACTATCCTAAACGACTTCTAAATTCTATACCGAGCGAGTATGTAACTTATCTACCCCCTCCAATTCAAATTATAAGATATTTTAGCTTTTCTACATACATTAGTTTATTATATTTACATGCATATATCTAGAAAAACAAACTTTTATTAGCTTTTCTAGAGAGAGTATTTAAAAGGATATATTATTGGTTGACAAAATGTAAGATAGGAGGACGTGTCAATGCCTTATTGGACTTCTATATATTTATTAAAATATACTCTCTGAAAGATTCAAATTTCTAGAATCCGTGTCAGTCAAACTTTTTTAAGTTTGACTAACTTTATAGAAAAGAGTAACAATATTTATGACATAAAATGCGCATCATATGAAAATATATTCTATGATGAATCTAATGATACTAATTTGATACCATAAATCTTAGTATTTTTTCTAGAAATTTGGTCAAAGTTTAAAATTTTTGACTTAGAACAACTTTAGAAATTGATTTTTTTTTAGACGGAGGGAGCATTGAAGAGAGTAGTTCTTTTATTAATGAAATTCTCATAAAATTGAATTTAACGTGTTCAAAAAGAGACCGCCCGCTAGCCGTGAGCCGTAGCCACTAGCCAGGAGCCTCCTTTGAAAGCCCGCCGCTCGCACCCACCGAACCGTTCAAAGCTGCCGAGAACAGCGCGTCCGTTTTCAAACCTTTTCAAATTCCTCTCCTCTCCTTGCAAGTCGCGCAATAATACCGTTCATTCGATAGTTTCACCGTCCCTCCATCTCCGGCGGCTTCGCTTCTTCCCTCCCGCTCTCCCCCTTTTAAATCAAACCCTCCTCCCCACGGTCTCTTCTCTATAAACCCTAGTCGAAGCCAGGGAGCGCGCACTCCACTCCCCAACCCGATCCCCCAAGATCGCGTCCGCCGCAGTCGCCGCCTGATATGGCTACCCCGCCGCCACCGCCCATGCCGCCGATGCGCGTCTCCTGCGGCTCCCTTCTACAGGAACTGCAGGTTCGTCCGACCCTGCCACCCAATGCTTCTTTCGTTGTTTGATCTGCGATTCTGCCCAATGTCGACTGGATCTTGGGTGTCACGTTCTTGGCCGGTGATTCTGGCTGCTGCGGTTCTTGGTGGGTGAGGGGTTTGGGTCTGCAGGGAAAATACATGGTGTTGTTTGGCGTATAATTTTGCGGGACCGGGCTCCGAATTTTTGGGGTTTCGTGGTTCCCGGTCTTGATTTTGTAAGGACACGCTGGAACTGAGTGCCGATTTTGTGTCCCTTCATTCATTCTTCTTGGCCTAGTTCGTGAATTTCGGGCACCGAGGCACGGCCATTGCATTTCTTGGTGTCGAATTGTGCCATGATGGTTGGATCCTGGGGACAAAGTTGTCCCCTCTCCGGAAATTCCCTGTTTCCTGGTTCTCTTGGCGCTAATTCTGGCCTCGTTTGTCCCCTGCCGTTTGCATCCGTGTTTCCGTACCTATGGGGAGCGCGTTCTGATTGTCTTTGTCTCTTTCTGTGTCGCGTTGGATGGGTCTCTCTCTCTACATCCTGTTTGGCTTTGCATTACGGTACTAAACACCAGAATTTTGAATCAGGGACTATGGGGAGAAATCGGTCAGGATGAAATGGAAAGAGATCGGATGATACTGGAACTAGAGGAGGATTGTCGCAATGTTTACAGGCAAAAAGTGAATCAGACTAGGAAGCAGAAGGCAGACCTGCTTCAAGAGCTGTCCTTTGGCAAAGCTGATATTGATAAGATCCTTTCTGCTCTTGGAGAGAGAGAAACCTTTCCCAGGGTAAGTTTTTGTGTCATCATTCAGTTTCTGTGGTTGTTGTAGTTGTAGACTTTTTGTTTTCAAACTGACACTCAGAAAAAAAATTATCTGTTCAGTCAGAGAAGCTTGGGGGCACGTTAATGGAACAGCTTGCTAAGATAGAGCCAGTTCTAGAAGATTTGAGGCGCAGAAGGGATGATAGAGTAAATGAGTTCAGGGCTATTCAGTTGCAGATAGTTCGATTGCAAGCAGAAATTTCAGGAGTCATTGATCATGGGGATCCCGCTGCTCCTATGGTAGATGAGAATGATCTATCCTTGAAGAGATTAGGGGAATTGAAGGAACAACTTAATGATCTTCAGAAAGAAAAGGTTGAATATTGAGCTATAAAATTTTCTTTCCCAGGTTGCTTAGCTGCCATTCTTAAATTGATTGTTTTTTTTTTTCAGGAATGCAGGCTGCAAAAAATTGACATCCAGACTAACAGTATTCAGGAAATGTGCAGTATAATGTCTATTGATCTCAAAGTGGCTCTAAAGGATGTTCATCCCAGTTATGCTGAGCTGGGAAGAAGCAAACCCATGAGTATTAGCAACAGCTCACTTGATAGACTATCGGAAAAAGTGCATGCGTTAAATCATGAAAAGAAACAAAGGCTTCGGAAGGTGTGTATATTGTTCAAGCCAGTTATTTCATTGTAACAGAGATCAGCATATATATTACTGAAATGCCTTCAATCTCACATATTTCCCATTTTTTTCCTGATGTCGAGCACACTAGCCATTGAACTTGACCTTAAAGAACAAAAAATTGATGAAATTTGCCTTAGAAAAGTTTCAGGTTAGAAAATCATATATTTTCCCAACACCAAATATGCCATGTTACATTTTCTTCACCCCTGCACTAAATATTCACAGACTATGACCCTTCATTATTTAAATATAAAAAATATACAAGTAAAATATTAAAACAACTCAGTGCTCAATAAAAAACTATTTTAGTGGCTCGGTGTTTACAATCTTGAAGTCTAAGATATTGGAGGCCACTGCCTTGAAACCCTTGGTTTTGTTGGTCACTTGCCATTCTGTGTCTAGTGACGCAGGAGTAATACTTTTTTTTTCCAGAGTATGGTTTGCTTGCTCATTCCTCACAATTTAAAAAGTACATTGCTTTTGCTATCAATTGCTATTTTTTACCTATTTGACTTAAACCTTGTGAGTAGTTTGTTTTCGGTACAAAACATTTATTCCCTGTGGTTATTTAGTTATCCCTGCATGTACTTTGATAGTTTAGATTATATATTTCCATTGTGTTCAGTGTGCTACTTCATTGAAAATCACACTCTATTGCAGCTCCAAGATCTTGGCAGCACACTCATTGAGTTATGGAACCTCATGGACACACCAATTGATGAACAAAGAAGTTTTGACCATGTGACTTCTCTTATTAAAGTCTCACCAAATACAGTGATGCCCCCAGGATGCCTTGCACATGAGCTTATTGAGAAGGTAATTGTATTACTCTTTCCCCCCTTTGAATCTTGTTGATGTCAATACTTCAAATTTATTCTAGTTCTTAAACAGAATCCTTCCCCTCCTCTTATATAGGCAGAGAATGAGGTTAAGAGACTGACTCATTTGAAAGCCAGCAAAATGAAAGAGCTAGTCTTCAAGAAAATGACTGATCTTGAGGAAATCTATAGAAGTGTTCACATGGATATTAATGGTGACTCAGAGCGGCGAGCCCTCAGTGATCTCATTGATTCTGGTTAGCTTCTTTGTTGTACTTTCATTTCATACCGAAGTGGTTTCCTGTATTTTGCTTTGTTTCTTCCAAAGTTCCCTTGATGCTCCAGCTGGTTTCTTAATGTAGCTTGTGTTGTCCAGTCAAATTCTTTTTTTTTTCTCAAATACGCAGGAGAGCTGCGTATCATTGTATTAATAGAAGAGTAGTGTCCAGTCAAATTCCGCCATTGCCATCTATGCAAACAATAATCTGCCCTTGGCTTTGTGGAATTGCATTATGATTTGATGCTCGTCTTCTCAGTCAACATTCTTTGCTGTTAATGTGTTAATTAATTATGTATCATTGTCCATACTTGTGCACAGTATAAGCTCAAGGTCCTATGTCTAGTGCACACCACCATGATTCTGTGATTGGAATATATATTCTGTTTATTTTCTGCTGTGTAGTTCAAAGGAATAAATGAGATAAGAAAACAAAACATTATAATGAATGAAGACATTATCCTTCTTGCTGTATGCTGCATTTTCTAGTACATTTTTCCTTTTGTGTTGATGGTCATTTCCAATTTAATTCTACCCTGTTGTGACGTTATGTGAATTTCTGGTCGCTTGATTTAATTCTACCTTGATTTCCCCATTCTATATTGAAATGTTTGAACTAATGTGACAATTCACTCCTCAGTTTACTCCATGGTTTCCTACAGCCATTTAGTAGCTGATTCAGTAATTCAAGAAAAAAAACTTTGATCTGTAGGTAGAGCAGATCTTTCAGAGTTGCTGACAAGAATGGATATTCAAATTGCGGAGGCAAAAGAACATGCATTAAGTAGAAAGGATATTCTAGAAAAGGTGGAGAAGTGGACATCAGCATCTGAAGAGGAGACTTGGCTTGATGAATATGAGAGGGTAACATAATTTTGTTTATCGATCCTTATTTGCTCTTCTTTAAAGAGTTCATGCATTATACATCAAGCCTAACAATATTACAGTGCCATATCTGTTCTATAATCGCACCTAATTTCCAACCTTGATTTCCATCCCAGGATCAAAACCGCTATAATGCTGGCCGAGGAGCTCACATAAATCTCAAGCGTGCGGAGAAAGCTAGGACATTGGTCAGCAAACTTCCATGTAAGCTGTATACTTGCTCATACTTCTACTGAAAAATTTCTAAGAGCTTAAATGCCCCCTACATACTGAATAATTATCGAAACATTCCAGAAGGCTGCAGTATCCTATATGATTATCATTTGGGGTTGTTTGGATAATAGATACAGCAACTTAAGACTTCAGACTATGTATTGGCCTGTTCACTTCAACTTCTTCTGACCGCGTTGCAAGCTGTGGCTGCACCACCAAAGTCACGTTCCTACGAACAGGCCCTATATTTTATACAAAGCAACGCACACAACTATAAAATAGGAAAAACCAATTTACAAAAGATTCTTCTGCAGTGGTTACCATGAGTTATATTTTTTTTTGTGTGTGATCTTCGTTGTCTGAGCAACTTGTGTTTGACTTGTCTATTCACCGCCTCCATGCCATTCTCACAAAAAGAAAAGTACTATTCCATTCAAGTGATCTCTTTTGGAAACATGTGTTACACACCTCTATTAGTGATTCACATGTTCCCCTATTTCAAGTCAAATTTACGTTATAGTTTAGGCCTGTTTTTAACAGTGCAGTTTAATTACTTTCAGTTATTTGCTGTTGCTGCTTGCTGCTCATTCATCTACTAGTATAATCTCTAAAATTTCAACTTGATCTTACCTCTTATTTCATTTTACAGCTCTTGTGGAGAACTTGACTGCTAAAATTATAGCTTGGGAAAAGGAGAAGGGTATGCCATTTATGTTTAACAAGGCAAGTTGAATTACTCATTGTTCTTGTCAAACAAAAAGGCTTGTTAGTTTGAAACTGTGAATTTGGTAATTTGGTATACTCATGTACAGGTGAGGCTGTTGCACTGTTTAGAAGAATACACCTGTACAAGACAGCAAAAAGAAGAGGAAAAGCGTCGCTCAAGGGTTGGTTTTTATTTTGCATATCTTCTGTTCCATAAAGTCATGGTTATGTAAGCATGTTATGTTTTTTTAGTTTACCTTCTTTAGCCTGTTTTCTTTTTATATGTTTTTTTTGTGATGGAAATGTTACAATACTTGCAAAACTATCCTCTGATTAATATACTGCCATGTGACTTTGTGTAATTCCATCTGCAAATCTAAAGTCCAATGATGTTTCAACTGTTTTCAGGAATTGAAGAAACTGCAAGAACAGTCTGGTACAGAGCAAGGTGCCAAGTTTGTAACGAAACCAAGCCCTATCCGTCCTCTTTCTGCAAGGAAGCCTCTTGGGAGCTCTAATGTCAATAATATTGGTGGAACTCTGACCGGCCGCCGTATTTCTACCCCTATGTCACGGAAGGGTAGGCCATCTTCTGGAAGGGTGCAGGAAGCTGGCAAGACTGCCGTGACACCAGCAAACTATGTTGCCCTTCCCAAGGACCAGCAAACTATGTAATCACCACCTATAAGTTCAACCTAGTCTGACCATCGCTTGCCTTCTCACTTGATCGGCCTATATAGTCTTGACTCCAGTGTCTATGCGTGTTTTCAGACTTGAGAGTTGCTATCCTGAATAGTATAATTTTCTCTTTTGAATAGCTGTAAAATTTTACGGCTTGTTTCTTTCCCATCATGAAGGTGGCTCATATGTAATCAAGTGCCAGCTTTAGGTAGACTTGGTAGAGAAGAGCCTGGCTCAGCTCAGATAATGATATAAATTGATTTGGTTACCTACATTGAGAATGTGGTAGCATTACGACGAACACCAATGTTTCTGTCTTGTGGCTCGCAAGGAGCCTTGCTATGGAGAAACGAAGGCAAATTCCAGTTTCCGCCGGTGCAGCCTTTTGCTGCTTTTAGGGAGCGTGCCTGATACAGATCCGTACATGTCTTCGAACCAAAGGGTACCTGCCTGTCCGAAACCAGCGCTCACAATGCAGACTCTATTATAGAGTCTAAAGTTATTTATTATTTCGAACAATGTGGACTTAAAGTCTAAATAAGACTTAGAGTCTTATTTTTTCTACCTCTTTCTTCAATAAATATGCTGCTACATCAGCAAAATACTATAAATAATATGTAATTAATTATTTTGGACCTGGGCAGATGCCGGCTTCTATAGCTGCCACTGTTGCTCTCGCCTTTCCCAATTCAATCCTCTCGCATCTTCCTTCCTGAATCATTTCTTTTTCTTCTCCGCACCAGCAATCGATTGCTGCTAGTCTGATCTACCATCTATTTTGCTTGGCTCGAGATTGCATCCTGCTCAAGCTTCGATTGGAAGTAGGTTGTCTGCAGGCTCATCCCCTTCTCCCCTCTCTGATTCCTCCATCGATTTTGCTTCATATCGTTTCTTGCTGGCTGGTTCTTGCATCTCCTCCGCAGTCATCTGCATATCTCGGCTCTTATCTATTTTGCACCATTCATCTGGTAGATTTTCTCCATCTTCCTCCCTCATCTTGCCTGCACCAAGATCTCCGACATTTTGGTGCTGTTCATCAGCAGCTTTGCAGCGCCAGTGTCTCCTCCACCTTCGAGCTTGCCGCCAGCGGCCGCGTCGTTTACTCCTTTGCGGACTGCACCTTCTCGAGGGTGCTCGTGGTGGCGCAGTGCTAGGGGCAGGGCTTCTCGTGGCGCCTGTCCCCAAGGGAAGCCTACTCCTCGCTCTGCTTACACCACGGCGACAGGGTCAAGCTTCTCCCCGCGTGCCTTGACCACTTCCTCGCGGCGGCGCAGCCAGGATCGGATGCTCTACACCAACGTGCACGAGAGGATACATGCATCTGATTGCAGTGAACCTTGCAAGAGGAGTGACGAGGTCTAGAGTAACTCTGAAGTACTCTCGTGGTGGTTTGCTTTTGGCTTTTGGCTCCGTTGTGTGCTTCCCTTGCTGCGAGGCACTCTGAAATATTGGCGTGGAATCTTGGTGTGGGATCCTGGCTGGGGATCTTGTCACGACATCAGTCTGCAACAAGCTTTAGCTCATTGCACGCAATAGGAGGGAGTGGAGTCCGACGCCACAGGCTCCATGAGTCTGTTAGCGTGAAACTGTCAAGGTATGGGAGGTGGCCTTGGTAGCCCTAAAATGCTCCATCTTCAGAGGTTGATCTACTCCACCAAAGCACAGGTAATTTTTATTTCAGAAACTAGAAACTCCAAGCTTAGTAAGACTGATCTGATTAATAGATTTAATGTTAACAAGGCTCATGTAGTTCCTGCTAATGGTCTTTCGGGTGGTCTGTGGCGCCTTTTCAACTATGATGTCGATATAGTAGTTCTAAATTCTAGTCCTAATTTCCTTTTCTGTATGTGTGACCACAAACTTCTTCATAAGAAATTTGGCCTTGTGTGTGTACGGAGACCCCCATCATCAAAGAACTGAACTGATTTGGAGACAGATTAGAGATTTTGTTATAATATATCAAAATCTGCCTATTATTTGTATGGGAGATCTTAATAATATCATGGATGTTAAGGAAAAGTTAGGTCCTAGATCTGCTAATGAGCGTGTTATCTCTCATTTTTGTTGCTTAGTTAAGGCTTGTGGTTTCTTTGATCTTGGCTACAACGGACCTGCTTACACTTGGACTAACAAGAGATTTAGCACTATGCCTACTTATGAAAGACTAGATAGATTTCTTGCTAACGCTAATTGGTGTTTATCTTTTCCCAATACTATGGTTTACAATTTGCCTATGCTAAAGAGTGATCATGCACCTATTCTTGCCATTCTCGATGCTAAGCCTAGGAAAAAACCGAATCACTTTAAATTTGAGAACTGGTGGCTTTTGGAGAAGGACTACATTGCTACAGCCAAGCAAAGCTGGTTGAAATCCTCCAATCGTCCCTTCTATTTGAAAACTCATTACCTGGCTCAAGATCTCACTAAGTGGCGCAAAACCAAACCAAAAACCTCCGACCAACTCCACGAAATTGAGAACAAGATCCTGAAACTCCAGTTGCTTCCCCCTAACCCACAGAACATTAGCATTCAAAAAGAGCTTGAATATCAGCACCAGACTACCCTTGCCAAAGAAAATGCCTACCACAAGCAGAGATATAAAAAGAACTGGTCTGTTAAGGGGGACAGAAATACCAGTTTCTTCCATCAAGCTATTATCAAGAGAGCTAGGAGAAACACTATTACCCACCTCCAGAACACCGATGGGTCCTTCTCCACCACCTAGGAACAATTAACAAAAACTGTAAATAATGCAGCTCCAGGACCGGATGGACTTAATGCAGCTTTTTACAAATCAGCATGGGAGTGGGTAGGTAAGAATGTTCATCAGTTAGTTACAGATTTTTATCAGACTGCCACTATGCCTCCAGAGATAAATTCTACTCCTATTGCTTTAATTCCTAAGATAAATGCTCCCATTACCCCCAAGGATTTTAGGCCTATAAGTCTTTGTAATGTCATATATAAGATCATTTCCAAATCTCTAGCTGAAAGGATTAAAAATCACCTTCCTCACATTATACATCCCTCTCAAGCTGCTTTTGTTCAGGGTAGACATATTGCTTCGAACATCATTATAGCTCAGGAAATAATTCACAGTTTTAACCTTAAAAGTTGGAA
>Ga0182004_10005276_pt1 | contig 10525 bp, 7 predicted proteins | sample Sormic07211540_1_FD_120479 | JGI IMG/M metagenome (GOLD analysis project Ga0182004, IMG submission 120479) | Endophyte microbial communities from Sorghum bicolor roots, Mead, Nebraska, USA - 072115-40_1 MetaG | ecosystem: Host-associated > Plants > Roots > Unclassified | place: USA: Nebraska...
ATCTATGAGTATCCTAGCCCAAACACCACGTTTACGCTAGAGATGATTACTCTAAACTCTACGTGAAGAGATCAAAGTAAACTCATAAACCAAAGAACAATAAAACAAAGAACTTACTAGAATATAGAAGTCGAAATACTGAAGAAACCTAGGAGCAAGCCTCGGGTTAGGAGACTTGATCCCGCAGGTACAACCTCGGAGTAGACACTAACAGGTTGGGCTTCCTCTGATCTACACCTCCACTCTATCTCTCTCAATCTAGTAGAACTAATTCTACTCTCACATTGGATGCTAAGCACTATGAGGTTGGAACCCTAAAGGAACCTCTCTCTGAATCCTCTCTGGAAAATATGTTAATGAATAATGGGGATTCGATTTCTCTAGGGGCCAGGGGCCTTGCTTATATAGCCCTCTCAAATGAATTTGGGCCGTCGGATCAAACCGACCTTGATTGAACGGTTCTTCTTGATCCTCAAAGGCGGTGAAGCATAATCCACGAGACTCGTGCTGATTGGTCAGCAGAGGAGGGCAGGTGCCCTGCCTATTGGCCCGCTCTATCTCCCGCTCATTCGTGTGGCTTCTGGAACCTTCTAGACTGAGGAAAATTGGCACACAAGTTAATATCTCTATGTAAACCCGACGTGTGGGCCTTTCTTCCTTATTTCATAATAATCCCCTGTAGAAATAGATAAACAGCAAAACTCGTGGAATTCTGTCAGATCAAACCCTAATTCTTGGTGTTGCTTGTATATTGGTCCTTTTCCTTATTTATTTCATGATTAAAATCAATACTTAAGAACCGTCAACAACCAACCAACTATCCCCCAACTTTGACAAAAGAAAATAGCAAATGAAAGGCTACAAAAGAACCTACGAGCATATATCTAAGGATATGACTACTTGACCCTCCGTCCAGGCTTTTTCAGTAAAAGAACAGAGATAGAGGCTCGGGGGTACTCGGTACATATCCTAAAAAAGAACCCTCAATTGTTTTAGAAACCAGAAGACCCTCTAGCTTTTTTGTACCAAATAGCAAGAGGCTCAGGGGGCTACACTCAGTGAGTGTGTTTTTCCATGACAAAAAACACACATCACCCAGAAAACCATCGAGAAGGTGACTCCAAGGTTTCTCTTAGAAAGAACTCAAATGACATCTTGTTCCTATCTGCCGAAGCTAGAAGAATCAAAGAATCTTTTAAGATCAACCATGGATTGCTGGGGTGATTGTCAGTATGGACCCCCATGGTTTCTCACTGGTAGGTGGGCCTCGGCCTGGCCTGCAATTCTAGGAGGAAGCGAATCGAAGCGTGTCTCCATCCCTGAGTAGTTGAAGGCCAAACTAGCTGGATTCTTATAGAAAGTACCTTCTATGTTAGAAATAGAACACTATCTATGAATCTATATAGGATAATAAACCTCTTCTTAGCCATCTCTACTGATATAAAAAGAGGCTAAGGGCACTCCTTGTAACAACGAATAACACACAACACCATACGATCAATACAACGCAAAGGATAATGCTGAGTGGACGTAAAGGCTTTTACTTAGGTTGACCTTGAGGGCCCGAACCAGGATAAATTGACTCTCTCTTGCATTAACCATCGAGTTCCAGCATATGTCAAAGTCCAAACAACCATCCCAGGTACCCTTGTGTTAGGCTATCGGTGGTGAAACATCGACAGTTACATCCAAACTCTTCCCTCTCTTTACCTCTCTTTTTCTAAAGACTAGATCCTAATGAGGACTAATCTTCTCTTGCTAGCTAACTCTAAGAGGTGGATCCTTTTATGGGACCCCTCTCTTGATCCTAACTGGAGATACAAACTAGTGTTTTATGATACTCTCAGCTAGGGGACTAGGGGCCTAGTTATATAGGTCGGCGGGATGAACCAGGTCCCTTGGATGAAACTAACTTCAATCAACACAAATTGTTTCTAAAAGGCATCGGGAGACCATCGTGCGAAGGTGCTGACAAGTGGACACGCGGAGGGTCGGCCGACCTACAGGCTAGGTCGGTTGATCTGGCTTAGTGCTAGGTGGGCCCTGCCTTCAGTGGGTTGCCTTCTTGTGTCCTATAGAGTCTTCTCAAGTTGGTGTCATAGTGAAGTATGCATTTTAGCCTGACGCCCTTTGACATCTTTCATCGTTTTCCTGGTAAAGCCCTACAAAAACAGTGATTCACCAAAACTTATGGAATTCTTTCAGTTTAACCCCTATTCTATGTAGTAGTTCCTTTTATGGCCTTTTTTATGTGTAGTTCATGGTTTATAATTGTAGTTAAGGACCATCAACACCCTCCAAGAGAGAGAGATGCTCTGGACAATGTTCAAGATCAGGATATGATAGAGAAATTTTATGATTTGACCCTTTACTTTTCTAAGAATTCCTAGAAACTTCCTTACTGTGATTCTCTTTACTATTTTTACATTGTACTCCCTAAAAATTATGTTTTCTCATAAGGGCACCCCTAATACACACTATGGATTATGAACATGTTTGGCAAAGAAGTGCTCTTGTCAATATGAGTCAACTGCTACTTCATTTGTGCTGCCAAAGATCCTATAATGAAATCTGGAGCATCTAAAAGCTACAAGTCCAAGTTCACAAATGAAAGAGTTTATAGCTGCTGCAAAATCAGCTATATCATCTCATGAAGGAGGACCCGTGATGGCACAATTCTTATATCAAGTAATGCTTCTCGAGGACGAAGCCAATATTCACATTAATAGCTTATGCGAGACATTGCTTAAGCAGGGGAGAATATCTTGACCACGTCATAGGCAGGAATTAGGAATAGCCAATGGGTTTTGGGTTTCAGTGTGCGTGCCTTTTGCTTGCAGACAAGCCAGCGGACATTGAGAGAAACTAGAACACATTTAAAAACCTCTTCCTTCCTTTTTCACTATTCTCTGTTCTTCTTTCTTCTCCAGGCTATTCATTCTCTGAATCTTTGGTCCCTATGCTTCAGCTGACCAAACTATAGCCCTGTTAACAAATCAAGGGGTGGCCGGCAGCGAGTGTTCAGAGGCTAGCAAACCAGCAACAGTGTCATTAGTGCTTATCACATTACAGTCGTTTCGACCTTCTGAGTAATTTAACCCAATGTATTATCTTTGTTCTCTTTCAAGAATCCGGTTTCTATTGATCTACAGAAGTAGTGTACCGAAAGCAGAGGAGAAAAAGCGCGGAAATTAATGGGAGTCATCTTTGTTTGGCGAGGCATGCATGACGATGAAGAATCCCACTTGAGATACCTTGTGAGACGGCCCAAAGTAGTTTGGTCAGCTGTTCCTTAATGTAGCGCGCACTCCAATGTAGAACTAACTGTATATGGGAGGAATGGGCCTCCTGATTTTTCATTTCTTCATGAGAAGGAAAACATTTGCACACGTAAAAGGATCTTTTATCTTAACGGTACTACATACATATGTTGCTACCTAGGCTATAGTTCCGTAACTGTTTCACAGCTGACGCAAACACTAACCGACCGTATACTGCACGCAGGAGGCAAGTGGAAGGGTCATCTACTACATTATCATTCTTCAAACACTTGCATTTTCCTTATATAATATATACATGTATCATTAGATTATCTACTTTGATTTGTTTACTATGTTTACAGTTCTTTAAATTCTTCTCTTATTGAAGTATATTTGTGTTTTACATGGTTATAAATAGCCCACTTTCCTATAGCTCTTTATAGGGTTTACCGCTACACTGTTTCCAATTCTTCCACTGATGCAAGTAATGACATTTCAGTTCCACTAAACACCGCTATTTGGTTTAGTTACGATATATTTTTAACAACACTAAGCCTGACTGAGGTAGATATTCATTGTTTAACTTGGAGGACTATAATCTATGTTTCTCTTTTAGCTTCTTTACTTAATCATTGATGTAATAAACCAATGAATAACTTTTTAATCGCTAAATATTGAATGTTGATTGCAGCTGTAGCAGTGAGTATATTAATTGATATGATGAATGTTAACTAATGGCCCTTGAAATATATTTTTCTACCTACATGTATTTGAATATTTGTGTCATAAGTTTTGTCTAATTTTGCTTCTGTTCATAATTAATTGAAAATTTTCATGTTTTCTATAAAACCGCTAAATGAAATGCTTCTGTTATAGTTTTCTATAAATTTTAGAGGAGATGCCACTAAATATCATAGCCCACTACTTAAAACATTAGTGTTTTATCATATATTATATTATTTGGATTGCATCTTGGCTAGCTACTTAAATTTATTAATTGTAACATGTACATATGTGGCTGGCTCCTCAATTTTATGTTTTTCTTTTCTATCGATTTTATTGTTTTCATAATCACTATTACAGAATGAGGCATTGGTTGATGCCCAAGATCGCCAAAAGCCTCGACCCTTTTGCAGCCCGGGGTTAAAGACCCCTTTAGCACCGGTTTGTAACACGGGCCGGTGCTAAAGGGGCCTGCCCAATGGCTACCGACCATTTCGAGAAGGGACCCTTTAGCACCAGTTTATGTTACCAACCGATGCTAAAGGGCCCCCTTTAGCACCGGTCAGTGCTACAGGCCGAGTCAAACCCTTTAGCACCGGTTCAAAGCACATACCGGTGCTAATGGGTCACCTTTAGACCGGGTTTGTGCCTTGAACCGGTGCTAAAGGGTCCGATTTATAGGCTACGGCTAGCTCTCCTCCCCTGTGTCTGGGTCATTTGAAATTAGATAGCACCATTGTTGTTTCTAGAGCTTGCATTTGTTCTTCTTGCTTGTTCTTCCATGTTCTCCATCTCCGGCGCCCATCGTTGATCTTCTTCGACTCCGTCATCGTCTCTTCATGCTTGGAGGTGACTATCTTCGTCCTTTCTTGTCTTTTTCATGTTGTTTTTGGCTTGTGATTTTCCTATCATTTTTAGCTGAAATCCACTTTGCAGGAATGAATTATAGTATCTTTTAAATCTTTTTTTTGCTTTATATTAAAACATGAGAGGATTGGAATTTAGTTAATGTATATAGTTTATAATAATAATATTAGATAGTTGGATAGTTCAAATTAATTGGTTTGTTAATAACACTTGATAGGTTTATATTACTACATAATATCCATTGTATAATTTAGAAACTTTGTTGAAGTAGCTAGACAAATAAAGGATATTATTAGGTTCTTCTTTAATCATACATGTTTTACTAGAAAATGTGAAGTTTGTAATTGTTTAAAAATTGAGTATGGATAGTAGATGGCAACTGTGACCGGGTCCTCGGTCTCTCAACGGGTTCAAAAGCGATACCGGCTAGAACTCCCTCTCATTACTTGCGGCAAGTGTAGGTAGAAGATTGTGATATAATACAAAGTGTCGAAAGAGGGAGTAAACAAGGGTCGTATAGTCTACAAGTGTTCGGATCGTAATGTGAGTTATTTCCAGACATTTGCTTATATATGTGCCTATCTGTTTAATGATGTTACTTAAACTTTTGATTTTCTCTTCTAATTTTAGTGGGACGGTACCGGTGAACGTGTAGGTTGGTACTGGGAGGAATAATACATTCAACACATAAAGAAATCTTTTGCACAGGCAGTTGAGGCTGAAGGTGATGAGGCATGAGCCAGTGAAAGTAGTCCATCGATGTTGATCAAGCGAATGATTTGTCTATTATAGTTGGGATCAGACGCGAACTAATTATGTTGCTTAAGTGCATTTTAGTTTTAGTTTTTTAGTGCTAGTAGCGATTGTCTTTGTTGTAGCCAGGCTTGCTTGAATTAATCAACTATTTGTGTTAGACATGTTGTGCAATAAGATGAGAAACTATATGTGCATGGTCTTTATAATATATATATTATATTTAATGTAGATGGTAACGCGCAATTGGATGTATAATGCCGATTTGCGCTCTGAAGAGTTCATTAATGGTGTGCACTATTTCTTAAGTCTGGCCGAGATAAACAAGAGGGACGGATTCATGTGCTGTCCATGTGCCGTGTGCAAGAATTTGATGGAATATTCTAAGCACTCTTCATTCGCACTTATTAAAGTCTGGTTTCGTACCAAACTATATTTGTTGGATCAAGCATAGAGAAAGCGGGGTTATAATGGATGAAGGTGAATAAAAAGAAGAAGAATTAGACCACGCTGACATTATTGCTCAGTACGGTGGCTTCAATGATGTTGCAATTGGGGGAGATGATGAAGAAGAGGTAGCGGCAGAAGATGATCTGGGCGATGATGCTTTTGGTGATGCCATCTGTGATACACAAAGAGAATGTGAAAGTGAGAAAGAGAATGCCAACTTCGAGCACATGCTAGAGGACCACAGGAAATTACTATATCCCACCGCTGAAGAGGGGCAAAAAAAGCTGGATACCACACTGGAATTGCTGCAATGGAAGGCAAAGAATGGTACATCTGACAAGGCATTTGGGTAGTTATTGAAGATCATAAAAAATGCTTCCAAAAGGCAACGAATTGCCCACCACTGTATATGAAGCAAAACAGGTTGTCTACCCTTTGGGAATAGAAATCCAGAAGATACATGCATGTCCTAATGACTGTATCCTCTACTATGGAGAGGAATACGAGAATTTTGATGCATGTCTGGTATGTAAGACATCACGGTATATGATCAGGCGAGATGATCCTGGCGATGTTGAGGGTGAAGAACATCAAAGGAAGAAAATTCCTACCAAGGTTATGTGGTATGCTCCTATAATACCATGATTAAAACATCTCTTCAGAAACAAGGATAATGCAAAGTTGTTGCGGTGGCATAAAGAAGACCATAAGATAGACAATATGCTGAGACACCCTACCGATGGATCCTAGTGGAGAGTGATAGATAGAGAATCCCCAGATTTTGTAGATGATGGTAGAAACTTACGTTTCACCTTAAGTACAGATGGTATGAATCCTTTTGGGGAGTAGAGCAGTAGTCACAATACTTGGCCAGTTACTCTATGTATCTACAACCTTCCTCCATGGCTATGCGTGAAGCGGAAGTTTATTATGATGCTGGTGCTTATCCAAGGACCGAAGCAACCTGGCAACAACATTGATGTCTACCTTAGGCCATTAGTTGAGGAACTTCAACTTTTATGGAGCAAACTAGGGGTTTGCGTGTGGGACGAGTACAAACAGGAGCACTTTGACCTATGAGCATTGTTGTTTGTAACAATCAATGATTGGCTAGCTCTGAGTAATCTTTCAGGCCTGTCAAACAAGGGATATAATGCATACACACACTATTATGAAGACCTTGACAATGTATATTTGAAAAAATGTCGAAAGGTCGTGTACCTTGGCCACTGTCGGTTTCTTCCTGTGAACCACCTAGTACGAAAGAAAGGCAAGCATTTCAATGGCAACGCAGACCATCGGACCAAGCCTCTCAACTGAACTGGGGATGATGTACTCGAAATGATCAAGGATATAAAAGTGGTATTTGGAAAGGGACAAGGCAGCTAACCTATTCCCAAGGACGCTAAGGCACACACACCCATGTGGAGGAAGAAATCCATATTTTGGTAGCTACCTTACTAGAATGTCCTAGAGGTCCGCAACCTGATCGACGTGATGTATATGACAAAGAATCTTTGTGTGAATTTGCTCGAATTCATGGGTCTCTACGAGAAGTCTAAGGATTCACTTGAAGCATGACAAGACTTGCAGCGAATGAAAGAATGAGACAACCTGCATCCAAAAAAAACAGAAGATGGACGTGATTACTAAAGCCCTGCTAGCTACACTCTAAGCAAAGAAGAGAAGGAAAGCATGTTTGAATGTCTTAGCAACATCAAGGTCCCATCTGGATTCTCCTCCAATATCAAGGGAATAATTAATGTGCCAGAGTTGAAATTCCTGAACTTAAATTTCCATGACTGTCATGTGCTAATGACGCAATTGCTTCCGGTAGTTTTAAGAGGAATTTTTACCTCCACACGTACGTCTAGCCACCGTTAAGCTATGTGTATTTCTCAATGCAATTTCTCATAAGGAAATGAATCTAGAGCAACTAGCTACTCTGCAGAATGATGTCGTCCAATGTCTCGTTTGCTTTGAGTTGGTGTTCCCTCCATCCTTCTTCGATATCATGACACACCTCCTAGTTCACCTGATCAAAGAGATTCATATTCTCGGTCCTGTATTCCTACACAACTTGTTCCCACTCAAGAGATTCATGGGTGTCCTGAAGAAATATGTCCATAGTCGTTCTCGGCCAGAAGGAAGCATCGCCAAGGGCAATAGATGAGAGGAGGTCATAGAGTTCTATGTTGACTTTATTCCAGACCTTGACCAAATTAGCGTTCCTAAATCTCGACACAAGGGCAGACTCAACAGAAAGGGAACACTTGGGAAGAAAACATATATTAGTACGGAAGAGGATTACTTCAATAAAGCACACTACACAGTTCTCCAGAACTTCTCATTGGTGGAACCATATGTCAAGGTACATAATTATTTCCTATGGTCCTAGTGGTCTGGGAAGGATGAAGCTTGGATACTACGTCAGCACATGTAAACTTTTGGCGATTGGTTGTGCAAAAAATGTCAAGGTGATGTGAACATTGATGAGCAACTTTATATGTTGGCCAGGCAACCATCATGGCATGTCCTCACGTACAAAGGATATGAGATAAATGGTAACACATTTTACATAGTATGCCAAGATAAAAGGAGCACCAACCAAAATAGTGGTGTACACGTGGATGCCACAGATCCAAATGGGAACAAACAAACATATTATGGACGCATAGAAGACATATGAGAACTAGACTATACAGCTAATTTTAAAGTTCCTTTGTTCCGATGCCAATGGGTGAAGATGACCGGAGGTGGGGTAACAGTCGACAAGGAGTATGGGATGACAACTGTGGACCTTAACAATAGTGGGTTCAAAGACGAACCATTCGTCCTTGCTGTGGACATGAGTCAGGTGTTTTATGTGAAAGACATGTCTACGAAACCAAAGAGAGGAAAAAAATGATGACCACTCGTTCGTCAATGAGCCAAAGCTCCATATTGTCCTTTATGGGAAAAGAAACATTGTCGGAATTGAGGATAAGTTAGACATGTCAGGCGATTACGAAAGGGATGACCAAATTCCACCATTCATAGTCAACAAAGACCCAAGGATTTTGTTAAACACTGAGGATACTCCATGGTTACGGCAGGATCGTAACCAAGGGTCATACGTCAAGAAGAAGTTCATTGTTGTGCCTGCTTAATATAAAGTCATGTTTAATAGTATATGTTGTAAAATGTAAGAATTGTGAGAATTGTATGAAACTATATTGTGGATTTTGATCAGTGGAACAATATTGGTCAAATGCTCCTTCCCAACACTTTGTCAAATGCAAAAATGGTCTATATATTAAATGTAGATCTTGATGAGTGGAACAATATTGGTATTCATGACTTTTCTAGTTGAGACCGTCTAGGGTTCCGAAAACCGGTGTGTGGCTATGAATTCTTTCAAAATTCAAAATTGAGTGGATCAAACTTTTCCAAATGAAAAGTTGACCATTAGACCAAATGTAGATCTTGATGAGTATAACAAACTTTGTATTCATGACTTTTCCAATTGGGACCATCTAGGGTTCGGTCAAAGTGTGTGTTTCTAAAAACCAATGTTTTGACTTTGGTCAAACTTGGTCAAATGAGCCATTTGATGACTTCAAATGAAAAAATTTGCATATAAAGTTGTTAGAGATCATCAAGATCTACATTTGATACATTGTCCATTTTTCCATTTGGATAAATTTTAGCCAATCCTAGGCACATGTGTTTAAAATCCAAGACGGATTTTGGTCAAACTTTGTCAAATGACAAACTAAATTACTTAAAATGAAAAACATTTGAATACCAAGTTGTTAGAGTTCATCAAGATCCAAACTTTTATATAGACCATTTTTCTATTTGAGAAAGTTTAAGTAAACAATAGTCACCAAATCTTGAATCTCACATAAACGATATGAAACTAAATGTGAGAATTGTGGATTTTTAACTACACCTTCCCAACACTTTGTCAAATGAAAAAATAGTCTATATATTAAATCTATATCTTAATGAGTGGAACAATTTGGTATTCATGACTTTTCTAGTCGAGACCATCTAGGGTTCCGACTCCCGGTGCGTGTATTTGAATTCTTTCAAAATTCAAAATTGAGTCATTCAAACTTTTCCAAATGAAAAGTTGACGATTAGACCAAATGTAGATCTTGATGAGTGTAACAAACTTTGTATTCATGACTTTTTCAGTTAGGAACATCTAGGGTTCGATCAAACTATGTGTTTCTAAAAACCAATGTTTTGACTTTGGTTAAACTTGGTCAAATGACACATTTGATAACTTAAAACGAAAAAATTTTGAATACAAAGTTGTTAGAGATCATCAAGATCTACATTTGATACATTATCTATTTTTACATTTGGATAAATTTTAGTCAATCCTAGGCACATGTGTTTAAAATCCAAGACGGGTTTTGGTCAAACTTGGTCAAATGACAAACTAAATTACTTAAAATGAAAAACATTTGAATACCAAGTTG
>Ga0182004_10005277_pt1 | contig 10525 bp, 11 predicted proteins | sample Sormic07211540_1_FD_120479 | JGI IMG/M metagenome (GOLD analysis project Ga0182004, IMG submission 120479) | Endophyte microbial communities from Sorghum bicolor roots, Mead, Nebraska, USA - 072115-40_1 MetaG | ecosystem: Host-associated > Plants > Roots > Unclassified | place: USA: Nebraska...
AGGGCACGTACCGCGCCATCATCGGGCGCTCGGGCTACGCCAAATTCATGGCTATCCCCAACTACACCTACTTGAAGCTGAAGATGCCCGGTCCCAAGGGCGTCATCATCGTCAGCTCCTCCTTCGAGCACGCGTATGAATGCGACGTCAAATGCGTCGAGTATGGGGAAGCGGTCGAGAGTTCCACCGAGCTCACCTCAAAGCTTGAGGCCCTGGCCGCTGAGGCTCCAGAGCCCAAGCACCATGCGGGCAGCTTCGAACCAGCGGAAGGAACCAAGAAGATCCCGCTCGACCCCAACAACTCCGACGGCAAGGCGGCGATGAGTCTCACAGGCATCTTGGACGGAAGGAGAGCGGATTCGCTACCACTCGAGGGGTGCGCGCGCGCAAGATGGCAAGAAGGCTAGGATGGCGAGATGGCTAAGGCAGGAGTGAAGGCAAAAGGCGGAAGGAAGAACGGTGGCAAGGCCACGGGATATTTATAAGCAGCAACCCACCAACGTAGTGCCGCAACGGCTCCCGCCTAAAAAGACGCGCCCAACGGGCAGAAAGGCGAACCGCCACGGCCACTTCCTTCCCTTGTAAGCCAAGGTACGCACCAACGAAAGCCTCGAGAGGTCGCAGGCTGGCCTGCCGGAAGGGTTCGATAGCCGATCTCAAGCACCAGAGTCAGGGATGCCCAGTGAGTGGTCGAAAATTGAGGACCCCCTTGAGAACTCGCTAGGGATGTCTGAGGTAGGGTCGAGACAGTCAAGAGGAATCCCCCGAAAGGGACGCATAGAGCCACTGGACCCTATCGAACGAGCCCAGCATCCCCGACCACGTTGACCCCACTTTATGAGAACGCCTCCGGGCTACAGCTGACCCGCTCGAAAGGGGCACAGGTTCTCACTTGGACTACCCGTTAGGAGCTCATTCTAGGGTGGATGACGCTCGCTCTATCGAGAGTACGTGGAAACCCCTACACAAAACAAGCCAATCAGAACCTTCCACCACTGGTGTCGACAGCGTTCCTACGAATCAGGCAATATAACCCTCGAAGGAGTCAAAAACTCCTCCAAGGGCTCGGGGGCTACCCCCGTGGGGTCGCTCGCGCGCCCCCACGGGAACTCGACCACAGAATAAAGCCTCCACTAGAGCGCCAGCGCTCAAATGGAGGCTCGGGGGCTACTGTCGAGGGTATCAGTAAGGGGTACCCCAACTGATGTACCTAACGAGACTGTCCACACACAGGTCGAGGCCCCCAACTCGACGCTCTAATCAGTCACACGCACGGTCATCGACGACCGCAACCTCAAAGACGGGAAAGGCATCGAGCGAATCGATCAGGGCTCGAGCGCCAGTCACGGGAAGCGTGATAGGGAATAGGCATCCATCCCGTCGTTCTTTTTGCAGCCTCCCCCACCAAACAGCCCAGAGCGTGTCAGGACGCGGGAAGCAGGCATGGAACGTCTAATCAAGACCCCCTCGAGGCATCCAAGGTCAGCGCTCTGGACGGCAGGGTGTTACATGGCGTCCGACCCTCGACCAGACGTGTTTCCTTCTATGGGAAGGGTTGGGCGTCGACTGACAACTCCGCAACCACTCCGACGTATCCGCCGCTATATCGTACAGGCATGCAACCGGTGAACCAGTCCAAGACGGCGTACAGAGCAGGATACCTGGGCACGCGTAATCATCATCAAGCAACCAGGACGGGACGGCTCGAGACCACACCGGTACGGAGGCCTCGAGTAGGTCCGCGCGCCATGCCTCTATCGACCCCTACTCTGACGCCTATACTTGTACCCTGGGCTTCTCCTTGGAACTATAAAAGAGGAAACTCGGGAGCGGACTCAATGATCAACCATGCAACGCTACACTCATACGCAGTAGAGCTTCCATTCTCCACCTCACTCCATACCACGCTAGTATTCACCCCTATACAAGCACATAGGTGCAAAATAATACAAACTCCCCCCCCCGCTGGACATAGGGCCTTCTCTTGCCCGAACCAGGATAAATCCTTGTGTTTTTGTGCATCACCATCTGGAAAAGGGAAGCACGCATACAAATTTACTCGTTGGTGTGACCCCCCATGGGGAAAACACCGACACAAGAATTTTGGCAACAAGCACACTATTTCTATCATATATAAACCATGAAATTTAAGCACATAAAATCACACTTGGATTAATGCCATGCTCATGTGATGCTATGCTTATGCTATGCTTGATGAGAATGCTTATGAAACTTAAGTGCATGCTTAACACCTAGGGTGTTATAGCCCTTCCCCTTAGGGAAATCTCGTCCCGAGATTTTTGGTTACTAACCATTTCTTATGAAATTTTGGGTAAACTGTTTTTAGGTAAATCTCGGTTTCCCAGGTGGCATCTCTATCGTCGTGATGACTCCATACCACCTTGTAAGTTTTGACAACTGTATTCTGGATTACCCGCTCCTTGGTATCTACGATACCCACCGGTTGCTCTTTATATTCCAAATCTACCTTTATCTTGATTCCTCGAGGTTCAATCCGCTGCTCGGGCACTTTCAAACATTTCCTTAGCTGGGACACATGAAAAACTAGAAAGATTGAGCTCAGCTCTTCATGTAAGTGAATCTTGTAGGCCATAGGGCCCTTCTATTCAAGTATCTGATACGGTCCCACATATCTAGGTGCAAGCTTGCTCCTAACTCGGAAACGCTGAACCTTCTTCATCAGCGTAACTTTGAGGTAAACATAGTCTCCCACGTTAAACTCGAGTGGCCTCCTTCTCTTGTCGACATAACTTTTTTGTCGTGATTGTGCGGCTCGCATGTGTTGTTGTATGGTTTGCACCTTCTTCTCAACCTCGTTCACGAAGTCGATTCCATAGTATCTCCTTTCATCGGGTTCGACCCAGTTTAACGGAGTCCTGCACTTTCGTCCATATAAAGCTTCGAATGGAGCCATCTTGATAATTTCTTCATAGCTTTTGTTATAAGAGAATTCAGCCAATGGTAACCATGATTCCCACGATCCTTTTGAAGATAACACACAAGCTCTCAGCATATCCTCGAGCACTTCATTGAGTCTTTCCGTTTGTCCCGAAGTCTGGGGATGATACGCAGTGCTTCTTACCAGATTAGTCCCCAAACTCTTATGCATTCGCTCCCAAAAGTGAGTGGTGAACTGCGGTCCTCTATCTGATATGATGGTCTTGGGAATACCGTGCAGCTTGACAATCTCAGCTAGATACAGATCAACATACTCGGGAGGTCTATAACAAGTCTTAATAGGAATGAAATGAGCCGACTTGGTCAATCGATCTATAATTACCCAAATTGAGTCATTCCCCTTTCGTGTAGTCGGCAGACCTGTAATGAAGTCCATACTGACCTCTTCCCACTTCCACTCTAGAACCGACAACGGTCGCAACAGACCTGCGGGTTTCATTTGTATAGCTTTGACTCTGCAACACGTGTCACAATGGGCCACATATGCTGCTATCTCTTTCTTCATTTTGGTCCACTAGAAGTGAGACCTCAGGTCTTGATACATCTTACTACTGCTAGGATGGATAAAAAGCTTTGAGAGATGCGCTTCATCCATGATGAGTCTTTGGGTCGTTTTTTATCTTCTCTTGGATGTGAGAAATACCCTTATCTGTTTTCTGACCTTCGATGACTTGACTATCAAGTGAACAACTGAGCTGTATGTGACATAACACTTCAGGATGCATGAGATGGATACCATCTTCAAACAACGGCTGGAACACTTGGTAGTGTGGTTTGCGGCTTAAAGCATCTGCTACCACATTAGCCTTGCCTGGGTGATAGTGGACCTCCAGATTGTAATCCTTGATCAACTCTAACCATCTCCATTGCCTCATGTTCAGCTCGGATTGAGTGAAGATGTACTTCAGGCTCTTATGATCCGTGTAGATGTGACATTTATTTCCCACCAGATAATGCCTCCAGATCTTCGGGGCGTGCACAACGGCTGCTACTCGAGGTCGTGAGTCGGATAGTTGACTTCATGCTTTCTCAACTGTCGTGAAGCGTAAGCTATAACTCTGCCTTCTTGCATTAGCACACATCCTAAACCACTTTTCGATGCGTCACAAAACACATCAAAAGGCTTCTCGATATTTGGTTGTGCCAGAACAGGAGCGGTGGTCAGCAACTTTCGTAAGGTGCGGAAGGCTACTTCACACCCTTCCATCAAAACAAACTTATGATCCTTTTGTAGCAAACTGGTCATTGGCTTGGCAATCTTGGAGAAGTCAGGTATGAAATGACGACAATACCCGGCTAGACCAATAAAACTTTGAACTTCCGAGACAGAAGTTGGTGCCTTCCAGTCCATGACTTGTTGTACCTTGGATGGATCCACAGCAATCCATTCTTCTGATAAAATGTGCCCTAGGAAAGGAACTTTCTTCAGCTAGAACTCACGCTTGCTGAACTTTGCATACAACTGATGTTCTCGCAGTCGTGTTAGCACGACTCTCAGATGCTCGGCATGATCTTGGTCATTCTCTGAATAGACCAGAATGTCATCGATGAACACCACAACAAACTTGTCCAACTCTGGCATGAAGACTGAGTTCATCAGATATATAAAGTATGTAGGAGCATTTGTCAACCCGAAGGACATGACAAGATACTCATACAACCCATATCTGGTGGAAAAAGCAGTCTTCGGTATATCTTCCGGGCGGATCTTAATTTGGTGATATCCGGACCTCAAATCTATCTTGGAGAACACTTTTGCCTTGGATAACTGATCAAACAAGATATCAATCCGTAGCAACGGATACTTATTCTTAATTGTTACCACATTGAGTGGACGATAGTCCACGCACATACGCAACGATTGATCCTTCCTTTTCACAAACAACGCTGGACAACCCCATTCAAACGAACTCGGTTGCATGAAACCCTTATCCAGCAACTCTTTCAGCTGAGTTTTCAATTTAGCGAGCACATTAGGCGGCATCCGGTACGGCCTTCTAGAGATCGGTGCTGTACCCGGTATCAACTCTATAGCGAACTCCACTTCCCTATCCGGGGGAAGTCCTGGCAACTCATCGGGAAAAACGTCAGGAAACTCAGAGACCACTAGTAAGTGTTCTAGTGGAACCACTTGTACTGCACATGAAAGACAGGCGAAGTCGAATCGTCGGGGTAGCCTGACCTGAAGCATGCCCTCTCCCTGTGGATCTTTAAGGGAGAGAGTTCTATGTCCAGCATCTATAACAGCACCCCAGTCAGTCATCTTATTCATTCCAATGATAACGTCCAAAACCAGCCCTGGCATGACCACAAGGTTTACACGAAACCTTCGGCCACTGATATACAAGGTAGCCCCTATTACTGCTTTGTTAGTCAACACATCAGCCCCTGCTGAACTAATGCGACAACAACAACCCAACTCGGTAATTGGTTGGTCATGCTTTTGTGTAGATGCTTGACTCATGAATAAATGCGATGATCCAGAATCAAACAAAACAACTGCAAGATGTTGGTTGACAGGAAACATACCAGCTGTTACCGGTTCTCCTTCTGGGATTTCCTCTATCGAGGTGTGGTGCACACGGGCCGGGTAGGTCATTTGCTGCTTCTTGGGGTAGGGACATTCCTTAGCAAAGTGCCCCATCTTGTGGCAATTATAGCATGGTCCCTTGGTCATGTTGTTGGCAGCAGGTGCTGCAGCTTGAATTGCCTTTGGCTTGGCGGGAGCTATTGCTACCTTGTACGGCTTCTGCTGCATGGGATGCCCTGTGTTCTTTCTCTACGGCGGTCGGAACCTAGCACCTGGGGCAGGAGGACGGTACTACTGACGTCCTGCCACTGGTGCACTAGACTGAGACGATCTAGCTTCAAAAGCCCTCTTGCATGACTTGGATGCACTATAGTTGTTGTTATTGTTCTCTTGAGTTAGGCAATCACTGATGTAGGCATTTAATGCAGCCCGGGTCCCGATACCCATGGTCTTCAGCATGTTTGGGCTCAAGCCTCTCACGAAACTAGCGATCTTCTTGGCCTCCGTGTTCACGAACTCGGGAGCATAACGAGCAAGATTGTTAAAAGCGTGTAGATACTCCTTCACAGACTTGGTCCACTAAGACAGCTTCATGAACTCTCCAACTTTCATTTCCACCACACCCAGAGGAATATAATTCCCTCGAAAGGTGGTGGTGAAGCGGTTCCAGGTGATCGGGGTCCCCTCTGGGTAGGTGGTGCGATGATGGGACCACCATTTCCCAGCAGGCCCCTGCAACTAACACGCTGCATACTCTGCCTTGAGCTCTTCGGTCATTCAAAGGAGACAGAACTTTTGCTCCATGGTGTTAATCCATTCATCGGCCTCTAGTGGTTCTAGAGCCTCCTCGAAGACCGGTGGTTTGGTATCCATGAAGTTCTTGAAAGAGCTGTACTGATTTACTTCATAGCTGCCCTGGTTATACCCACGGCGGGTGATGTCTACGATATTGCGCAAGGCTTCTTCCATGTTGCGCTGCATCTGCTCCATGTTGCGTTGGCTCCCCAGAAACTGCGCGAAAAAGATGTCCGCAATGTACAGAGGAGGTGGTGGTGGCGGTGATGGCGCTCTTTCCTCATTCCTGCGAGCCCCACCTCCGGAGATACCTTCTCCAAGACCGGGGTTGCTGTTACCCCCGCCACGCGTATGCACCATCTGCATGCGTCAATGATAAGCAGTCGTTAGGAGTGGCTATCAATTGGTAGACATATGTAAAATCATGCCGTACTGAATTTATTGAGGAAAATAAATCCGCACAATAAACAGAGGCACAACAATTCATCATCCACACACAACATCACTAACGGATTACTTAACATTTACACAATAGGGTTCGCATACATCCAAAATTGCCAGCATACATACACTAGACTTTCAGCGTCAACACATAAAGTCTTACACGTCCAAGACCCGATTGATTACAACACATGTCATGCATCAACATCAGCAAAAGAAGAAGGACTAGCTCTAGAGCCCTAGCATCTACTCGCTATGGTCACTGTCCATGCTGGAGCCATCCTCGTCTTCATCTCCACTAGCGGCTGCCTCCATCTCCGGATCCTCATCCATCTCATCATCAGAATCTAACTCAGCTACTCTAGGCAGGTGGTGAGGGTGGAGCTGGTTATGCAGCTGGTGGATCGCCTCATGCAGGTTCTCATTGTACTCCTCAGCATTAACTAGCTGCTGCTCAAGCTCTAGCTGTCGGGGCCTCAAGGTGTCCTCCTCGTGCTAGGCTTCATTCCTCTGACCAAGCACATGAACTAGCTTGCGCTCGCAGTTCCTGTGAGCGGTGGTCACCCTGTCCCTCAGCTCTCTCACTGCGAGCAGATCCTGACTCAGCTCACTGTTCTTCTAGACTGCCTGGTCCCTTTCCAGAGTCACGTGGACCAGCTCTGCCTGCAGCCTCTCAACCTCAGTGTCAAACCGACGCTGTAGCTGACGCTTCTCATCCTGAACGGTCAGAAGAGACCCGGACAAGCACCCAAACAGCGCTCTAGACCCCCATAGGTCTTCATCATGGCGAACATAGCACTCATAGCCACACTATCACTGTGCTGATCCTCATCCGCACTCCTCTCTAGAGCATTCACCTCAGACTGATCCCACACTAAAGTGTAGGGGCACCTCAGGGAAACACCCCAGCGAAGGTATGGGCTAGCTCCTGTGGAATCCTCTCCATGATGTCCCTCAGAACCGCAAAAGCAGCCCTGCTGGCACCCTAGAAAGGTGTGGTACCTCGGGACTCGTACACCCAGCCACCCTAGGTGGAGTCATCTCCACTTGTAGGGACCACTGCCTCAATCCCCACTAGGGTCCCGTCACCAAGCTGCTTCTTGTTCCAATAGTAGCGAGGTTCCCTTCCTTCACGATACCCCATCGAACTGAGCACTCTCCAAAGCAGGGTAGGCATCCCAAACTCCTCTAGGAACTTGCTCTTATGACGTGAGCTCCTAGCTACCAACTAATGGCGAGGTGCCTGCCCACCAGTGGACTTGCGGGCGGTGAGCCTAGCGCGTGCCATCTGCTGAAAATAGGATACGTTGGGTAAGACGGAGGATTATTTTTTATTATCTTAATTGAAATTGGGACAGATTTAAATAATGGGAGGAAGTAAGCAATGATATGGAATGAACATGATGCTTGCACAGACTTACGATCTCACAAACTTTGAAAAAGGAAATTAATACTAATCGGTATATGCGGTGGCACACAATGTTCTCTCGTAACGTAACTAGCGTTCTAGGCGAGAACGGGGTTAGCGTACCTGCAGAAAACTCATTTCAGCCTAACCACAGTATGAACGTGTGGAACAAGAATTTAAAGCTATACACCCCACACACATGGACACCACATCCATGCCTATGGTGTGTTACTACCCACATCATCACCCTAGTGACGGCATCGCCTCTCAAGACTGAATCTCCCAACATATGGCACTGTTCTCAAGCACACCAAACATGCGTGCATGACACAAAACCTAATATCACTTCCCTAGATCGGCAGTGTATCCGATCATGCTCTCACAACTCCCACTTACCGATGCGTAGAGGTGAATTGATCCATACATTACCACTCAAATGAATGGCACTCATACTATTGCACGCCGTATGAGCGACGGAAATAGAAATATGATGCATAACCCCAAGTCAGTACTTAACTAGCCACCTTAGAGTCCTTAACTGGGCATAAAGGATATGACCATGGCATACCGTGTAGTTTTCCAAAAACTCATTTTAACACCATGATTATCATTAATTGCATAGTTAACTTTTATTAACTAGTTTAAGTTTAGTTTAGAACGTACTTATGAACAGTAACTCGCTAAACCTTGCTCTGATACTAGCTGTAATAGAACCGTCCAAATTATAAGAGATTAAGCCTAATAATGACCATTTGCACAGTCAAACCATCAAGCTTAAGCCCATATAATCCAGGTAGTCCGTGAAATCTCGAAGGATTTCAAAACCACAACTCATACATACAGCCAAGATCGTAATAAGTTTAGCGGTCACCATTCATAGTTACATCCAGTTCGCAACATACATCACATACATTGGAGTTCAAATGTAGTTATTACAAACCAAGTTCACAAGTAGCGGAAGCTTCATAGTTTTAAAATAACACACACACATTCAGTCTGATACAGTGCCATTGTTGATCATTCCCACAAAGCAGTGAAAGCAATAACCATATTACATCTGCCCATCTGCAAAACAACATCGGAATGGAACCCTGAGTACGAGAATGTACTCAGCTAGACTTACCCGTCATAAACCAAAAATAAAGACTCTTCGAGGATCATGAAGGCTGTATGGTGGGGTAGCTCAGACCTTTTGGACAAAAGCATTAATTAACTAGAAGTATATCCTAGCCTTACCCTTCTTCTTTAATTAGCTCAGGTCAGGTGTTATTACCTATCATCTAGATTTGCACCTGTACTATTACAAACAATTGTTGTGATATGATGGTACCTCATCATAGCATTCATAAAATATTCCTTATCATAACCCAAGTGTTTCATAGTCCTTACTATGAGGACAGGGCTCATGTCAAGTGCTCACTATCCATGAGCGATGGCGATTCGAATCGATTTCTGACCAGCTGGCGAGTTTATTCCCCACACAAACCACACTCACTGATCAAGTGAGCTACAGATCACCATATTGCACTATCCAGGACCAATTCTCGGGTTCAACAGGCACCGCCCGTACCAGAGGACCATTCCGGCGACTGAGGTATCCAAGGTATACCAAGGTTGCGTGCCGCGCCCTCATCATTCTCCTCAACCATCACCAATACAACACGTACATCGGGCCGATTCTCGGCCGAGATAGTGCTCAGGCTTCGCGGTCGGAACGACTTATCCTTCCAGCTAAGTGTGGGGCATGCGTTCAACATGAGAAGAGGACCATCAATGATCAGTCCTTAATCGACACAGGCAGGGGCACTACGGTCAACTCCACCATAAGACCCAGCCCGGTCTCAATTTCATTCCCACACTTGGTTACTTCTCACAACAACATTGACCGCTAATCATTTAGGTGTCCACCTATATCTCGCAGGTGACAGGAAATCACCTGACTTCTACCGTACTAAGCAAGCTAAGCATAGACTCCGAGCCTATCTACATAGGACAAGGTAGATAAACAGGTGGTGATATCAAGGAGTAAGTATGCATAACCGGTATCAAGCAATTCCTATCACTTAAATGCAACATAGTAGAACAATCATAATATATCAATGTTGACACCGTTTTTGGGCACGTGTCTAGGATGGCAGGATAAGGTGGCAGTACGATGTTTACAAAGTGGGTTGCCGATGAGGATGGTTGCCAATGAGGGAGAATTTGAACGTGACTAAGTCCACAGGCAGTAATATGGTGCCGATGGTTAGGTAAGAAAGTCTGCCGATGACTATGGCAAAGGGTCTGCCGATGATGCAAAGAGGGAGTCCGGAAGCTGCCGGTCGTTATGTGGAGGAGTTTCGGTTTGTCACGAGGGATAGTTTTGTTAT
>Ga0182004_10005278_pt1 | contig 10521 bp, 4 predicted proteins | sample Sormic07211540_1_FD_120479 | JGI IMG/M metagenome (GOLD analysis project Ga0182004, IMG submission 120479) | Endophyte microbial communities from Sorghum bicolor roots, Mead, Nebraska, USA - 072115-40_1 MetaG | ecosystem: Host-associated > Plants > Roots > Unclassified | place: USA: Nebraska...
ATGATTAGCCTTAAGTGCTACAGTAACCCACATATGCTAATGGCAGATTAATTATGCTTAATAAATTTGTCTTGCAGTTTCCTGACGAGCTATGTAATTTGTTTTTTTATTAGTTTCTAAAAAACCCTCCCGACATCCTTCTGACACATCCGATGTGACACCTAAAAAATTTTCATCCCCAATCTAAACATGCCCTAAGACACCGGCTGTTTCTCCTCTCCTCTGCCATTTCAAACCGCCGGGACGATTATTTATTAATTATTGGATGACTAATTATATAATAACTAATTTTCTCAAGGGTGTAGTATTCAAGTTATCGATTTGACACGGGTGCTCATATTTTTCTAAATTTAATTCTAGAATTTATTGACGCTATATTTTTAGTGGTAGACGATGTTCCCATTGACAGCGCGATGTGCAATGTCTTTATAAATCTCGAGATTTATTGGCTCAGTCCTTCGAATGTGCTCATAGGAGTAGGGCTTGCATAGTGTGTTAATAGGGGTGAGTATGCATTCATGTTGTGGACGTCTATATTGTACTATGTAATTCTAAAAAAGATAGAAGAAAAGAAGGGAATGAAGAATATGTTTGTTATTTCTTAGTTAGTTTCAAACCACTAAAGAGAATAAAGATATAATTAGTGTTGCTCGTGGTATGTATAGAAAGGATGGATTATCTGTTCTAGCTAGAGGAACTAGATGTGATGGTGAGCTTACCTTGTGAGCTACTGTATAACTTCTAGTCAAATTTGTGCAGATTCATGTATCTTTATTGAAGTTGAATTCTAGTTGTGTATGCTGAATAAACTTTCGAAGCTCATTGTGACATTTGTAATAATCGTTCACAAATTAATTTTTATTTTTTTAACCATTTAGAAGCGGGCTATATGTAAGCAGCGGGCTATCTGTCGCTAAAGAGTAGCAGTGGGCTATCTGTCGCTATAAATATTCATGGCAACAAAATGTCTGATGCTAAAAGTAATGTCTGACACAAATGATTTTTAGCGTCAGGACTTATAGCGTGTGCAGAAGTCTGACGCTATAAGTTTTTAGCGTCAGATCATCCATCGTTGTATCTGCTTTTAGCATCAGATCATCCAACGTTAATCTTGGTGTTGTGGTGTAGTGTCTTGATCAGTCCCAAAGTGTCTTCGTTCAATCTCATCACCACTCTGGAACATCTCATCTATAATGGTTCTAAACTCTTATCCCTCTTGTTGACATCAAAATATGATGTCTTAGAGATCTTGTTTGGATGCTTTGTATGCATAGCTAGTACAGAGAACACACCAGAGACTAATACAGAATACAATGAGATTGTTGAGGAGTGCGAGGAGGAGGTCCTCGCCGGCGTGTTCCCGAAGCCCTAACTAACCTTCCATTAACTTGGTTATGTTGTTATGCATTAAGTTGTATGAGTTAATTGGAACCCACCTACATTATATCCACTTAGAGATTGATCAAAAGTGAGACCGGGGGGATCTAATGCATTTGCTTAGAGAATTTTCAACTCTTGCCACTAGTTCATCATTGGGTTGCGGATTTCTTGTTATTCTTGGTGGTTGTTTCCACCTAGTAGATAGCTCGGAGCAATGGTAGATTGTTGAGCTCATTGTGGCTATTATATGTTGGCTCTAGCCAATTGATTGTGAGAGGTATATAGTGCTCACCCTGCGGGATATTGCTAAGAACAACTAGAGTGGATTGCTCAGAGCTAGTTGGAGTGCTTGGTTACTTGGCTTCTTGTGGCGCCCACATTGAGGGTGAAGCATGATAGGCTTCTTAGTGCGCAAAGCGATCACCAAAAGACTCACCTCAATGAGGACTTAGGTTGCTGGCAAGCAACCAAACCTCATAGATAAATCTTGTCTCCCTCTTGCCTCTGGTGGTTTGCATCTCACACTTGTGCTTTACATTCTAGAAATAATTAAGTTTGTGTAGTTGCTTCTTCTTTATGTATCTCTCTTTGTTTTGTGGTAGCTTTAGGTTAGTAGAGTAGCTAGTTTAGTTGTTTTACCTGCTTAGTTCAACTAGGAGTAGCTAGTTTAGTTGCTATCCTTTACTTGTTTGAGTGGTCTAGTAGCTGACTAACCTTGCCAATAGAATTGCTTAAGGAGGCTTGCTTTGATGTGTATTAGGCTAAAAAAGTTATGGCCATTAGGTTCATATTTTGTTCTAACCACTTTGCCTAAGTGTTGTGTTTTATGGAGAAATTTTAAATAGGTGTTGACAGTTGTTAAGTGTCACTCTTAACCATCAACTAAACATGAATAGATGCTCATAATGAAATATATGCATAGATAGGGGTTAAACTGATAGAGTTTCATGAGTTTTGGTATATCTGTGTTTTTAGGGATTAAATAGGAAAATAGAAGAAGATATGGTAGACGTCGGTGTAAAAAGCACATTCCAACGCAACTCCAAAAGAAGAAGATTCTAGAGATCACTAGAAGTGAGACCCTACAAGGTGGGGCCCACTTGGCATAGAGCCAGGTAAGCCGACTTGGGGGCTAGGGCAACCGCCCTAGCCTGGCCCCACCTGGCAGTAGCCTTCTCTCATATTGCTCCACCGACCTCAAGGTTTAATCGTCACCGTTGTTCAAGTTCGTTTGATCCAAAGGCCCATGTTCATTCCACCAAGCTATAATATCAAGCCCCCTCTCTTAGATGAAGGTATTCTCCTCTAGGTTGAAACCTTAATTCCACTTCTACATCAAGAGTTCCTAGAGAGAATCAAGAGAAGCATTGAGATAAGATTAGTTTTGTAGTCCACAAGAGATTAGAACTAGTCTTATTTAGAAATAGAGAGATAGAGTGTTGGGGAAGAGTTAGGGAAGCTCTGGCCTGTCGGTGGCTCCTCTTCGGCTTGTACCTGCAGGATCAAGTTCCATAAGCCGTGGAGCTTGCTTCTAAGAGTCTTTTGGTATTCAACTTCTAATTCAACTATGTTCATTTTTATTGTTATACATCTGGTTTATGACTCTCTTTTGAGTGCTCTAGTCTTGGTATCTCCTAGATTAGGGTAGTATACGTGGTGTATGCATGCTTAGACTATCGTTGCTCATAGATGCACCCTACATTCTAGATCGGTGGTAGTCTGCGAGGGTGACTTTATAGCCTTGTTGATTCTTATATAGTCCACCTCCCATCTATAGTGGCACATAGGATGTGGTTGCCAAGTTAAAGTTATCTTATATGGTGCTTTCTCTTAAGTAATGTCCCTAGCCTAAGTAGTAATATACATAGCTTATAAGGTTAGAACTAGACGACCCTAGTGACCTGCTTTATTATCCCTATCGTCTCAAACCTTTTTGCTATCTCAGGGATTAAGTATAGACTTAGTATCATACATCTTCCCTATGGTAAAATATAAATAACGATACTCTAGAATACACTAGGGTGAAGTGCTACATCGGCATACGTCGACAAAAGATGGTCGACAGTCTACCTAGGGGTATACCCAAGGTAGTAGATTATCGGTAGATAGGTGCGCAAGCTAAGAACTAGATGGTGGTGTAAGACACAGACAAGGATTTTATCCATGTTCGGCCATCGTGAGGGCGTAATATCTACATCTTGTGTCTGATTGTATTGATATGAGTTGTGTTGAGTTCTGTTGAATTGAGTTGTCCTCTAGGGGACCCCTGCCTCTCTTTATGTGCTATGAAGGAATAGAGTTACAAGTAAAGTATCCTATTTGGTATAATATCTTTTTGTAGCCTTGTGGTGCACGCCGACCAACATCGTATGCCGCACGTCTTCATCTTGTGGGCTGGACCACCTCCGATGGTGCGGTCCATGTCAACCCATGAGGATATAGAGGTTTATAACCCCACAGCTAGTCCTCGAGCTCCATGTATTGTGATGTGACATGCCATCTTGAGCTTCTTTGACCAGTGAGGCTTGACGTCTACGACCAGTAGGGAAGTTGCCCGAGCAGTTGCGACGATATTTCAGCCAGCTCAGAAGACAGTCGACCACCATTAACATTGAAGAAGTAGGTTGTCCGAATAATACATATTGCTCTTGAGAAAAAAATATTTCTTTCTTTATGAAGTGTGCCAACTTTACTTTTTTAAAAAGTATAGGGTTTGAAAAGGCAAGCATATTCACCGTAAGGTGAAGTGTGCCCACTTAGTCCTCGAGCCTAGTAGTAGATGACATAGACACGTGGTGCTAGGGTCTAAAAAAATCCACATAGAAATTCTGATACTGAGATGTATCGCTAGGTGCATCGTACCGATATAGTCCCCGAGCTTCCTGAAAGGCAAAGTATGAGCCTTATAGTAAGGTCTAAAAAATTAAAATTACCCCTTAGTTGTATATGAGTCTAATTCATACATAACTAAAAAGAGCAGTCCCTGAGCACAGCGTAGAGACTAGTCGACGAGTCCCCGAGCGTGGTTAGAAACATAAACGTGCTCGGTGGTTGGCACAGTCCCTAAGCATGGCGTAGGGACTGGTCAACGAGTCCCCAAGCGTGGTTAGGAATGTAAACATATTCGGTGGTCGGTACAGTCCTCGAGCACAGCGTAGAGACTAGTCGACAAGTCCCTGAGTGTGGTTGGGAATGTAAACATGCTCGATGGTCGGAGCAGTCGACGAGCACAGCGTAGGGATTAGTCGATGAGTCCTCAAGCCTAGCTTGTTGACTGGACCAAGCTCCTAAAAATAAATATAGAAAATAGGTAGTACATGATGTATAAATAAACTCTATATAAAAAATCAGCACTAAGATAAGTTTTTAGATTTTTTGTTATATTAAAATTAGCACGAGTAGTTAATTCATCCTAGAGTTTGCACTAGCTCTGGTTTGACCAACAATTTGGAGCATGAGGCACGGAGCCTAGGCACGTGTAGGATTGTCACCCTCGCTAGAGAGATACTGCCGACCACTCGAAACGTAGATGTCGGATCTCGTGCACGTGTGGGGAGGAGTCAAAGACAGTGCCGGCTCTAGAAAACTCGTGTAGGAGAACAAACTAGTCGGCTTACCAAAAAGTTATTTTGAAGGATAATCATGTAAGGACATTATACAAAATATTATGCTAAAAATAAATAAATATTAGAAGTGCACTTACCTTTGGACGGAGGTGTGTTCGGTGGCGACAAAATTGTCTACCCCTCAACTTTCTGACATGTTATCATGACGGTGGTCGCGGTTGTCATAGCGTTGTTCTTCATAGCGATTATTATTGCGACAGGACAGGTGGTTAGAGCAATTAGGCCAAACAACTTGGTCGATAGCCCGAGCAGGTCAGTGTCGTCGATCTGCCTCCCTTTGTAGGAAAGAAGCGGGCAACACGTTATTGGCGTGGTTGGAGACATTGCTGGTGTGGTTGAAGCCATAGCTAGCATGGTCGGAGTCGTAGCTGATGCCGATGAAGAAGTGATCGACGTAGATCGGATCGCCTCTTCCATGATCGTGGTGGCAAGGTTATTGAAGCCGATGGTCCAGGTGATCTGGTCAACGGTGAATATGAGGTCATTCGCCACGGCCACGAAGTCAAGGATGATGACCATTTGGTTCACCTAGGAAGTTGTACGCACATCTCCTACCTAGCACGCCACTGTCAACGAAAGATAGTCGACAGTCTACCTAGGGGTATACCCAAGAGGTAGTGATTGTCGGTAGACTGGTACGCAAGCTACGAACTAGATGGTGACGCAAGACATAGACAAGAATTTTATCTAGGTTCGGCCACCGTGAGTATGTAATACCTACACCCCGCGTCTGATTGTATTGATATGAGTTATGTTGAGATTTGTTGAGTTGAGTTGTCCTCTAGGGGACCCCTGCCTCTCCTTATATGCTATGAAGGGATAGAGTTACAAGTAAAGTATCCTATTTGGTATAATATCTTTTTATAGCCTTGCGATACACGCCAAACAGTGTCGTACACCGCACGTCTTCATCTTATGGGTCGGACCACCTCCGATGGTGCAGCCTATGTCGAGCCATGAGAATATAGGGGTTTATACCCCCACAGCATACTATTTGTGCACTTGTGGATACTTTATTTTCTTATGTGCATTTAATTTATACCAACAATAGGCTATTTACCCCTAGACCCCACCTCTAACCATCTACTTTCATGCTGTCGCTACCACACCATTGTCATGATGTCCACTCCACAACCATTGTTGCCCATGTCGTCGAGGCTAAATTTGCATCATTGTCTCGTCACCCTAGCTCATCACCATATCTCACCAAGTTTCCCTCCTACTCATGCCACCACATGTCAGCACTGTTGCCATATCTAATAGAGAGAGATGAGGGTGAGAGAGATTGAGAGCGAAGTGGGAGATAGGATGAGGAGTTCACCTCCATTCATGTTGTTGGGGCCCATGCACAAGGGTAGAGTGTTGGGACGTCATTGGGTGGCTATGAGCTAGGTTCGGCTATCGAGGGCCATGTGATAGTCACTGCATCCTAAGGGAGGCACATATCGATAGACAAAGGGGGTGGAGGGAGCAGTTGTGGGTAGGAAGGAGTTTAATGGAACATGGGACAGTTGATTCATGTCCTCATGTGGTAGCTAGTCCTTGGATGCCACTTAAGCACATGGGCCCTACCCGTTAGTCACTCCAGGAAAGCACAAGTTGATGGGTAGGTAGCTGAAGTTGGAGATAGGTGCACATGGGGTAAGGCCATTGATTTTCACCATTTGGTATTATATCAAAGCAATGGTAAAAACCATGAATTCATTGTACATTATTCTCTTGACCAATCATGGAAATGATTTTGTTTATGCCTTGTTTGCCAAGTAGATGAAGCATCTTTGAGTTGGAGTATCCCTAAGCTAGTCGACCCTACCTACGCCCACCTAGAGAGCTTGTTATTGCCTGTACTTGTAATGTCATCAAATCTGTTACCAAGCCTGGTGTTGTCACCTCCCCCTCTGATCCATATTCCTCCTCTAACAATGGCAAATCTAGGTTTCACACTGTACTAGGACCTTCTCCTTACCTAATCTACTTCCCACAAAAGTGATAGATTGACCACCCACAAAAGTCATAGAGGTCTCTCTACTGCACTTTGGTTCACTATATCTAAACCACTGAATGGAGTGATGAGAATCTGATCAAGGGGAAGAGTAGTGGGAACATGCAATGCTAGAGAAGCAGCTTATAGGATCTAGATGGCTAGAGGAGAGTGAATAGCCTATAAGTTTTTCTACAAATAATAAGACTATAGCAAATGTTTATGAGGCCTCTATCGATAGTAGTTAACAACTATTATGTACCATTAATGAAACATGAATAAGGGCATAAATCAATATCCAACATAGACTTAGGAGTTAAACTAACATAATTTCACAAGTTTTGGTGAATCTATGTTTTTGTAGGAATTAATCAAAAATGGTTAAGAGAGGACCCACCCGTTAGGTTAAGTTGGATATTTTGCATGGGCACCAATGTAGAAAAGATCTAGAAGACACCATAAGACACCACACCGAAGTAGAGAGGAGGAGGCAGACAAAAGGGGCCAGCCGACCCGAGGACCCACCTATTAGCCACCGCCTTCGTATGTCGATCCTCCACCGCCTTAGGGTATGTATCTAAGCCATTGATCAAGGTTGGTTTGATCTGAGGGTCGAAAATTGATGCTCTCGCCTATATAAGCAAGCCCCTACCCCTGGGTTTAGGGGAGGAAGTTATTTGATCAAGTCATCAGAGCTAGAAACCCTAATCTCCTTAGAGCTCCACCATATTCTAGGGGGTAGCTACCTAGGCTAGATTTAGAGGGAGGCAAGCTTTGCTTGGATTCCGGATCATGTTAAGAGCGCGGCTTTGTAAAGTCTTCTATAATCTCTCTTTTGTATCTTTCTATATTTATTTGTTACTACAATGGATTCGACATTGCTCTATATATTGTCTATGTTCTTGATTATAGTGTTCATTGTTTACTCCGATTATATGCTTAGTATAGTTAGATTATCTTTATATTCAAGCATAAGATCGTATAGCGCTCACCTAGTGCAACGGGTGAGTGGTCGACAACGTTTAAGCGTGGTGCTTATACATTGCTTACCTGTGAATGCACCATATATTCCAGGCCATGTGGTAGATCGTGGATGTGACACTCCCATTGAGTCCTTTGTAGTCCACTCCCCGAATATAGGACAAGTAGGACCCGGTTACGAAGAAAGACTTGCTCTGTTCCAATCTTCCTTAGTAATGTTCCTTACGTGTAGATATGAAGGTGTCTTACCATGATTGCTAGGTGCAATTGCACTAATCATAGTATGCTTTGGCATATGATTAAAATTGACTTAGGAATATTTCTCTACTTTACCTAAACCATGATAATGCTATAGAATGGAGTACTCTGAGTGAGCTATATCATTTATGACTTGTCATTTATCATTTATCATTCATTATACATTTATCTTGTGACTTATCCCTATTATGGGTAGATAGATTGGATATGGTTAACTCTCCATTTCATGTACAAGTGAATATCATAATTCTATAGCCATCCCTGCCTAGTGGTAAAAATATAAAATAACAATATCAAGATTACTCTCAGTGAAAGTTATAATGGTATTTTATTTGTGCACTTGTGGATACCTTCATTCAAATATCTAAGTTCTCAATGGAATATTCATAAATACCAACAGACATTTTTGGCATCATGTTGGGGATGACAATCTAGTATTAAGTGATGCTAAGAAAGACCAGCAACCTCATAAGGCCATGGGAAGCATGCAAAATTACTCTTATATTTGGTGGCTTGCTGGTGTTAATACTCATGGCTTCAACATTCATATGCTATATCATTAGAAAGATATATGAGTCTAGTTTCTAACGCAACAAATAGTTCACCTTTTTGGACTCTTCAATTTCTCCACTAATATGATTTTCTAATTGCTTTTTTATGCTTATTTTCACATCCAACTATGAGGGATGTTCCTAGTATAAATAACCATGTTATCCATTTTTTGTGGGGTGATAATGATATGATTTCAGAATTAAGCATATCTCTTCTTTGAGAAACCCGTAGAGTAATCTCTAGTGCTTGTTGATCTTTGAGTGATCTCTGAGTGATTCTAGTTTTATCCTATCCACCACCCTGTACCTTCCATGAGTCGATCCTTATCAAGGCCCTAATAGCAACTACATTGCACTAGCTCTAACTTCACCCAAAGAATGCCCCTACATAATTCTAGTAGCTTGGTCTCTAATCTCAAGCATGACACCACACAAGCTACAACTAGTAGTAGCTACACTATAGAGTGGCTAAAAAAGCAACTAACAACTAGTACTTCTAAAACTACAATTACACTACTCTAGCTAGTTGAACAAGCAACAACTACACAACCAAGCACAAGATATGAAAGTAAAGAGCAAGGGTGTAGTTTGCAAAACACCAAGAGGAAGAGATGAACAAAAGATTTATCCTTGAGGTTTGGTTTCTTGCCGGCAACCTGCGTTCTTGTTGTAGCAAGTCCCCAAATGATGATCCATGCGCTTACTAGTGTTACAAGCTAGACACATGACTTGGGTGCCACAAGAATCAATCAAAGTGGTCCACTCCATCTAGCCACAAGCATTCCACTATAATTTCTATTCATGATCTCCCATAGGGATGAGCACAAGAGCCCCTTACAATAATTACTCGATCAAAGCTGGCAACAATCAAAAATACCCCTCAATGATCCCTCTAACTCTAAGCTAGATAGGTGATGACAATCACCAAGAGTAATAAGATCTCCACTCTAGCGGCCATGCTCAACTAGTGCCACAAAATGCAAATTGACAATGCAAATGCACTAGAGGCTCTCCAATCTCACCTAAATGTGAGTCAAATAGATGTAAATGAGTGGGTTGTGTTTCTCAGCTCTCAAAGGGTGTGCAGAAGTGTTAGAGGGTCCAAGAGAGTGGTCAAGGCTAGCCACAAGCTCTTTTTATATAGCCAACCATGAATCCAACAGTTACCCACTCTGCACAGCCGCTGCGATCACTAGATGGCCACACTGGATGCCACCAAAATTTCCAATAGCTGGAAAACTAGTTGTTTTACACCTCAAAGATTCAATGCCCTATCTAGTGCATACCGGACAATTTTGGTGAAGGTTAGATCTCAACATCCCCGAAAACATGCTCTCTCGTAGAATGGTGTGGCGTGGGACACCTTCGCTGAGCCAAGTTGAACTTCACGTGCTCATCTGGCCCTCATCAGACATCTTTGGTTAGTGTTGACGGTCCTTAATGCTTACATTTAACTATCAACTAATCATAGAAAAGGACTTCTATGCAACCAACACCTAGACTTAGGGTTTTATCTGATAGAATTCCACGAGTTTTGGTGTTTGTCTATTTCTGCAAGGAGTTATCAGGAAATACGGAAGAAAGGGCCACACGTCGGGTTTACATAGAGATATTAACGTGCCGCGCAATTTTCTACCATCTAGAAGACTCCAGAAGCCACGGTAACGAACGGGAGGCCGATCGGGCCCGGGGGCAGGGCGCCCGCCCAAGTCCCTTGGGTGCCCGCCCAGCTACAGTAACCAAT
>Ga0182004_10005279_pt1 | contig 10520 bp, 9 predicted proteins | sample Sormic07211540_1_FD_120479 | JGI IMG/M metagenome (GOLD analysis project Ga0182004, IMG submission 120479) | Endophyte microbial communities from Sorghum bicolor roots, Mead, Nebraska, USA - 072115-40_1 MetaG | ecosystem: Host-associated > Plants > Roots > Unclassified | place: USA: Nebraska...
GCGGTTCGACATGAGGCTCTGGATGGTCGGGTCGAACAGCTGCTACCGTCTCTTCGGCCCTCAGTGGAGTCGTTTCTTGGCAGACAACCAGCTCGAGGAAGCCATGGCGGTGGCGAAGGAGATGGGCAGGAAGCCGGAGGTGGAGTTCTGGGCGTTCCGTTCGGCGGAGCTGGAGCGCCACGTGGAGGCCGGTCAACACCCTGATGGGGCTCTAGGGATGGCGATTTTGATAAGAAATTGAAGTTGATATATATAATCTAGGGCGTAGTCGGCTAGGGCAATTCTAGGACAAACTAGATAGATACGGATTAATTAATTATCTCGAATAATGCTTGATTCTTGCCCCCTATAGCGTCTTCTTCTGTATGTCAATTTCATCGCTAGAATCAATGTATTCATATCTGTTTGAAACGCAAATGTAGAGTCCAGACTATGATATGCTCTGAAATTTCAGTGATTGTTGAAATGGTGCCATTCTAACCTGCTCACTGTGGTCTCCGTGGCCAAATAACTTTTCCTTGAACTTCATGTAGAAGTTGGTAATTCACAACATTGAGGTTTGTTTGCAAATTCAGATTGACACCTAGATCAATTGGAATGTAACGGACTTTAATGGCTGCATGTGTGCGAATCTATCAGCACCTCATAATCAGTAGATATTTGCACAGTTGTTGTTTCCCCCTATCCAAAGAACAAGTTTATACCGGCGAAAAATATTACCTGGTACCTATGTATACTTGTGAATTCCAGGTGGAATGCATTTACAGGTGACAGATAATACAATGTTGCCAAACAGGGTAGTTGTAAACCTTTCTGGTGGACACGAGTTGTTTCCAACTCTCAAAGAGTACGGAGTTTTGTTCCAAATCCAATCTCGGCATTGCAACACTGATGCAAGCGGTTACGGTGTTTTTCTTCCGGGCACATGGGTGGCGATCTAGTCTTAGAATTGATTGTCACTAGAGTGTGAGGTTTCTTTCTCTTAGGCTTTGTGTTTAGGCAGAAGCCAGGAGTGAATTCACTTTTATTGTATGAACTCGATGTAATGACTGTGAATTAATAAAATCCTTCCTTTATAAAAAAAAAATCTAATACCAAGGCTAGGCACGGGGAAGAGTTTTTTTTCCCTCAATACTTTGACATGGGGATGGGTAAAACCACTCTAAAACTTGCAAAAAGACAAAACGTCGAAACATGACATTATTTGCACGATGTGTAAATGAAACCACTAACAACTGCTATTTATTTCAACAGATAACCTTGGCAACTCTTGTTCTTCATTCTTCTATAAGTTTATACTAGTAATTAAGCTAATAAAAACTGCTATGGCCCATTATAAAATTATGAGGTATGGCTTTATAGTAAAGGAGGTTTCCCATGGAATCATCTGTACAAAATAACTAAATTAGCAATTAAGCTGCACCATTTCGTTGGATATTTTCCTCAAATCTGTTGAGCCTTAACTGAAATAACCGTCTCAATATGTACAGACAGCTTTACAACTAAATCTCATTTTCTGGCAGCTAGCCACTGTATATTACATAACTATGCTTGCACTTGTCTTACCTTCTATTCATGTCCTATGAAGTATGGATAAACAAGGAGTATTGCTCACAAGTCGCGACATCAAAAGCTGGACAAAAAGAATCTAGTTGACGCACAGGATGTTGCCTTCGACCTGTTCATCATTTGAAATGTCCAAAGCTTTAATAAACTGTAAATAGCAAATTATAGCAATCTAATACCAAAAAAAAAATCAAGAATCAAGGACATGATAGTCATCCTCGTGCATAAATCAATGGAAATCTACAAAGTTCTTACTAATCTTAAAATGGGGTGCACTTTGTGCCTATCAATTTTGGTAGTAATCTACACGTACTGGCTACTGCAAGCATGGGAATTTCCTGACGAGGTCCCTACTAAAATTAAGTGCCAGGGCAAGCCCATGGAGTGTCCATTTGATATCATGCATGCCTTTTTCTAGGGATGCGAGTGAGGTGGGGTGTTGCCGTGTTGGCTGTAACGGTTTCTCTACCTGATTTTTCTTTTTAACATAATGATACACTACTCTCCTGCATGTTCAAGAAAAAAATAATTCCATGGCCTATGCATAGGCATTTATCCGTATGTGAATGACATTAACATTATTCCATGAAATGATGCTAGTTAAGATGCAGAGAGACATATGAAAGCATTCTGTAGTGCAGTAGTTTATAACGAATTAGTGTAATGTTAATAATCTTTCACCATTTACAATTTTAAAAAAAAATGGCACTAGTTTTTGCAAGGAAGATAAATATTCTAATGAGTGCAGATTTGGCGCCCTCGTTAGCTAAAGTACCATGCTGCAATGTTTCAAAAATCATCACAAAAATCATGTATGCAGTAAACATAAAGTTAAGTATAGCCGCAACAGTTCAGTTTGAAATTCATCCTAGATGTCAAGAAACGAAATAGATAAGCAGTCAACCTGGGACTGTTCATTATGTGCTGACAGTGGCACTTCTGTTTTTTTAATCTCAACATCAAAGATGAATTTCAAAATGAATTATTGCAGCCACACTTAACTTTGGCTGTACTACATACATAATTTTTGTGATAATTTTTTGAAATATTGCAACATGATATTTTAGCAAAAGAGGGCGCTATATATTTTTTGTATTCTAATATACCACTAGGAGTTAGGACAAAGACTACTTTGTCAAATTACTTGTATGTTTTTATGAACATACAGATAATCAGTTCAACAATTCGAAGTTTCCTTTCCAGTCTCTTTACCAAAATTTTGGTGTTACTGTTACACAAAAAGTAAAAAGTTTGAGCTAAACTTAATGAAAAATAAATGGAAACATTTAGAAATAATATCAGATTTGGACTCTTTACTTACCAATCTAAAATATCCTGCTTCAATAAGCTTGTGCAGTCACTCTTGGCTCTGGAATGGATCACTTGAACTTACCTCATTCTTTGTAAACTGTTGTGAATCATTGGTCAGATTCAGCAAAATAAGAAAAGAGAGTTTATCTAGATAATCAGGGAGAGAAACAAACCGTTGTTGTTGTTATTGTCGCCATTGTAACAGGTTGACTTGATGGCAAAACAAAGTTGCTCCAAAAAAGTGGATCCACGGAAGGATCAGCAGGGCTCCAGGTAGTCTTCATTGGTGTAGGCATAACAGGGGCCATCGAATACGTAGATCTTTGCACTAGCAACTCATTCATGTTAATATTAATTGCCCCTGTATCATATCCAGTAGCAGGTACTGAGGCAACAGTCTTTCCTTCTACAATTTCTTTGCTAAGAGTACATTCTTCAGATAATTTTGTAGACTTCTCCAAGAAGCTTTTAAAGGCATCAGACTGAGATAATATGCTGCATGCTGATAAACCCACTGAAGAGGGCTTTGATGGCGAGCCGAGGCCAAGAGAAGGCAACTTATAGGGTTCAGTCTGTTGCATTGAACTTTCAATAGCTCGAATTTCATCAGCAATTTCTTCTGTTTTAGATGTATCTGACTGCCTTGTCTTCTTTGGTAGCCACCACCGGATGTAATTTGTAAGATCAATTTTCCTCTCTAACCCAAAGCTTCCTGCAAATTTCCCATCCAACATGATATCCTTGCCTGTAGTTTCAGAAGTAATAAAATCATTAGCCACACAATCTGATAGCAACTTCTATCACCTTAGAGTTCGACAACTATAAAGAACAGCAGAAGTCTGTACAGACTGACCACAACTAAGGCTCATGTAGTCATTGCCAAGTCCCAAAGAGGTATCCCATCTGGAATTATGAAGTTGCCTGCATGATAAGGCACACCAATGTGAAGCTTTAAGAAGTGCCAAGATTCTGACTAGCACACGACTTAATGTTGTGACAGAGTATGAAGAAATTTATGCACAAGGTAGCTAGGATCAAACTAGTGATTGGAATTGGTAGTAAATGGACTATTTGCGGTTTCTCCTTCAAGATATACATAACAGAGATAAGTTTCTATGGGCGAAATAAAATATTCCTAAATAAGTATAGAAATCTGCTTTATTAAAGTATGAATTAAGGGTTCGCATAAAAAAGTATTTTCCATTAGCAGGGATAGAAATCTTTGTAGCTAAAACATACCTAAGAAGCCCACGATATTTTGGTAACCCCCTGTAGAAGGCACTGCTCTTTCTGCAGTGGATGGATCTTCTGGTCAGTGCTTAATAAAATAGAATAATCTGTATATATATATATATATATATTACAAATGCACAAATATACCTCCTAAGAGACACGAGATAGTCCTCCTTGGAGATCATTTGCATCTCTTCAAGGTCTCTTGCATAGTCAGAGACCTAAACAAGCAAACATATATGAACATAAGTCTGAAAAATAAAAAAAATACAACACAACTTTAATTGACTACTGTGATAATAAGTATGGAACAGAGATAGCATAATACTCTACATTGGCAACTCATGTACAGTTATTAGTTCAAGCAATTCTGTGTGTTGATACATTTGTTTTGTCACACTCAACAGAAGGTATTGTTGTTTTCATTGCACTTATCAGTCAACCGACTTGAATATTCCAAAAAAGAAAACATTCTACTGAAGTAGAACTGCACAATTATGACATGCAAACATCCATTTCCAAATATCACTACAAAAAAATAATAGAATTAATGGGTTGATACATTTGTTTTGTCACACTCAACAGAAGATATTGTTGTTTTCATTGCACTTATCAGTCGACCGACTTGAATATTCCAAAAAAGAAATCATTCTACTCAAGTAGAACTGCGCAATTATGACATGCAAACATCCATTTTCAAATATCACTACAAAAAATAATAGAATTAATGGATAGAAGTACAGGTTCGGAAGTGCAATTTCTTGCCCATCATTTCATCATGTGACAAAATAGTACAGCAGGTACTTGTGCAAGCATGATATATCAGGACCACAGTTTGTCAAGTTCAAAATAAAGGACAAAAAGAAGGCAACAACCATGATATAGACACATCTTACATCTGGTTACAGTCTCAAAGCCTCCAATTTGAAAGTACAAAACTATGTTGCTCAATAGCTTTTGTCAAGATTTCTTTGCATTTATGCACCTAATTACTCAATGTTGGAAACAAAGAAGGGTCTTTTTTACCAAAAAAAGGAGACTCACAAAATGCTTCCTTAATTAAACAATTTCTATTAAAGGAAAGCAGATTTTGACGTCTCATTGCTCAATGTTAGAAACAAATAAGGGTCATTTTTACGAAAAAAAAAGTTTCCACAAGATGCTTCCTGAATTAAACAATTTCTATCAATACAAAGCTGATTTTCTTGTGGTTGTTGTCTAAAAACAAAAAGTGCTTACTAGAGATAACTTGAGTAAAAGAAGAAAGTTAGGATGTTTCTTGCTTGTTTTGTTGTGAGAAAGAATATGTTTTACACTTGTTTTTTGAGTGTGCAGTAGCTGCACAGCTCTGGTGTGTGTTCTCTGAGATTCTTGAGGTGAACCTGGGAGGTTCCTTTGAATCCATTGGACAGTTTTGGCTTAGTAATAAAAGACATGTTTTGATGAAAATAATTACTGCTGGTACTCTTCTGAGCTTATGGAAGCTAAGAAATGACTTATGTTTTCAGAATACGCGATGGAAAGGGATGGATATCCTGCTGAACATTGTGCCCAGAGAACAAGAAGGATTCCCTGTCAAGAATAGTGCTGGAGATCAAGAGGAAAGCTTCTATAGTGTTGTGGCTTCCTCCCTGAAGATGGCGGTGGGACTGGGCATTCTCTGGAGAAGCTGCAAGTGGTGGACTGAATGCAGAGTTTCCTGAAGATGAAGCCGGAGCTGGTTTCTTCTTCTGATGATTTCCAAGGCTGGAGCTCTTGCAGACTGGCGTGAGATCCAGTTTGCTGATCTTGCAATCCTTGGGTGCTGTTTTCTGTGGTTAAAGCTGATGGTTGTTTATTTAGGTTGGTGTTCAGTGGCGAGTGCTGCTGAGGTTTCTGTGGGTTCCTTTCAGTAGGTTCTTCAGTAGTCTTGGTTTAGGACTTTAGGTTTGGTCTTCTGGTTTATGGGGTTTGCTGGATCATATCCACTGCGCTGTATTGAATATTATTGTCTTCTAATGAATTTGAAAGATGGGGGCAATGGCCCTTGAACTCTAAAAAAAAAGTAGAACTTACAGCAATTAGAAACACGAGTCACAATCACCATCACACAAGGAAAAATGACTCACTGGAAAATTTATTTGTGTTCCAGCTCCCCAGTATTTTAATGCAGCAAGGTCATAGGCCCTTGCTGCAGCCTCTTCGTCATCATATGCGCCTATGTTATTGCACACAGAATTGAGAATGATTAAGAAAATCATAGCAACTCTGCAAATTAAGTTAAAACCAGGATGCCACTTACCTAAATATACTGCAATAGCAATTGGGCGATGTAGTTTTCCATGCAAAAGAAACAATTCAATCAAATCAGATCAGTGATAGCTGTGCAGAAATAAACATAACAAAGAAAACAATATTGTTGACTAAATACAGTTATGCATCTCCCAGAGATATGAAATAGCTCAGAGGAAACTGCAGCAGGCATAGCGCTTTACGTCCATCCATGTCTTTCAGTGATTATGGCATAATGCAAGAACAATCATTATTTTGTGACAGGCCAACTGATTCACAGCACGGTGGGAAAGGTGGAAATCATGTTTGAGTGTCAAGTGTTAGGTTGAAGAAGATTCCTCCAGTCACCAAAATAAATGTCGATTTGGACATGTAACTTTGACCATTAATTTCAAAAAGAAAAACCTCAACCGGCGCGGTTAAGACTGCTGCCGCAGCTTTCAAATTAAGAAGAAAGTGTCTTCTCACCCGGCGAGAAAACCCCCGAACCCCCACCCCCATCCATACACGGTGGCCTAACCATCGCCCAAGTGAGAATTGGGCTGGGGCTAGACCATTAATTTCTGCCAGGGTATATTTATAGAAAAGCAAAATCGCAATATTATAAATATGTTTTACAAAGTTTGTCTGGTCCACATATCTTAGAGGCTTATTACAGCTCATGATCTTTCAACGAAATCAGATTGTACCTGGTTTCATTAGATAGATGAACTATTAATATGTCCAATGAGTACAAATTTATCATAACTCCATGTAATCTCAATCAAACCCTATACCACCTAGGTGTGCAGACAAAACAAATATTGCGAAACAACGGGAGTATTCAATTACATATCAATGGCAAAGTATTAAAAGTCTGACTACGTGGTACATGCAACCAGAAACTATCTACATAACCAAGTCAAACTATCTATTCAACCTAATCAGGTTTTAGTGGACAAGTTTGCCCATCTGACAGTTGCAATCTATTTAGGAATTCAAGAACACATACAACTGCAGGTACTCTGTACTAGAGAGACAGACATACCTTGTTTCCCCTTTTTGTTCTGATTCTGATTCCAAGTGCTTTTGTCCCAAAGGTGAGCCTCATATCGACCTGTCCACCTATGCCTATTGACGAGCCAAAGTCAGTTCTATATCAATGTATACAAACACATAAGGTAATGGAGAAAAGGTTAAAACTAGTTATAACAAAGCCATGATAGAAGTGCTAGCGGCTGCTAACGTTGCTGGTAGCGGCAGAAAACACAGCTAAATTATTTCGATTCAGTTGCTGGACCGAAATTGCTTCAGAAGAATCCAAAACTCTAGGTATTACATCAACTAAGCTTTTCCTCAAAAAAATTACATCAACTAACTACCCATGCAACAACAACAGAGGAGCATGAGACGATGAACACTGAATGCTGAATAAAACAGCATTGATCCACTACCAAGCTGAAATCCGATGTGCCAAAGGTTGCCAGAATTTTTTAGAATTCAAGTACTTGTCAAAATTAACCGTGACTAGGAATAGGATACCTACTAAGATCAGAAGAAGGTCAACGCTGTTAAGACTCAAGAGAGCTTAGCTTAACTAGTGTGCCGCAGTCATTCGACCTACAGGGTATTGGAATTTGCGCACACATAGTAGATCCCGAATGGCCGAAACAACATGGAGTGACACTCCAAGCTCCTAGCAAAGGAGGAGATTCAACCAAGGAGGCATCCGATCGAAGCGCGCGCGCAAGATTAGCGAGGGCGTAAGCTCTCGAGCAGGCGGCAACAAAGTGCTAGCACGGAGGGGGGGCATGGCAGGGACCGTGCGGCGCGTACCGGGTGACCCCGCGGTAGATGGAGCTCCGCTTCCCCGCGGCACAGGGAGGCATGCGGCTGATGCGCTCCTTGGCCGTGCACACGCGCTCCTTCCGCACCGCCAAGGACCTCCTGGGCACTAGCTCCCCGGACGACGACACAGCCGCCGCCCCCGCAACGGCGCCGAGCGATGAGGACGAGCCGCCCTCCCCTCCCCCCGCCGCCACAGCCACGGTCTGCAGCCCCGCGGCCGCCTCGGGGTTGGGGGAGGCCATGGCGCCCTCCGCCGGCCGGATCGATCGATCGGGGCGGAGCCGAGCCGCGACGGCGAGGGGAGGGGTTCGGTGTGGCGCAGCCGCAGCGGCAGCGAAGCGTAAAACGGGTGACCGTTTGGGGGCGGCGTGGGTGGTGGTGGGATTTGAAATGGTGTGTGAACCGGGTGGAGTGGGGCCGCGTCGTCGGGGCGATAGGGACGCGTGGAGCCCAGTGGGCTGGCACAGGGGAGACAGGCGGGCGGGGCCGCCAGGGGAATCCGAGGATGCGGCATTGATGAGTTGCCCTCGCGATGGGACGGGAATGGGGGAAGCGCGTCTCTGGGCAGGTGGGTTTGGGCCCGGACGTGACGACATCGGAACGGGGGCATCGGATCGGATTGGCCCCTCGTCGTTTCCTCGAACGGCAACGGGTGCGCTTCTCGAGGTAGACCTGGTGCCTCGACTTGAGTTGATGAGTGGCCGCGTTGCGTCGTCGTGTGGAGGTATCCACGCCCGCAGCATGCCGTACGAGACAAAGCGTAAGACACAGTGACAGAGCAACAGCTTATACTATTAAGAGCAAGTTTAATAATACAGCCAATACAGTCCAGTTGCTGGCTATAAGGTTTCTTACAGCCTTCTCCCAGCCCACCCATACAATAGTTAGCTATTCACTATTGATACATGGCCCACTTGTCTCTTTCACAAAGTTTTTTGGTTCCTGTGCCCAGACTGGCTGTAAGCTTACAACCCGCTTCTCCTCTCTCTCATCTCTTCTCTCCTCCACCTCAGCATCTAGCCAGCTTACAGCCCACTATAATACTTGCTCTAAGGCTGTCTCCAACAGGAGACTTATTTGGAAACCCGAACTAAAATGGGTCTCCAACACAATACTTATAGCCTCCAACAGAGTACCCATACAGAAGACCTATTTTAGGTATCAGGAGGAGCATAACCCAAATTTAGGTATCCTCTCTTCTCGAGACCTATTTACAGAGAGTGTTGTCTTTTAGGCCTTGTTGTTGGAGAAGACTAAAAATAGGTATGAAACCTTTTACCTGTAGCGCTACCCAAAGGACAAATAGATCTTGTATTTTGGGTGACGATTGTTGGAGATAGTCTAATACTGTATGTTCATTAAACAGAAGCATTATTTGGCTACAGTCAGACCAACGGAAAAAAATGTTCGTTTTACCTTGAAAGATTTATCGACAAGCGAGTTGTATCTATAAAGGTGTCGACTAGTGAAGTAATCTGTCGACTAGTGAAGTAATCCCTGAATTTAGAAGTAATTTGAATAAGGTTTTAGTCAAACATTGGAAATATAAATCAACAATAACTTTTAAATCGTTAAGTTTGCAAATGAAAAAGTTATATGAATAGATTTGTCTTGAAAAATACTTTTATAAAAGTATACATTTATCATTTTTTCTAAATATTTTTACAAAAATTAGAGATCAAAGTTGTGTTTTGTAGACTATGTTGCTATCATAAACGACTTCTAAATCCTATATAGAGGGAGTACATTAAGGCCTTGTTTAGTTCACCCTAAAATCCAAACACTTTTTAAAATTCCTCATCACATTGAATCTTGTAGCACATGCATGGAGCATTAAATATAGACTAAAAAATAACTAATTAATCGTGAGACGAATCTTTTGAGCCTAGTCAGTCTATGATTAAACACTGATTATCAAATACAAACGAAAGTGCTACAGTAACGAAATCCAAAAATGTTTTTGGATCTAAAAGAAGGCCTAAAAACTTGTTTGGATATATTTATATCCACCTTAATTCATATATGTTGGTGTGAAATAAGATAAAATTTAGGCTCTATTCTACCATATAGCACATGTAGATTGGAATCTATACCTATCTATAAAGAGCCAAAATTTCAGTCTGCCTCCCTATTCTTCTGCCTGCCCGTCCGCGTCCGCCCGCCCGTCCGTGCCGTCCTCATTGGAAGTCAAAGTTTTAGTCTGCTAGGATTTCTGTCCGAAATCAGACGATTCATGTCTTCTATCTCCAATACGATACAAATCCAAATTAGAATAACTCAATCAGGTAAAACTTCTCAAATCAAATCACTGA
>Ga0182004_10005280_pt1 | contig 10520 bp, 11 predicted proteins | sample Sormic07211540_1_FD_120479 | JGI IMG/M metagenome (GOLD analysis project Ga0182004, IMG submission 120479) | Endophyte microbial communities from Sorghum bicolor roots, Mead, Nebraska, USA - 072115-40_1 MetaG | ecosystem: Host-associated > Plants > Roots > Unclassified | place: USA: Nebraska...
CCCCCCCCCCACCCCAAAAAAAACACGTCCGTTTTCTTGCTACTACTAGGCATTCGTCTACCAACCAGTGTCCAACCAACGCCCTCTCGTCTCCGTAATTGTTCCGCAACTACCCCGATCCCATCCCCAAACCCTCCGTCGACCCCTCTCCTCCTCTCTCTGCACCGGTGATCGGCGGTGAGCGATGGGGTGGGCGACGCGGTTCGTGGCGGCGGTGTGCTTCTTTGCCGCGGGCGTCCTTTTCGTCCCCGAGGCTCTCCTCGGCTCCCCCTCCGGCGCAGGCGCCGTCACCGCCGCCAAGCTGGCCCACGTCCTCGCCTTCGCCACCTCCTGGGGCGCCGCCCTCTGGGCCACCTTCATCGGCGGCATCATCATGTTCAAGTAAGCAAGCTTCCGGCTCTAAAAACCCCGTCTTTCTCCTCCCTCCTCTTTAATTTCCCCCAATCTAATCTAAGAACCAAAAATCCCGAGGAGGGGAACGATAATCTGATCCAAAAAATCCATCGATTCATTGAGCAGCTCAGCCGAAGCGCTACTTTGTTCTGTGGTGATGTTGGAATCTCGTTCTTTGTAGGAACCTGCCGAGGCACATGTTCGGCAACTTGCAGAGCAAGATGTTCCCGGCCTACTTCACGCTTATCTCTGCCTGCGCAGCCATCTCCGTCGCCGCCTTCGCGTACCTCCACCCGTGGAAGACAGCGTCCACCGTGGAGCGCTACCAGCTTGGATTCCTCCTCTCGGCGCTCGGCTGCAATCTCTCCAACCTGCTAGTCTTCACCCCCATGACCATCGAGGTGAGCGTAATTCCTCTTCTTAAGCTTTGGTCTCGTTCCATTGTGGAATGAATTTTATGAGAACCTTGGATTTGTCATGGCAGTAGTGGACTCATGGTTTGTAGACTTGATATCACCATAGAAGTGTGGATCGGTTAGTAAAATACTCAATCACTAATTATTAGATGCAATTGTACAAAATCGAGTAGTGCTTTAAAACTGATTAGTGCTGTGCTATAACTGTCAGGTGAATCCAATAACTTGTAGTTAATTTAACTAATAATGATGCTTTTTTAGTTCGTTGCATCTAATTATGCTGATTAAATACTAGCAGCCAAGTCATGGAATATCTAGCTGTTGGCTGGTTTTGTGATGTTCTATTGGAAAGCTAATTTTGGATATTCTTGGTTCGAACAGGGCAGCATTTATGTTATTGCTTTTACTTGTGTTTAACCTCTTCAACAAAATAGGATTGGCAGTAGAAAACTATTTTTTCACTCAAATGACAAATGTACCTTGTGAAATCATTTGATATTATTATCTGCAGCTTAAAACATATACCTTCGACATAAATATGCCTTGTATAATATGGTTACTATTGCTATGGTTCACAATTGTTTACAAAAATGGTTTCTCAAGCATTTGTTTGAATAGCTTTCGTCATTAAAAGCCAAGGGTATTTCAATCCAGATGTCCTTTATAATACTCTGGTGAAAAATACCATTATAATTATTCCTATAATCAATACATATACTTCATAATTGATACTACAGTCCAAGTTAAGTGTTAAATGACAGAGATTGGCATCACATTATCACAATGTCTCACACAACACAGTGAGTGAATGTTATTAATTTGGTATAAGGTAGCTTTCCAGAAATAGAACAGGTGCTGCAAGAATTCAGAATTTGTGATGACTATGATATGATAGCAGGAATGTATACGAGTTTCTGAATAAGTCACTGATCACTCCTTATCTTAACTTGTAGGAAATTGAGTAATGCTTTATCTGGTGTGCAATTTATTAGAGAATAGAAATAACAGTCACTGTTTCACCATTGACAGTTGAATGCAAAATGGTGTCTAGTAAATGGACTAATAATAGGTTGGTTTAATTTAACTGCTCGTGCAAATTTGATAGCTTTATTATAAGGCCATACTAGTGACCTAGTTGCTGGAATGTGATAAATCATGCTTGTTTTTGTTTATGGGCTTCTCGGGTCATAAAAGTGGTTCATGCTAATCTACTATAAAGCTGACATTGCCAGTCTTGGTTTGGTTTGCACCTGTACGTATTACTCAATGCTCAGTGGGCAAATCAGCTATCGATTTAGTGTTTTTGCTTTGTTTGTGCAGCTTCTAAAAAAACTGGAGTTATTGTGAAACCATTTTCTGAATGCAATTATATGGTTTTGATTGGTTTGCAGCAGTCCATTTCCTTTCATGCAAATATGATTTTATGATATGATGCTTGTTATGATACATTCCTGTTGTCTATAATGATTGCTCTGATATTGTTGAATACTTTGATGGTGGTTCTATACCATTTACTTGTAGTTGCACAGATGGTTCTGCAATCTGCATTAGAGTTTTTTAACCACTCATAAATGAATATATGTTAAGGTTAAGTTGGTGATAACCAAATGTTTTTCATTTAATAATTCATGATTGAAATTAGAATTCAAGCTAAGCTCTATATGACCGATTTTGACGGTACAATGTCTCACACGACCCAAGCGAGTATTAGTTGGCATTAGCATTACACAGCGGAGTTACTGCACCTATCATTGTTTTGGATAAAATGTTGTATTTTAAGTATTTTGCAAGTGATTGTGGTGTTGTGTTAACTGTGAACCGTGTGTCAGTGTGTGGTCCATGGCTAGTTGGCAGGCACATGTTGAGGTGTACTAGGCGAGACATTTCTAAAAATTGACTTGAGCCTTTCAAGATTTGACATCCTGACCCACGTGTCAGTGACTTAGGCTTGCAAAGTGTAATGTCAAATATCAAAATCTCTCGCACTAGGCAAACTTGTTGCATATTATGTTCTTTTTGCTACTGAGACTTGGCTAAACTTGTTCATGTGATGCTTGGGATGTTCTGGAACCCAGTGTAGCCCATGTACAATTTGGCAAGCATAGGGTGCTTTCTACCAGGCAAAATTCCTTTTATTATATTTATGTGAACTATCAATATCTGGCCAAAGATGTTCACTTTCATCATGGTAATATGTCTTTAGGGGAAAGTTTACCCAAATGTTCAGCACATAATCAGGATGTTGCTGGCAATGGCCAGTCCAACATTTTGTACAATGGGATCATGCAACAGTTGGCTTTAATTTTTCCCAATACAATATTTGTATACAATATGACGATTGCACAACACTTGTGTTTTGTTTTCTATTATCAACCAAAGTTCAAATGGAAAGTTAGAAAATATTTTGAGACTAACTAGAACATGCCCTCTCTTCTCCTACATCCTCTTTCATGCAATTTCACTTGACATGGTTGATCACTGCTTGCAGATGATGAAGAAGAGGCACAAGATTGAGCGGGACCTGAGCATCGGCGAGGAAGTCGGATGGTCAAAGAATCAGCAGGTGGCTAAATCCAACCCCACCCTTGCTGCAATGAACAAGAAGTTTGGGATGATCCACGGGCTGTCATCACTGGCCAACATCATGTCGTTTGGCAGCTTGGCCATGCACTCATGGTACCTGGCCAGCAAGCTAGAACTGTGAAGGGGAGCCAAGACGACACCTTTCTCCGCCTTCTTGTTGTGAATCTTATCACGATGGTGGTATTGGTGCACGTCATGTTATGAGATCTCTAGACTAAATTGTACGATTGCGCTATTGGCTTCAAAGGATAATAAATTGTAGTTAAAAAAGAAATCCTATGTGTTGCATGCTGATCTCATTTCTCAAACCAGTTATTCAAAATCGGAATAATTCAGTCATTTCTCAAACCAGTTATTCAAAATCGGAATAATTCAGCCACGGTGGTGGTATCTGTTATCTTTGGGAGATTTGTCGGCAAGTGTATGGTCCTCTCTGGAACAAAGATTTAAAAAACACAGAAATAGGAGAAATGTAAGGATACATTTAACAATAGAGTCAACTTGCAAGCTTTATATGAACAAAAAAAAAAGATAAAAATAGAGTAACCTAACATGTAGTATAGAAAAATGTGTAAGCATATACACATGAATCTTAGAAAAATATGTGAGCTTAGCTCTTCGTGGAGAGCTAGCTTATCATTCTCTATCTTTATTGAATAAAACATTTCCTATGACCTAACCCTTAAGACACTAGGGGAGTTGCTCTAAGAATGAAACACTCTACAGCTTGATCCTATAGGATTTCAGAACAAAGGAAAGTTTAGGTGGAAGCAATGCAGAAAAAAAACATGGGAAACAAAAACATAGGATATCTTTGAAAGAAATGTAAGGAAAACATAGGAAACAAAATAATAATAAGGCTGTAGCTCATGTTTAGTTTTCTCCAAGACTCCTTTATAGAATGGCTCGGTCTACAAGAATTTCAAAGAAGTTATCAAAAAGCATTTCTTTTGTTTCAAAGAGCATCATATGAATTTCAACTTGCTAGCTTTATATAAATCAAATTAAAAAAGATAAAAATAGAGTAGCCTAACTTGTAGTATAGAAAAATGTGTAAGCATTTCTCCATTTCAAAGCAAGACTACACCGGCATGGATTGCATGTGAAGGTTTTTTTTTTCGACAAGGCATGTGAAGTTTTTTCGACAAGGCATGTGTAAAAAAAAAAGTGACTTTCCAGCCGTCAAGACGAGTGAGTCCGCAACGAGTGCAGACGCGCACACTCGAGCTCCAGCCGTCGTCCAGCGAGTCCCCGAACCCCGAATCCCTAAATCCAAGATTCGCCGTCTCGGGCGTTTCCGCTCCGCTCCTCTCCCACGGTCGGCCGACCCCGCGATGGCGTCGGCGTCGCCGCCGGCGCCACGCCGGAGCGCCAGAGCCCGCCGTCTTCCTCCACGTCTGGCCGACAGCGCGATTCAGGCATCGACGTCGGCACGACCCCGGACCGCCAGAGCCCGCCGTCCTCTCCCACAGCCGGCCGACGGCGCGATGGCATCGACGTCGTCGGCGCCACGGCGGTCCTCCAGAGTCCGCCGTCTTCCTCCACGTCTGGCCGACAGCGCGATTGAGGCATCGACGTCGGCGCGACCCCGGGCCGCCAGAGCCCGCCGTCCTCTCCCACAGCCAGCATCGACCTCGGCGCGACGGCGGGCCGCCAGAGGCCCCGCCGCGCAGCCCGTCTTCCTCCCCGACGAGATCTGGGAGTACATCTTCCTGCGCCTCGACGCCGCGGTCGACCTCGTCCGCGCCTCCGCCGCCTGCTCCTCCTTCCGCCGCATCGTCTCCGAACCCCAGTTCCTCCGCCGCTTCCGGTCCCTCCGCTCCCCTGGAATCCTCGGGCTCATCACTTCTAGCGGATACCGACGATTCTTCCCCGCCGGGCCGCCCCACCGCACCGCCCCGGAAGCCCGCGCGCTCGGGCAAGCCGCTGACTTCGTCTTCTCCTTCGTCCCGAACCCTTTCTCGTGGCACTTTCGCCACGCCCGCGACGGCCGCGTCCTCCTCTCCCGGCTCATCTCCATGGAAATCCGATTGGAGGATTTCGTAGTCTGCGACCCCCTGTATCGCCGGTACGTCATGATTCCCCGCATACCCGACGACCTCATTGCGGCCTCCACCCAATACACCATGTCGCGGCATTTGTTACCCGTTCTGGCTCCAGCTGGCGAGAATGACGAGGAGGGATCGTTCAGAGTTATCTGCACAGTGCTTTTCGAAGACAAGGTCATGGCTTTCGTCTTCTCATCCTGTAACCAGACGTGGCGAGGTATTACTAGCACGATCTCTTTGCCTGATGGAGTTATTGAATACATGACCTACTATGCGCACGGCTGCCTCTACTGGATCGTTGGTTTGACACTCAATTCGCTAATGCTTGATATAAGTGAGATGAAATTCTCCATCATTGACCTCCCGCCCCACAGTTTTGATTCAACGAGTGGCATTGTTGAGTGTGCCATTGTTGAGACAGCGGATGGCAGACTCGGGTGCTTAACTATTGTTGATGGCACAGCCGACCTGTATTGCAAGAATTGGCAAAGCAATTGTGTTGGCGGACAAGAGTGGCTGCATGACAAGCGAATTTCATTGCCCAAGGATTCTGGGATCACTTATAATTGGGAGGTTGAGGGCACAGCAGGACATTACTTAGCTCTAGTAGGTGAGTCGTCGCGAAATTCTGAACATATTGTGCTGGACATCAAGACATTTCTTGTTGAGAATCTCTGCATCTCGTCAAATGGTGCGATCTTTGGTTTTCCTTATGCAAGATTTCCACCACCATTGGAACTGCCAAGCATATGAAATGGTAAGAACTGTCTTTCATGTTTCTTCACCTATTGGGAATTATATTGTATTGGTGGTTTGCTATGTCATCCTACATGTTACCAAAGTACACTTGCTGCCGGCAAATCCAAATTTTCTTGCGCTACCATTGTTACCAGGGAGCCCTTGTAGTCCATGTGATCCTTTGGTGTTTTGGATTAATTTTTTCTATAAATCCAGTTGCAGTTTATAATATTATGCTGAAAAGTACCATTATAGTTATTCCTCTAATCAATAAATGTACTTCCTGATTTATACTACAGTCCAAGTTAAGTGTTAAATGGCCAATATTTGGCATCACAATGTCTCACATAACGCACTGAGTGAACGTTATTAATTTGGTAATACAGCTTGCCAAAAATAGAACAGATGCTACAAGGATTCAGAATTTGTGTTTGCTGTGACATGATTGTAGGAGTCTATGTATGAGTTTCTGAATAAGTCATTAATCACTCCTTATCTTGTAGGAAATTGAGTAATGTTTAAATAATGGTCACTTTCATAATTGACAGTTGAATGCAAAATCTATATGTAGTCATTGGACTAATAATAGGTTGGTTTAGTTTAAATCCTCAGGTAAATTTGATAGCTTGCTTATAAGCTCATGCTAGCGACCTAGTTGCTGAAATGTAATAAATCAGGCCATAGGGTTCTTTTTGTTTCTGGGCTTCTCGGGTCTTAAAAGGTGTTTCATGCTAATCTACTATAAAGCTGATATTGCCCGTCTTGGTTTGGTTTGTAGCTGTATTGCTCAGTGAGCAATCAGCCATTAATTTATTGTTTTTGCTTGTTTGTGTAGCTTCTAAAAAAAAGTGGAGTTATTGTGGAAACTATTTTTTGAATGCCACATTACCTGTAATTATATGGTTTTGATTGGTGGGCAGCAGCCAACTTCCTACCATGCAAAAATGATTTTATTGTATGATGCTTGTTGCTATGATACACCCCTATAACTTATACTGACACAAAAGGAGTCGCAGTGTTAGCAGAGTTACCTAGGCAAAGCTTGTTATTTTTAGTATATTGCAAGTGATTGGGGTGGTTTGAACCCTGTGTGGCCCATCCGCCCATGTCCAGGTGGCAGGCACAGGTTTGCCTAGCAAACTTGTTTCATATCAGGTTCTTTTTAGTACCGAGACGCTAAACTTGTTCAATACAACATTGCTAGTGAGGGACTATCAGTGACACATAGGGTGGGTAGGGGTGTTGGGGGGTGTGGAGGGGAGGGGTCGGCAAGATCTATACCTCGATCATAGGTCCCTATAACTTATGCTGACACAAAAGGAGTCACAGTGTTAGCGGAGTTACCTAGGCAAAGCTTGTTATTTTTGGTATCTTGCAAGTGATTGGGGCGGTTTGAACCCTGTGTGGCCCATGTCTAGTTGGCAGGCACAGGTTGCCTAGGCAAACTTGTTTCATATCATGTTCTTTTTTAGTACTGAGACGCTAAACTTGTTCAATACAACATTGCTAGTGTGGGAGCATATGATTGATCCATTTCATCCAACAACAATTAGATTTCTTGATGCAATACTTGATCAACTTGTGGTTGTGCAAGTGTTTTGGCATTGGGTTTTGTCAGAACTATTTAAAATTGAAAACCATAATATGGTTGCCAATATATAAAAAAGCATATACTTTGGTGGAAACTCTGTAATACTGCAGTGAAAAATATTATATTTTATTGAACATCTTGCTATTTGAACTAGAATTGAAGGTAAGCTTTAGATGATAAATTGACACTACCTTACTCGACCCAGGGTGAATGCTAGTTGGTATAGGATAATGCTATTGGATCAAATTATGTTATTTTATGGATCTTGCAAGTGATTGGCATGTTCTGTCAACCCAGTGTAGCCCATGTACTGTTTGGCAAGCACAGGGTAAAAAATCCTTTTATTACATTTATGTGAACAATCAATACCTGGCCAAACATGTTCTTGTTTCTTTCATCATGGTGTCTTTAGAGGAAAAGTTTACCCAAATATTCTTTATATCTGCGGAAAGGCTTCCCCAAATATTCAGCACATAATCTGGATGTTGCTGACAATGGCCAGTACAACATTTTGTACTATGAGATCATGCAACAGTTAGCTTTAATTTTTCCCAATGCAATATTTGTATACAATATGAAAATTGCACACTACTTATGTTGTAATTTCTATTATCAACCAAAGTTCAAATGGAAAGTCAAAAACTAATTTGAGACTGACTTGAACATCTCCTAGTCAAAAACTAATTTGAGACTGACTTGAACATCTTCTCCTACATCTTCTTTCATGCAATTTCACTTGACATGGTTGATTGCCGCTTGCAGATGATGAAGAAGAGGCACAAGATTGAGCGGGACATGAGCATCGGCAAGGAAGGCAGATGGCCAAAGAATCAGCAGGTGTATGAACAAGTAGTTTGTGGTGATTGAGGGTTGTCATCACTAGCCAACATCATGTCGTTTGGCAGCTTGGCCATGCATTCCTAGCTAGCAAGCTCTAGCTGTTAAAGGGAACCAGAGACAGCCAAGACGACACCTTTTTCCGCCTTGTGAATTTTATCATGATGTGATATTGGTGTACGACATGTTATGAGATTGCTAGACTGAATTGTACAATTGCGTTATTGGCTTCAGAGAAGAATAAATTGTAGTTAAAAAAGAAATCCTATAGAATAAATTGTAGTTAAAAAAGAAATCCTATAGAATAAATTGTACAATTGCGTTATTGGCTGCACGCTGCTCCAAACGGAATAATTCAGTCATGTTAGTGGTATCTACTGATCTTTCTTACATGGAGGAGCGAGATTCGTTAGCAAGTGGACGGCCCTTTTGAACAAAGGATTTACAAAATATAGGAATAGAAGAAAAAAAAATACAAGAATGAAACTTCCTTACATACTGTACACATTAAATCATGTAGAATTTCAGAAGAAAGGAAAGTTTAGGAAGAATGCCTGTGGAAGCGATGTACTTCATCCCAAATTATAAGATATTTTGAAAAATATCGAAGAGTCAAACCATCTCAACATTGATTAAAATTATATAATATTATATAGTAACATTTATTATACTAACTAAGTATTATTAGATTCTTTATTAATTATATTTTTATAATATATCTATTTGGTGTCATAAATCTTTGTAATTCTCTCAATAATTTTGGTCAAATTTAAGATGTTTTAACTCTTCAAGATTCTTAGAATGTTAATTTGAAACGGAAGAAGTAGAAAAAAGCATAGGAAACAAAACAGAAGATGCCTTTGAAAGTAGTTTAGAAATTTGGGCCTTGTTTAGTTCTAAAAAAATTGCAAAATAAACACTATATCACTTTCGTTTGTATTTGACAAATATTATCCAAACATGGACTAACTAGGCTCAAAAGATTCGTCTCGCAATTACAGACAAATTATGCAATTAGTTAATATTTTTATCTATATTGAATGCTCAATGCGTGCGCCGTAAAATTCGATGTGATGGGAAATGTGACTTTTTGTAAAAATTTTTGGAACTAAACAAGGTCCTTGGAAGTAATGTAGGAAAAACATAGGAAACAAATAATGATGTTGTAGATCATGTTTAATTCCCTCCAAAAAATGTTTAGAATGATCCAATTCATGGGATTTTAAAAGAATTATCGAGGAATATTCCTTTGTTTCAAAAAGTATCATAGGAAATTTTCTATAGAAGTTGTGAATCCTTCAAAATTCGTGTTCCATTTCAAATTGGGCCTACACCGGTGAGCCACGGGTGTGGTAGAGGATACACATATTTGAATCCGAACGTATGCGTACCATTAGGATCATGCCCATGTATTACTACAGGTGTTAAAATCAAAACCATCCTTCATATTTTCTGGTTATTATATATGAAAAAAAACAGTGGGCACCAAGACATACATACGTGTTACCAGCACTAACTAAATCACAGGCTCACCAAGCACAATATCTCCTTTTCTTAAAAAACAAATCAGTAAATTTTTCACTCCATCACATCAAATATTTGAACATATACATTAAGTATTAAATATAAACTAAATATATATATATATATATATATTACAAGATTAACCTTTTAACTTAATTATTTTATAATTAAACACTAATTACTATAGTTATAAATATGTTACTATTTTTTTTTCTTTTTGCAAACTATACTAAACGTGACTTTGTAGCCGGCTAGACGAGTCCCCAACGAAACGAGTTTTCGCGGGTTGGCGGCCCAGCCCACAGTCGGAACCCGATTTCCCCAAATTGCCGTCCCGGGCGTTTCCCCCGCTATTCCGCTCCTCAAAATTTCTCCCTCTCCCACTCCCAC
>Ga0182004_10005281_pt1 | contig 10520 bp, 10 predicted proteins | sample Sormic07211540_1_FD_120479 | JGI IMG/M metagenome (GOLD analysis project Ga0182004, IMG submission 120479) | Endophyte microbial communities from Sorghum bicolor roots, Mead, Nebraska, USA - 072115-40_1 MetaG | ecosystem: Host-associated > Plants > Roots > Unclassified | place: USA: Nebraska...
ATGGATCTATTCAAGGAATTCCATCAAGGCTCTCTACATTTGCACAGGTTAAACTTTGGTAACATAATTTTGCTACCAAAAAAAGAAGATGCAAAAGTGATTCAACAATATAGGCCTATTTGCCTGCTGAATGTTTCGTTAAAAATTTTCACAAAAGTTGCCACAAACAGACTAACTATAGTGGCACAAAAAATTATAAGCCCCACACAAACGGCTTTTTTACCAGGCAGGAACATGATGGAGGGGGCGGTCATTTTACATGAAACCTTGCATGAACTAAATTCTAAGAAACAGGGATGGGATCATCCTAAAACTAGATTTTGAAAAGGCATATGATAAAGTAAATTGGAACTTCCTACAACAGACCCTTAGAATGAAGGGGTTCTCCCAAACCTAGTGCCAGTGGGTAGAGCAATTCACTAAAGGTGGTAATGTGAATATCAAGGTCAATGACCAATCAGGGTCCTACTTCCAAACAAGAGAAGGGTTGAGACAAGGGGACCCATTGTCGCCGATTCTATTTAATACAGTGGTAGACATGTTGGCCATATTGATCAACAGAGTGAAACGAGTCGACCAGTGGAAGGCGTCATCCCGCATCTAATCCAAGATGGGTTATCCATCTTGCAATATGTCGATGACATGGTTATCTTTATGAGTCGTGATTTTCAGAAGGCTATCAATATGAAATTGATACTGACCACATTTGAAAAATTATCAGGTCTTAAGATTAACTTCCACAAGAGCGAACTGTTTTGTTTTGAGAAGGCAGGTAACACGAGCAATACTACACACAACTCTTTGGGTGTGATGTAGGCAGGCTCCCATTTCGTTACCTAGGCTTACCAATGTCCTCACGAAAATTGAGTAATAAGGACTGGGAAGAAATTGAAAATAGAATTGAGAAGCGGCTCACTGGATGGAAAGGAAAGATGTTGTCTTCTGATGGCAGACTAGTACTGATTAATTCAGTTATATCCAGCTTACCGATGTTCATGTAGTCTTTCTCTGAGATTCCACGTGGGGTGTTAGAAAAGATAGATTGCTACAAATCATGCTTCTATTGGCAAAACGATCAACATAAAAGAAAATATAGATTGCTCAAATGGGAGGTGCTTTGCCAACCAAAACTACAGGGAGGACTTGGTATACAGAACTTACACATTAAGAATAAATGTTTGTTGAGTAAATGGCTTTTAAAACTGTTAAATGAAGAGGGTATGTGGCAAGAATTGGTGAGAAATAAATATTTGAAAAACAAACCGTTAAAGAGATTGTGTTAAAAAGGCGTATGATTCTCACTTTTGGAAAGGATTGATGAATGTTAAAGAGACCTTTATGAGTCTAGGGTCTTTCAATGTAGGTGATGGTTCGCAGGTTCGTTTCTGGGAAGACAAATGGCTTGGAAACCAACCACTTATAGAGAGGTTCCCGGCTCTCTTTCATCTAGTAAGAAGGAAACAGGATATTGTATCCAATGTGCTCAGTTCGGTCCCGCTAAATATCTCTTTTCGTAGAAACTTAGTTGGGAGGAATATGAGGGATTGGCATAGAATTGTTAATTCTTTACTAGAGGTGAATCTCCAGGAGATACCTTCAGTTGGTCGCTACATTCATCAGGGAGATTCTCAGTAAAATCTATGTATGCCGCTCTAATTAATAGTGGTGCTAGAGTATCACAGGATATTTAGCATGTAAAGATACCTACAAAAATTAAAATATTTTTGTGGTACCTAAAACTAGGTGTAACCTTAACTAAAGATAACCTAGCTAGGCGAAATTGGGAGGGAGATAAATGGAGTGGCTTTTGCTGCTTACCAGAATCTATTCAACACCTTTTTTTCGATTGTTACTATGCAAAATTCCTGTGGCGTGTCGTTCATTTACTTTTTGGTATTCCACCTCCTCATATTATTGATGATTCATTTAATCGTTGGTCAAATGTGGGAAGTGGTAATCAAAATAATTTGATGTTAATAGCAGCAGCCGCCCTTTGTTGGTCAATTTGGCTCACGAGAAATTAATGAAGTGGTATTTGACAAAGGTAGACCAAAAACTTTTTTGCAGATTCTATTCAGGGGAACACATTGGCTACGCCAGTGGGCAAAGCTACAAAGGTGTGAAGATTTGAAGAATCTGCTAATCCAAGTCTGTCAATATATCGAAGTTGCTGCCCTCTCCGCTTCTTTGGTTCTAATGGATGGTCTACAGCTAGAAGAATTGGTGTACTTTAGTCTTTCAGTTTTTTTAGGTTGTCAGAACGTGGTTAATTTTTGAATTTTTTGAGCGTGGTTTGTGTAATAAGAGGTCTGATTATACTTCGGTAGATGAAGCCGGATTTTTATCCATTATCTAAAAAAAGCTAGGAGTCTACTTCGTTTCAATAGCAGGAAGCAGGTCTTGCCCTTAGCAGTAGCACCTCGCGCTGATGCAAGGCCAGGCCAAGATGCCCATGTTCTTGGCATTTCATATTTGACAGGTTGAAAAGACAAGAAAAGTTTCTGTATCCCTAACACCAAGACAATCCACTCTTACGATCTTATTTGTAGTGTTCCAGAGTTTACCGCTCGACCGTGCAGTATTCTGTCATCAGCTAGTTCAAGTGTTTTCATAGAATATCAACAGTTATCGTTTCACGAGTTGTTTGTGAATGAGATAACATGGAGTGTTACTGGTGTTTCAGATTAATATAACTAACACATGGAAAAATAAAGGATGCATTAAATCCAGTAATATCTCCGCTCTTGTACAACTCCCTTAGATGCTGAGCTGTTTCCATGCAGTTGTTAATTTTCGTCATTATTGCCAGTTCAAACCTTTTTGATCAATTTGTCCATGTGTGACTTGACATGGCACAGAGTTACTCTAAAAATTAACTTTGTGTCTACCAATAGAACTCATATATAGGAACCCTCGGTGGTAATTACATGATGCTATTGGTGTAGAAATTTGTCACATACTTATACGTACTAAAGTGATTGCACAGGACTTGTCAAATATTTCACAACATGTTTCATCATTTGAACCAGGTCTATAGAGTCACTCTTGTTGACCCATTGCGGTATAAATAATGGTCTACAAACAATTGAATAGTAGTAACTCTCTACTCAAACAATGGCAACCTGAGAGAAGAAAGAATGGGAGAGAGAGAGGGATCCAAAATGCAAATAAAACAGAGGAACAGAGCACACATATCAAGTGGACTATGCGTGTTTCACTAGCACATATATTTGAAACCCAATTTTCCTATTTTTCCTATTTTTAAAACCCAATTTATATTTTTTGGAAAAGCATTTGCACAAGCAGTGGGCATAACACAACCGCCTATGGAAATTGATTTCTATAGAGGGTTCTCAGTTAAACGTTAGTGGAAAGATTCATTTCCACTAGCCCCTAGCACTGGCGGTTCTGAAAAAACGACTATGCAAATGGGTTAGGAACCACCTGCATAGAGCTAGTGTTTATATGATATTGTGAGGGGGATATGATGTACTGAAAGCCATCAAGTGCTGCCACAAGTCATATATGTTAGTTGCACTATGCTGGGAACAATGGTGCCTCACTAAGATTTGTACATATAGTCCAATATAAAATCTATTGATCAATATGATAAATTGTTGTATAATTTGCACAGTGATTCACTATAAGCACTAAATGAAAAGACACAAATATTACTTTCCTAATAACAAATTTTGATCAACATAGAACAAAATATCATGCTTAATGAATGTAACAAGAAAATTTTCCAAAATATGGTGACTCGACTTATTTCTTTACTCTGTTTTCACTAAAGCCATTGCAAATATACTAACAGAGGTTTGTTGTTCCTTTTGAAAAAGAAAATTGGAAAAAGTCTACTTAGCCCCCTCAACTATTGGTGTTTGTCTACTTCACCTCCTCATCTAGAAAATCAGGTATTCTGCCCCTAAAAACTATTGAAAACCATATAAATAATCGCTAAGGCGGTTTTGCTGAGGTGGTATATTCAAAAGTCTGTAGAATCCCCTAACCTATCCACTTCATGCACTCCTCGACAACATTGAGCACATGCACCACAATTGCGCCCTTGTCATCTGGCTCCTGTGTGAAGCATGTGTCCTTAGGTTAGTCTGGCAGGATATGGTGTCCAAACGACCCTAAACACTATCCCATGAGTCATCTAAAACATTATTTGATGTTTTATAGGCTATAACATCATGTTTTATAGTTGAGGGGGTAATGCAGTTAATCCTTGATATATATATGTTTAATGTGAGCGGGTTATTTAGATGGTTTTCAAAAGATTGATGGGTAAGATAACTGGTTTTATAAGTGAGTGGGAGAAATAGACAACTACCAATAGTTAAGGGGGTTACGTACACTTTTTCCAAGAAAAATAGGTGACAAGTTTGTATGTCTGGCATTAGTGAACAAAAATTTGGTTCCAGGGACCATGTGCATGCCAACTATAGATAAGGTACTGAAAGTGACAAAGGGCTTTGCTAGTATACCATGCACTCTGACTGGACACTCAGTTACTTCAACCAACGATGAATTTCAGGGATCAATCACATGCTTGTGGAAGTTCATAATTATTCGGAATGATCTTCACTTGCTGAATTAAATAAACTACAATGCTTCTATCTGATTGAGCTTAAATGTTCTTAGCATTATTTAATTTTGCTTGCAAAGGCATCAATGTTAGAAGCATGCATTAGTATGGTGTTAAAACTAAAGTTAAATAAAGGCCTACCATATAAAGAACACAAGGTAATAAAACTGAACTAGTGAAGTTGAAGAACACAATTATTCTGTTCCAGGACTCATACGGATCTATAATGAAGTTGAATCAGAGTGATGTGAGCCGGATCCTAAGTGGCTGCTCTCATCACTCCCTCTTTCTCTAGATGGCTTTGCACCGTTTGTCCGTCGTTTAACACATCTCAACCGGTGCCTGCTGCAGGTATAGAGACATCACACATCACAGTGAGATGGATGCCAAGAGCTGTGATGCAGACAGGTCACAGGCGTGTGGTTGAACCGAGGCACGGAGCTAGTGATGTAGGGCAGGTTTGGTTGTATTGCTTAGCAGGCCTCACCTTGCCCAGGCAGGCGAACCAAAATGGATCTCCCGAGAACGCAAAGCAAAATCTTGCCAGCTTGAACACCTTGAGACGCGCTGACAGAGAAACCATACACAATTGTTAGGCAAGGCGAGCAGAGGGCTCGCTGAAGATCAAAACAGGCTCGTAGGCATTGCCGGATGGGGCAGGCAGGATATAGTATTACTACTAGTATGCAGACAGGACTCTAACATAACAGAATCAGATTTTTTAAATACAGTATTACGACTTGTATGATGGATTGGCTGCTGGATATACTGTGGCCCACCTAGCATACCCTATGGTCCAAGGAAGGCAATATATATAGCGCAAGCGAGAGCTAGTATTTTCTCTACACAATTTAAATAGTAATGATGCAGCTGTGTCACCACATACTACTGATCTAATACCATACAGTACCAGACATTTAAAAGGAGTGCGGGTCTAGAGAGGAGACATGATGGGGGTACAAAGAGACCAAGGGATAATGTTATTAAGAATCTCCTATTGCGTTCAATATCACACTATAGTCTATTAAGCATGCTTGTGGTTTGAGTAATTAAGATAGAAGCATATAAATATAGATCAGTACGTATATATGTGCATGACAAAGAACGTTAGTAAAGATCTTAGTATTTTTACTTACACCTTGAAACAATGAATTGCATGAATGACGACTGCGATTAACTAGATTTACTAAGAAGCGTAGGTTGCATAAAAAACAAGCACTATAAAATTTCATCTGGCACAAAAAGTTTGTGCTACACAATCGTGCTACAATAATGGATCCTCTTATTTGGTAGCTTCTCCAAGCTGCCCATCTGATGTTTTTACCTAATTTCCAACACAAGCTGCATTACAGATTTCAAAGGGTACTGCAGACTTCCAAGCATTGAATGTACGAGAACATCACACAAACTCTCTTTTGACGGTGCCACCCGTTCATAATGACCAAGACGGCGGCAGGACACAAAGTCAGCAGCTAGCTAGGAGAAGACCGAGAGAGAGCTCTGGCCACAGGTATGAGACGTATGAGTCAGGGAGCTCCACTTTATGCTCCTCGATCAGGCTTTGCGTAGTGTATATTGTTATATAATGGCTGAGGAGTCAGGATATTACATAGAGCTGGGCTAGACCTCTTCTAGCTAATTGGGTAGAAAATTAATAAAGGAACAATAAGTCCAAACGCTGATAGGGTGTTTGGACTGAGTAATGAGTTAGTCCCATCTTCTCACTTGTCACTTTTTAATTTGGTATGTGGAATTAAATTGGTTTTCAATCATCCATCATCCTATTCCTCGCAAGCTAATAGTTAGTGAAAGTATAAGAAATGGAGTCACTTCACGAAATTTGATAAATGAACTCATGATGTGCACAACCTCATCTAGCATGGCCTTATTTCTCAAACTAAACACCATACAAATTAGTTATCTCAAATGAATTAATTAGGTGCCATATGGTGGAAGGGAATGAGGCTGTATATAGAAAGCATGGAAACATTTCACAGTGTGAATTGTTCGGAAACGGTTTTCAGTCTGCATGCAAAATATATGATAGTCTTCACCCAGAACTCTATTTTCATGTTGAGCCTGCTCTATTAATTTTTTTTATTTCTTACAATGACGCTGCCCTGGATGACAGCAGATCCCAGAACTCATTGCTTTATCTGGTTCACTACTCAGAGGAGCAGGTCTCACATATACTAGCCAGGCTGGGTAGACACAGGCTCTAGACATTCAACAATTTCATTGATTGGTTCACTAGGCCAAGTAGTGCATTGGTCTCATTGATTACTAGGATATGTCATATTAAATTGAAATAGTAAACATGTACTAATACAATATTTAGTTAGTCTGTATCGACTGTATAGTTAATTCTATCATGTTCTTAAGATTTATTCTTGCTTGAAATGTACTATTGTACCATAAAACATGCTATTTATTTGCTAATACCGTATTTGCTTACTAATAAATTCATCCTGAAAGCCTCGCTTTGGAGAGAACGTATTTCATTCTGCGGGCATGACAGGCTGTAGACCTACGTCCAAGCATCCAAACCTGTTGAAGTTGTACCTCTAGCTTGAGCCTTAGTTATGTTTGTATTTGTAACAAAGCATGATATTATATACATTATCTGCTGAATGGAGGATGCCAAACTTTCTTAGCCGGCTATAGTTTGTGCTAACTCATGCGCTACTGTACTTTGCTGTCTCGCTACCTTGAGTCCTGCACTACCAGCAGCTCTAGAAATTTACAGCCATATCGTTCTCGGTGATATCGTTTTTCATTCCACAGTGAGATATGAAGGCATTGTCAGATTTGTCACCATGGCTATGCATGAAGACCTTCATTCACTGTGCCACACTGGAAGTCTGGCACAGAGAAAAATTACTCGCCGTGTCCATAATAACTTCGCTTACTAGCACAAGCAACTAAAGTTGCTGCCTCCCATTCACACCAAATCTTGGGTCGTCATACCAAATTGACTATCATCAGAAATATAGGTTCTGCCCCCCATGGCCACACCTCCCAATCATCAACCGCTTTTAGACTCAAATTGGTACAGTTTGATGTATACCATTCTTTCCCTCATAAAAGATGTATATCGTCAAACATTACTAACATGGGAGCACGCTGCACAATTTTTTCTTTGCACGTGGCGACCAACAATTTTTATTTTACCTTTAATAATTATCTTATTTAAACTTGGCGTTTTAGATATGTGTCTTACTATGGCTCTAGCCCCTTAATAAAATATCTTATATGAAGCCTACGTATTTCGCCTAACAAATGACGTATTTATAGTGTGCTGTCCCTTGCAATATATTCTCTCTAGTGCTGCAACAAAACGATGTGTATGTCTGCCGACGCGTATCTACCCGGCCACTACATCAGAGGTGTTATCTATAGCAGTTGGTATATGTACCGGCGTGTACTACTACAGAAAAACTTATACAAGGAATTTTGAAAGTAGCCTTGGAGGAGGGCAGGCTTTTAAACCACCTTAGTTAATTGCTGAGATTAACCTTGACGGGCATTTTTATTAACCGAGGTGGTCACAGTTAACCATGTTTTCCTAAAATCAATTAACAGAGGCCGGCTTAACCCCACTTTCACAAGCTGGCCTCTTAAAAGATCTGCCTCCGTTAATCGGACACGGCCCAAAGAAATCGTGGCTCATTCCATGTTATTGGGTTCATATATAAACAAGGCACTCAGGTTTTTGTCTCCAGAGTCATAGCACGCACTCAAGGAATGGCGCCCCTTCTCTCCATGACGTCTTCCTCTTTGCAACCTCTGCCTCTCCGCATGGCGGTGGTGGTGTGCGTGACCTCTCGGTGGTCGCGGCGTCGATCTCTTGTGGTGGTGACGTGAGTTTGGTGGGCGAGCTCTCTACTATAGCGGCGTGTATCTTTCCTATAGTGGGCCAGCTCTCTCCGGTGGCAGTGAGCTTGGTGGTGGCGAGTCTCTCGCGCATGGCGGCCTCTGGACTCTGTCTAGCGGCATGACATGGGCCATATCTGGTGGCGGCAGCACGTGGGCAGGCTTCCCCTACAGCGGCCTAGGGGCGCTCGAGGAAGCCTCTCCTGGTGGCGCTAGAGGAAGCCTCTCCTGGTGGCAGTGGCACTTGGAGGAGCCAGATCCGGCTGTTGCGGTGCTCGGGGGACCTCTCCCGATGCCCAATACAAGCGGATCAGGAGAAAAACCACTATCTAGGACAACCAGGCCAATAACACCTACAAAGGCGGTCCTGCTGGTTGCACCACGATCATACAGCAGGAAGAGTGAAGATTTGTTCTGTGTGGTACAAGGAAAGGGAATATGACACACAACCAAAATGAAGAACAACGCAGCTCCATAAATCGAACAGAAGTGGTAAACTATATATTTTGCACAGACAACGATTCATCAAATTCACAAAGCATGCATGATTCAACCTTGGCATCAAACAAGCCTAACACACTCAACTATAACCCAGCAGCATTCTATGCTGGCCATACATACAAGCCAATAGAGACCGGAATGTAAGCATGCTGTCAACCATTGCAGTAGAATCAAGAAGCGCAAAATCTCTATTATTCGCGACCAGTGGTGTCTACTTTGTAGGCACTTGCAGAATAATAAGACTGTCTATGTAAACCAAAATCACTTCATCTGCCCATCCTTCACCATTTCTTGAATTATACGATTTTAGAATTGGAGTTTATGTTGAGGAGTATTGGTGGTTCCAAACTTGTCTAATGGACAGTGATGACTCAAGTTTGAATTGTACAGGAACAGGACTGCGGACACGTTTACCGCTGGCACTCTATGGCTCGGCTGCTTGTGGACCACAGGAAGCGGACATAAAAAACAGGAAACACATGTTCAACTTTGGTGAGGATTGGAGAAGACCCCTGCCTGGTCTCATACTCAGAGTCACAATTGGAGCAGTGCCAATGAGTTTACCACAAGGCTCTGCACACGTGATCTGAACAGAGGTCTTGCAGAGACAGTGCTGCCTTTTTCGTTCTCGAGACCTCCCAGTCCTAAAAAATGATCACTATACATTCTAAATCTTATTTTCATCAACTCTCTCACTGTCTCTATACCTAGTCCCTACCACAATTTTTATAAGTGAGTGACTCATATTTACATATTTGATTGAATGCTCATTAAGCAGAGTTGTACTTGCTGAATCCATGTGGAACCAGGGTACCAAATTCTGGCTCGTGTTGGGCTTGGTTATTTTTTGTTTGCTCGAGTTCAGGCCACGGCGTAGTGTTGTACTACAGCGGTGCAGCCTACAGGTCAGTTCAGCTGCGATGGATTTCTGATTGTAGTAGAAATGAAGATTATGATATTGGCATCGAAGAGAGAAATATGTGAACATTTATTCTCCTTCGAGTTATCCTTGGGTTCCAGTCGTATGCTACAACAATATAAAAAAATATCACTATATAATTGAGCACAAATTATTGACACGATCAAATTACGTTCATGATCAACAAGAGTAGAGATACAGGACCTTCTACCCTTTCAACACAATCATTAGTCGCAGGGCCAGTCGACCTTGAAGCTCAGAGAGACTACCTTGAAGCATTGATAGTCTCCAACTTCAACAGAATGGAAAAGACAAGGTGCAAAAGGTTCGTACAGATATTTCCTATCGGATGAAGGCTTCCTGAGCAAACATGAGGCGTAGAATGACTGTCCATTTCTATATATGTGTGTCTGGCTCAAATTCTGGGAATAATATGGGATTTCTGAAGCATGTGGAATACTAGATCTTATTAGGAATTCCATTACCATTTAACATGAAAATATGTGCAGAAATATGTTGGGAAGATGCTCTTCGCACTCCCCAGCAGTACGGTGAATAGTGAACCTTCTCACTCGGTGCCGTGAGAGGTCTGAGCTCCAACGGGCAGTGGGCTCAACAGTAGGTGAATACAGTGAA
>Ga0182004_10005282_pt1 | contig 10519 bp, 7 predicted proteins | sample Sormic07211540_1_FD_120479 | JGI IMG/M metagenome (GOLD analysis project Ga0182004, IMG submission 120479) | Endophyte microbial communities from Sorghum bicolor roots, Mead, Nebraska, USA - 072115-40_1 MetaG | ecosystem: Host-associated > Plants > Roots > Unclassified | place: USA: Nebraska...
ATAGCTCGTCTGGAAACGGCAAGACAAATCTATTAAGTATAATTAATCTGTCATTAGCACATGTGGGTTACTGTAGCACTTAAGGCTAATCATGGACTAACTAGGCTTAAAAGATTCGTCTCGTGATTTTCAACCAAACTGTATAATTAGTTTATGTTTTTATCAACATTTAAAATTCCATGCATGTGTCTAAAGATTCGATAGAATGAATGAAAAAATTTTAGGTGGGGACTAAACAAGGCCTTATGTGCACGTGGAGAGAGAGAAGAGAGATGAGTCATGTGCGTGTCAGGAGGAACCCATCACCAGAGTTGCAGCACAACCACTAGAGTCGACCGTGTGGCTAGAGTCAGGCATCCAAGAAGGGGTGATGGGGGAGACGGTCGTGTGCTGCGCCTTAAAATGGACGGCAGTTATAAAGTCATTACCTTAGGATATAAATAGTCTCTTAGAAAACTACAAGTGAAAAGACCATTTCAATTGATGTCATCGCGAGCGGAAATATTCATGCCAACTCAATTAGGCCTTGTTCGTTTCATCGGGATTTAAGGCATAGAACAATTCCCAGCTGGATTGGTTCACAAATTTGTATAAGATTCATCAGCTGGAACAATTCCTGATCCCATTCCACCCTAAACGAACGGGGCCTTAGATGATCGGGTCTTTCAGTGATCAATTGCATGTATTATCCTAGGTCAGACCACGCGTCGCCTAAGAAAGACCCAACCAATTCAGGTGGGGGGAGTGAAAATGTAAAACATACTCTTTCTAGATTAACTTTGTTATTGTATAGTCCTTCAGTCAAGACAATTATGTTTATGATTGCCCCCCAAAGACTCGAACTGAGTTAAAGCACTAGGTAACATATTTCAAGATACTCTTTATTTGATAAACTCTGTTACATTTCTTCCTCAGGTGTATGATAACTAAAGCTTATCAAAAACTACTTTGAGTGCAATAACAAAGACTACATCGTCAACAATGACCCTCGATATGTCATCAAGGGCTACCTCGAGTTGGTCATGCCGCCTTTGGTACTTCATCATGCTACCTCCACCTATGTCGACATGCCGCCTCTGACTACATCGTCGGCAGCAACCCTCGAATACGTCCTTAGGGCTACCTCGAGTTGGTCACGCCGCTTCTGGTTACGTCAACACGCCAACTCCGATTACATCAACAACATTGACCCTTGGATATGTCCTCGAGGGCTACCTCGAGTCGGTCACACTACTTCTAGCTACAAGTCGCCAATGACCACTCGAATAGGCCTTCGATAGGTCACTTCAAGCCAATGATGCCAATACCAATCTCGACTACTCGAGTACGTCTTCAATATGATCCCTCGAGGCGATCACATCACCATCAATGATCAGGGTCTGCCGGAATTCTCCTTCACGAGTGCAACAGTATGGGCGGGGGAACAACACAGAGCAAATTCCCTGTCTCATCCATCCTTTTATTCCAATAAGGCCTTGTTTACTTTCCAAAAAATTTTGCAAAATTTTTCACATTTCCTGTCACATCGAATCTTTAAACGCATGCATAGAGTATTAAATATAGACGAAAATAAAAACTAATTGCACAGTTTAGTCGGAATTGACGAGACGAATCTTTTAAGTCTAGTTAGTCCATGATTGGACAATATTTGTCAAATACAAACGAAAGTGCTACAGTGTCGATTTCCCAAAATTTTTCGGAACTAAACAAGGCCTAAGACTTAATGATGTGCGGCAGCCAAGGTCTACACATGCACATAAGCACCTAGGGAGTTAGAGCCAGGTGTGCGAGACGCTGTCACCCGAATAAACTGTCAGCACTTGAGAATCGAAATCTTCACCTAAGCAGATTACAAAACCACCTCGGTACTTGAGGGTGGTTAACGCCATCAATCTAAAGACCTCAGCACCTAAGAAATGTTAATCAATACCTATGATACTCAAGGATTATAGGGCGTTGCAGCACCCTAAGGACGGAGCTACATGATTAGCTTGTCATTAAGTCCTATGATGGCTACTGTCAGATATATGGGCCCAGCCGGGGTACCTTCACCGCATGTATATTTGACCCATGCCTGTCTACTATGCTAGAGACGACAAGAGATGAGGCATATGGAGGCCACACGAATCTACTAGTTTCGAGGACGAGGCATAGCAATATATATCTAGAAACTGTTTCCATGTAGTAGATTTCCTTATAACAAACTAGGAAAGCAACATGTAAGCCGATCGGGATTCTGTCTCTGATTCCACCCCCTAGACTATATAGAGAGGGGTGGGGGAGCCCCAATCGGCACCAAAAAATTTGAACTTCAAACATATAGATTACATTCTAATAAATTCAGTTTGGTATATAAAAATCCAACATTAAAAAACAGTATTGTGTAGGTTAATATTTCGATACATATAAATACTTATCAATAATTAAATTAGAATATATAAAATAGCGAATCATTCGAAGTCTATAAACACGTTACAAAGACTGCGAACACATATATATAATGTTTGCCCGATTAGGTCAATGTTACAATCAAAGTGTATATAAATAATACTCCCTCCATCCCAAATTGTAAGTCGTTTGACTTTTTTTACCCCAAGTTTGACTACTCGTCTTATTCAAAAAATTTATGCAAATATAGTCAAATTTAAGTCATTCTTGAAGAACTTTTATTAATAAACCAATACACAACAAAAAAACAAATGATATTTTGTACAAAACTTTAAATAAGACGAGTGGTCAAACTTGATATTAAAAAAGTCAAACGACTTACAATTTGGGATGGATTGAGTACAATGCAAAACCACCTCACAAACATACTTCTAGCACCCATTCGAGTAGGATCTCAGAGGTGCAAGAGCATCGTAGAGATGGAGGAGGGAGCCAACCGGTGTGCGTAAGGGTTTGAACCCGTCATGACCAACTGATCACTGCCGGCTCAATGTAGACCACACAACTACTATTTGATGATGCCGTGATGAGCAACTGGCTGCTGCTGTCCCAACACGGACCAAAACAAACCTTCTGGGATTAAGTACAAACAATAACAACATGTCTGCACATGCATATTTTACATAAACCATCACTTTATTGTACGTAGGCAGACATAGCAACATGTAGTCGTATATATATGCATGTGAGGCATGTAGATACCATGCATTATTATTCTTCTGGTTGACCTAGCCCTCCAGTCCAGTACGTGGTTGAGCAACATAAGATTGTAACCTTGGAGTGAGAATGAGCTTCTCTTTTCGGTGCACAGTTAATCCAAACACCTCAGTCATGTCAATCTCAGTCGATGCTCCTGCCATCTCCCAATCAAAATGCCACACAAGATTTGCTAGCATGATTTCAACGTTGGCCAGCGCAAAATTCATGCCAGGACACATCCTTCGGCCCGACCCAAATGGCAGAAACTGAAAGTCAAACCCTCTAAAATCAACACCTCCGCCCTGCTCATCTGTGGCCCCGTTGTTGATGAACCTCTCCGGCTTGAATTCCTCTGCAGCCTCCCAAAACCTCGGGTCACGGCCGATTGCCCAGGCGTTGACAAACACGGTGGCACCAGCAGGAACCACGTAGCCGTCGACGGTGCATTCCTCTAGTGACTGATGTGGGAGGAGGAGCGGCGACGGTGGGTGCAAACGGAGCGTTTCTTTGATGACAGCTTTTAAATACGACATTCCAGTGAGGTGCTCTTCTGTGATGACTTGTTGGCCCTTATTAGTAGGCATCATGATACTTCTCACCTCTGCCTGTAGCCTTGCCATGACATCTTGATGCAGCATCAGCTGAGCCATGGCGAATTCTAGTACCAAGTATGGTGCATCTGCGCCTGCTGCAAACATATCCTGTTGTTCATATACATATGAAGGTTAGAAATAATATATGATCTAAGGAGTGCTACAACTTTAATTAGATGTATTGATCCCTTGTCCCAAAGTAATAGTGTACATCTGGCGTTTTGAAGAGTCAAAGTTTTAAATATATAACAAAAAAATACAAAAACCTATAATTCATAATAAGTACTGGCTAGTAGATTATTAATCGATCGCATGAAATATATTTTTGAGATGCAAATATCAATGCTATTTTCTATAAAATTTGTTCAACTTTAAAAATGACTATTAGAGAAGTGAGACGTGCAGTGATTTTGACGTGTGTCAAACGAAGTTTTTCTATTTTCCGTTAAGTTCACCATCTAAAGAAAGTATATATAATATGAAAGTATAAGAACGATTAGATTGGCTATACATATGATCAAGCAATTGGATGATGAGATGGTACGGTACGGTTCATGCATGAAATTGACTGAGAAGTAATAACAAATGAAATGAAACTTGCTTGTTGGTAATGAACTCACAGCCAAGATTGCTTTGATGCTGTCTCTGGTGAGCCCGTACTCCTCTTGCACGGATAGCAGCACGTCGGTAAAATCACTCTCATCTGGTGCTGGTGCACCATCGGCCGCCATGCTCGCGTGCTGGTCGATCACCTTATCAAGGACCTCATCCCACCGGTCCCTGAGTTTCTCAGCCCTGCGGCGGCCCGGCCACATGAGCACGCCGCCGGCCACCTTGGCCAGGCCAGGATAGAAGTTCTCCAGGCTGAAGCCCCCAAGGAGGGCCATGCTCGCGTCCATCACCTCCTTGAACATCTTGTCCAGGCCGCCCACCCTGAACGACCCCCCCGCCACGGCGCGGGACACCATGTCCGTCGTGAACAAGCTCAGGAGCTCGGTCAAGTCCACGCCACCCGCGTCTGCCATGGCTGCGCTGCGGATCTTGTCGATAACCACTCCGACCTCCTCCTCGCGGGCGGCGCGGTAGGACTGCACCTTCTTGGTGCTCAGCAGGTGCGTGGTGACCAGCTTCTTGGCCTGCCGCCACGCGTTGCCGTAGGGCGCCAACCCGACGTCCGACGGACCGTACCCAAGGATGTCGCCGAAGATGGAGCTGGGCCTGGAGGCCAGCGACTGGTCGTGCGTGCGCAGCACCGCCTGTGCGGCGCGCGGGGACGACGCCACAAGCGTCGGGACCGTGCCGAGGCGGAGCAGCATGAGGTCCTCGCCACCGTGCCGGGCGGCGAGGCTGCGCATAGAGACATGAGGGTGCGCACGGACAAGGTGAAGGTGCCCGATCAGTGGCAGGGCCGGAGGTGACGGAGGCGGTCTCTTTCTTTGGTTATTGTTGTTAATGGTTGCTCCAGTAGAGAAGTAGCGCAGCAGGACGAAGAGCAGGAGGAATGGGACCAGGAATGGGAACAATGCTTTCACCACCAACGACGGTGAATCACCGGAGAGCTGATGACCAATAACTGTTGCTTGAGCCATGGCCACGTACTCGAGAGCTAGCTCAAAACTTTTGGAGGTGTGCCAACTGAGATGTCCGTCCTTGGTGATGATGTTGTTATACTTATATAGATGCAACATGCATGCGTGAGCGGTATGAGAAACATTTTACATACGGATATAATTGTCCAAATTGGACAGAGAGAATGACGACAGGAGAGGGAAGAGATGCACATGCATTTTGAATACGGAAATTGGTCATTCCACAATGCAAGTAAAAACTGTTTTTTCTTGCTTCTATGACCGGAGATTAGACGATGACAGTCATACTGGTAATACAAGGCTTTATGATCAGATTAGACGATGACAATCATACTAGCTAGTATGCTCTTATGCTTCTACCAATTTGAGTGTGTTATATTATTCATATATATTGTTTGTTCCAAAACAAACAGTAAAAAAAAAGTCTTCAAGCTAGTTACTAGGGCCATCTTCGGCCATGGTCGTTCCTCAATATTGCTAACTTATAAACAAAGACACATGGAATTCTTATTTTTCAGGTAATTTCGTACACAATTAACAAATGGCCGCTAAAGCTGCTAAAATTTTAGTCATGCTAGCTCCTGCATGGCTGTATTTATTCATGAAACACACTACACCTGCATACATGCCGATGGCCTCTCGTGCAGATAACTGAAGTATATCTAGCAATTAAATTAAGGGGGTGTTTAGTTCCTATTTTTTCTCAAAAAATTTTGGGTTTTGGTCCATCATTCTGCAAAATAGAACTAAACAATATGCAAATTTTTTGACAAAAAGATTGTTATTCTCTATTTTGGATTTTAGCCTCAAGATGCCAAAAAACCCCAAAATGAGCCTCAAGAGGTTTCATGAGTACAATAAATTCTGCATTTTGGATGAAACTAAACATGAACCTGAAAATTTTGGCATTTTACATTCATCACTCCAAAGTAGTTGACATTTTTCATTTTGTATGGGGGAACTAAACACCCCCTAAGAGCATACAAATAAAACGGTTGTTTAGATTGTGTATTAATTAGTTCATGACTTAAAGAAGCATGCGCATCCATAGTCTACTGTTGAACATTCTACCAATATATTAATAACCCCCTATTTAATTAAAGTCAACGAGCTAGTACTTGAGATGAGTTTTATGTCCTCACATCCTATACGTGTGTCACCGCATGGAGCTATGTTATGGAATTATGTGTACTAAAATGATACGGTGTCTAAAGCACGTGATTTGAGAAAACAACAATTCAAACTTGAATCTAGATGTTTCTCATTTTCTCTGATCAGTAGTACTAACGCATAGGAACCAGAGTCCGAAGCACACGAGTTGAAATTCGATTATATTTTTGTTTCCACCAACTGATACTGATCATTCTTATTAGGGCTAGCTAGTTTGCTGTTATGTGGTATCAACTTGCATTCTCTCGTAGAAATAGATGATATAGTTCAAGTGTAAAACATGATGTTCCTAATAATTATCCAGTTTATCCAAATCTGAAAAAGAAAGAGTTATTAGTAATGCAAAACAGAACCGATATTATATTTCTACTATAGGTCATCGACTTGTGCTATAGCACATACAAAAATCTTATTATCACTACCGGAACTGGAATTGCCTTGGCGGCTCCAAATTTCCTTGGGTGCGAAAATCAAACCGCCAAGGAAACGACATTTTCCTTGGCGGCGCTACTCCACACTCGAGGAAACATATACTCCTCGGAGGTTTATGTAATCCGCTAAGGAATTTGGGTGTTTCCTTGGCGGTTTCCAATCACCTCCAAGAAAATAACTCATTTTTTTGAGTGTATGTGTAAATTTCCTTGAGTGTATGTTAAACCGTCAAGGAAACTACTATTTTCTTAAGTGTTATTCTCAACCGTCAAGAAAAATACCTATTTCCTTGGGTGTTATTCTAAACCGTTAAGTAAATTATTATTTCCTTGGGGGTTATTAAATTTTCTTGGAGGTTGACACCCAATGAAATGTTTATAAATATTTTTTTGACTCTAACTAAAAAAATAATAATATCTTAAAGGTCTCTGAAAATCCTAAAATTTGGCATAAGATCATAATATGGTTGTATTATCTTTTCATAAATTTTCAAATCATATTAACAAAGTTGGATCTATACATTATTCACAAATGGCCAAATCTCTAACATAGTCTCATAGTTATGTAACTATGTGAGAGATGTATCTATTTGTAAACAGTGTATAGTCTCACTTTGTCCAAATGATTTAAAATTTTTATGAGAAGCTTATATACCCATATTATGACCCCATACCAATTCTTAGAATTATTAGACCACTTTATGGTATTATTGATTTTTTTCGTTAGTCACCAAAATAATAGTTGGAGTAGTGTTTAGCAAACCACTTCATTTGACATTGATTTTTAGGATTCAAGCTCAAATATAACATGTCCTCTTACGTATATGTTTTTCTAATTTTTGGACATTGTTACATAGGACGTGTAGTTCAAGTTGCAGTGATTTTCCAAAAAACACATAGAAATTCATTTAAACAATAGAAAAATAGTAAATCGGTTAATAAATTTTTTAAACTAGTACAAAGAGACATATATGTAGTATATTCTATTTAAAAAATATTTTGAGTACATGAATATAATTAGATTCGAGTGTTTACTTCACAAGAGTGTCTAATAATCATATAGTGGTTATACATAAAAAAAGAATAAAATACATATAATTGTCCGCGGCATGCAGCCTAAAAATAAAGCCAATATCGTGAGTGCAGCCAGCCCACTATAGCCCGAATCAAACACCGCCTCGTGCCTGCCGTTAGATTGAAAGGAACGATCAAGATGCAACGCGCGTTGGAATATAATGCTCCAAAAACAGATTATCTTTACTCAGTGTCTCTATTAATTTCCTAACAAGATACCCATTTAGATATATGCTATAATCTTTATCTAGTTACATATTAACTAACCAACCTGTTTATTTCTTTATGATGTAAAATAATTATATATATACAATTGTTGCAACTTTTATGAAATGGAATCTACATTTTGAGTTTTAGTTTTTTTAATCTTAAACATATGTTCAGTTCAAACTATAGTCTTTATTCTATCTTTTATTCTAAATGTTGTTTTCTATTTTACTAAAAGTTACATCCTAGGTCAGGCCTCACTCTTAGTTACTATAATGCTATACAGTGTCGGTCCTAGGATTTTGAGGGCTTTCACAAAAGGAAGTCAGGATCGCTGAGTTAGAGACACAGTATAGGGAGATGGCCCTCTACATGCGAACTCGTGGGGCTTAGATGGGAGCACCTCTACCACCAACCTTGTACATTCCACCCGCTCCAAGTGGACCTAGCCTAGTGAGTTTCACTTCACTTAACCATGCAATCTCTACCTTTGTAGATGTAGATGTAATTGTGGTTGCGTGCCATCGAGCCGCTGTGGATCTCGGCCATCTGCCACTGTGGTTGCCGGCCTTCGTGTCGATGCTTTTCTTGCAGGTCTTGGGACCTCCCCGTGCAGGGGAAGTGTTGCCGAAATTTTCATTTGAAACCACTATATATATCTTTAACTTCAAGTATTTAATCTCATAATTCACTTACGACACGTTTGTCTCATCCTTTGTGCAGCTTCACTCCCAGGGTTCTACTCAAGCCCCCAATGAGCAAAGTCCTCAAGACGGTGGGTGCAGCAACCATGTCAATCCGTACCAACCTCCAGGCGATTTATGGGCAGACGAGATGGATTCGGTTGGTGAACTTGTAGTTTGTTCATGGAATTTGTCGTTTCGTCGGACGTGTTGTTGAACTTGTGGTTTCCTCAGACTTGTGATGAACTAGAAATATCATTAGACTTGATGATAAACATGTGCTTATGTATGTGACATGTACGTTATATGTATGTGAGAGATTTGGTATATCATGGTTATTGTGGCAAATGTGTGATATATTGTGATATTTGTGTGCTATGTGTGCTAATGTGAGCTGTGCTATGATACATGTGGTTACAAAAGCAAAAAACATTGAGACTTTGTCGTGTGCATGTATGGTGGCTCACGACAAAGATCCAAAGTTTGTCGTGTGCCACCATGCAGGCACACAGCAAACCCTCTATTCTGGGGAAAAATAAAAAATTCTTTATAATGTTTGCCGTGCGCCCTTTCTAGCTCACGGCAAAGGTTTACCGTGTGCAACACACGGCAAACCTTGCTGTCAAGCCGTCCCCCGGCGTCTCCCGCATCCGTCACCTTTTTTTACCGTATGTCAAGTTTGACTCACGGCAAAACTTTGATGTGTGCCCACAATTTGGCCGTGAGTAAAGATAATATTCACCGTGGGAGGGTTTACCACATCCGGTAGTGGCAGGGGTAAGACCATCACTACCAACCTAGCGTTTGGCTCAGGGACGCCAACCAATGTTCCGATCTGGCTGTGGTTAGCAATTCTAGTGTTGTGTTGGCTCGGTAAATCAAAAGAATGCCCGCCTCTAAAAATGCTTCTCATACCAGTAAAATTTTTAAATTTCCTATGGCCATACAAGTTAGAGAAGAATAAGTGGGATGAATTGAAACGTGGATGTGATTGCTAAATAAATGTCGGACGATCGTCCAGATAACTGTTTACTAAGTTGAATGCCTCGTTGCACAAATGAATATGGTTGCTAGCGTTGGAAAAGGTCGAAACTTCTCTACTTTTTTTTTTCGATAAGGCGAGCTTCTCTACATGGTCATTGATTAATATTTGTTTAGTGCTTTAGAAGACTTAGAGTGTCCTGTGCCTTTCTTAAACGGACTATTCCATTTGACTCACATGTCCATTGGTCACATATGTACGTCTGGTTGTTCTTTTTCAGAACAGCGCGCGTCATGCAAAGGTCCTTGCATCTTAATGAGATGAACATGATGGCTACGTTGGAATAATCTTCCAGTCGCGTCAAAATTACACGCACAAATGAGTGGCTGGAAGTGATAACGAAATAGTATAACGTTCAAGGCATGTGCTCGTTGTTTTCTACAATATCTGATGAATTGAATGAGATGCAGTTACGTTTGACACCACATAGAAGACAATTTTATAACATGGCACTGGCAATAATCATTGGCAACCTATTTAATTAGATTCCTCTCTAGCTCTGGTTCTACCTCCTTAGAAAGAAACCGTACTAAACGATTAGTTGAAAGAGCTATTTGGTGAAGGAGTCGAAACTGTTTTAGAG
>Ga0182004_10005283_pt1 | contig 10517 bp, 8 predicted proteins | sample Sormic07211540_1_FD_120479 | JGI IMG/M metagenome (GOLD analysis project Ga0182004, IMG submission 120479) | Endophyte microbial communities from Sorghum bicolor roots, Mead, Nebraska, USA - 072115-40_1 MetaG | ecosystem: Host-associated > Plants > Roots > Unclassified | place: USA: Nebraska...
CGTGTGTGTGCACTGCTATGTTTTCTTGCATGTAAGCTTGCTGGTACTAGCTGTTATTTGTGCGCGAAAAATATAGATGGATTAGATGGAGATACTATAGAGCTCAAATGATTTATAGTTTTTGAAATATATTTTGAAAATAATTTTCTTAATGCGAGTGATTTTTTGAAATTGAATTTTTCGGATTTTACACAAGACCATCGGATCTTGAATCGAGGGTCAAGATGACATGGCCTGAGCATAGTAACGGGTTCATTTTAAGGTTTAGGCCCACTGTCTGGTGTTACTTCTATTTTTAATTTCTTTTAAAGTTCATAGTTGTTATATAATTAACTTTGTAAACTATAATAAATAAATTCAAATGTAAAAATTGTCTGATATAAAGTTTCAGAAATAATAGAGAACTATACCTTTTATTTTGGTCATCGCTCCAACCGAAATAATAGAGAACTTCAAAGTTTCAAAAATTGTCTGATACAAAGTTTTCTTTTTTTCTAATTTCAGTCTTTGCCGAGGGCCTCAAGCCTCGCCCTCGGCAAAGAACTTTTTTATCTTTTTTGTTTATTGAGCCCAGCTTTTTTGTGGTGCTACAATACATTCTTTTGAACCCAAATTTAAAATTTGGTCCAATTTTGACTTTTATTTATATTTTTATTAATTTATTTCATTTCGTTCATTTTTTTTGGATATTTCAAATTTGAATTGCAGGTGCATAAAATAATGCAGTGTAGTGTTTCAAAAAATATTATTCATGATACCCGGTATATGTTGAGTCCCTATCTAGGAACTCGCATCGAATTTCGCACATGTTCTTCATGTAACATGACGAGCGACTTGCGGAAAAAGTGTTTTAAAATTATATAAAATAAATACATACGAAGTCCGAAAATCACGAAACTTGTCGTGGTGCCATGTAATCGCATGTGTATGCTGTGGTAAAAATTGAGAAGGTTTCGAGCAAGTTGTGTCGTCAGATGTCTAAAACCCATACATCTTCGCATTTCATCACAAAGTAATCACATGTGAAGATGTCTGGGTTTTAGGCATCTGACGTCGCAACTTGCTCGAAACCCAATGAATTTGTACCACAGTCTACACATGTGTTAACACGAGACTTCGTCAAGTTTCATGATTTTCGGACTTCGTATGGATTTAATATAATTTTAAATCACTTTTATGATAAGGGGCTCATCATGCTACAAGTAGAAAATGCGCAGAATTTGATGCAGAGTTTGTGCATATGGACTTAATATACACCAAATAACATGAATAATATTTTTCGAAAGACTACAGTGAATTTTTCCATGCACCTGCAGTTCAAATTTATAACAGTCGGAAAATTGCAACAAATTAAAATAAATTAACGAAATATATTAAAAAAAAGTCAAATCTAGCCCAATTTTTAAAATTGTATTTAAAACAATGTATTTTGTGCCCAAAAAAAATGGGCTCAAAAATCCAAAAAAAATAAAAACCTTTGCCGAGGGCCTGACGGTTGGCCCTCGGCAAAGACTGACGGGCTCGGCCGTCGTTACCCAACGAACCAAAATTGCCGAGGGCTAATCTTTGCCGAGGGCCTGTGAAGAGGCCCTCGGCAAAGAGTGTCTTTGTCGAGTGCCCGAAATTTGGCCCTCGGCAAAGCTCTCGGCAAAGAACACGTTTCCAGTAGCGTCTCTACTCAACACCATCACCATCATATGCCAACACAACAAAACACGATCCCACTGTCTTCTGCCAAGGCCGCGTAACTGAGCATGTATAGCCCATGGACAAATCTAGAAAAATATTTAGAGGTGGGCTTCTTTTACCTTAAGATAGCTTCAGCCTCTTCTTAATGTACATCAATCACAAACATTTATAGGACAGACTAAGGGGAGGATGATTTATGAATATGGTTACCTCAGCTACCATTTGGTCTATTTGGAAACTTAGAAATGATTTATGTTTTCAGAGGCTTGGCTGGAGAAGCATGGAAATGCTCTTTTTCAGGATTCCTGGGTTACTAAGGAATTGGATGATGCTTTGTCCGGTAGACAAGAAAATTTTATTGGACTCTTAAATCAACAAGATCAAAGCTGCGTCAAAGGAGGTGGGATGGCTGTTATATCTGGACCAGGACATCAACTGACGTCTGTCAGAAGGGATGGAGAAGATCTGGTTTGTGAAGGTTTAAAGAATCAAGCTTCAGGGATGATTTGGGATGGCAAGGTCTCCAGGTGGAGTGAGCTGGACAATTTGATGGGTTGATGTGGAAGCTGTTCTGTTTTTCTTTTTATTGGGGTAGCTTTTTGTCTCCCTTTCAGTATGGGTAGTAGTTTCTATCTCCTATTTCAGGTTTCTTTCAGTTGTTTTGTTTCTGGTTTGAGTCCTGGTGGACGAACCTGAGATTGCGAAGTTGATGGATGTATAACTTTGGTCTTTTGATATTAATTAAAAGGCCGGGGCGTAAGGCCCTTGAACAAAAAAAAAAGACAGACTAAGGGGAGCTCCATTGGTTCGGTTACCGTAGTGGAGGTGCCGGAGCCCCAGAAGCTCCACCGCTGGCTCTGTCACTGGATCAGCCCCTTGATCAGCCGGTGCAGGATAGGGGAAGGGGAACGGGAACTATCACGGCCAAACTTCCTCAAGATGGTGAAAAACGCTGGCAGAGTCGAACCCGTACCGTGGGCGTTCGGTGGCCTCCTCCACCACTCCCTGAACGCAGCAGCTGCTGGTCCTCGAGAGACTTTCCTGGTTTCCAGGCCCACACAGCCATATGGACGGGAAGCCCAGCTCCTGCCCACACGGCCAGCCGGACGAAAACTTGGAAAGTCGAGGTCATGTCCTCCGAATATGCATGTCCTGACGGCTGATGCCGGACTCGATCCCAATGATCTACGGAATATTGCAAATTAGAATCTCGCCTGTTGGCAGCTATCTCAAGGCTTGAATCTTCGCGAGACCGACCGCAAGTGTACGCGACATGGAGGATCCAACGACTCCAACAGTTTAGTCCTTGGCATCGTAGGATTTTCGCCAAAACCATAAAAACAGTCTCCAACAAGTTGACAAAACTACTTGGCTTGCTTGGCAAATATGTCAATTCCTCCATCGCTTGGCATCACGTGTATCCCAATTTGCCAACTAGTTTTGCCAACTTGTTGGAGACTCAATTTTGTGATTTTGGCAAAAATCCTAAGATGCCAAGTTTTTTTGCCAAGCCCAAATAGCAAACTGTTGGAGAAGACTTCTTTTTTCACTTGACATTTGGTTTTGAGACTTGGCAAAACTATAGATTTGCCAAGTGAGTTTTAGCAAACTGTTGGAGTTGCTCTGCCTCCTGCGCATGCATAATTAACGCGCATAGCTCGACTACCTGAGCCACCCTAATGAGATTCAATCGCTATTTTTTTCTTCACCTTTTTATAGCAACATTATGTCTGTCCACATAAGAGACAATCATGATTAATCAATAATTCAGTATCTTGTAGGTGTTTGTGTCATCTTTGATGAGGATATGACACCATCAGGTACGACCATTGATTATAAGGTGAGCTCATTTTTACATTTGCATAGTGATTTTTTGTACAATTCACTTGGTTCCACATGTATATGTTATTATTGTATACAAATATGTCTCAAAGTGCAAAATCCATTAAAATTGAACTTTGAGTTCATGGTGGGAAGGCCATAACTCTTCTATCTACAATGTGATTGAGGTGAATGAGCACTTAATTGAAAGCTTATTTGATAAGCTTTCAAAAAGATATGGTCCCACCTTAATATCACGTTGACAAGGTTTCCAAATCATCAAGATATTCTTTTGCTGTTTTTGTCGGAAGGTGTGTCATTGACATGGGTCACATATTCATCCTTGGAACCCTGGCCCAAGTTTAAGAACACCTTATTATATGGAGAGAACCCCAAGAAAATGGGGATCTATCTTGCAACCGTGATCCCAACTTTAAGTGCTTAATCATATATCTACAATTGTCACTTTAATTGAGTTGTGTTTTATTTTGTTCTTGCTTGTGTTCTTCGATTCATGGTAGAGACTAGCCTTCTTGGGAAGGTCAATTGGATTGTGATATGGTTGATAACCAGAGGAGACGTAGTGCTAAGTTTGTAGGATTCGAGTCTTTATGATCCGAAGCCGGATCAGTGTATTGGTCTTTATATTGAACCTGACGGAAGATCATGAACCCATCCCATCAGTCCTTAATGAGTTAAACTACATCACGGTAACAAAAAAGTGTTTTGCCACGTCGTCATAATGTTATCTGACAAATCACTCCTGGATGATATATAATCTAACGGCATGAGCGATGCTATTAGCAGCCGGTGTCATTTGGACTTCTCACGATATAGAAAACCCTAGAGAGTTACCGATAGGGTATATGTAAATAAAAAATTTACATACTCCCGCTTCAGCTTCTTAAAATTGTTAAGGAAAGCCCAACTGCTACGGGGCTTTTAGTTTGCCTACATTTGTCATTTTATTAAATTAAATTAAAATATGGTCTAACTACAAAACCTAGAAACAATGTGCAGGCACATTCCAAGTGCGGCAACGCCACTCACTGTTCTGGTCACATATGAGGATTGGGGATTAGTCCATGCACTTGTAATATGTTTAATTGTTTGGTATTGTGCTTTTTTAATAATTGTGTAGCTACCAAGAGAAATAAAGACATTGCATATTTTATTAATAATTGTTTGGATCAAGATGATATAATCAAACATTATAAAAAAGTCCGATAATAAGTGGTATTATTAAGTCTCTTATTCTTTTTTATGCATATATGTTTGGACCTATCAGAATGGCGCTTCAAATATTCATATTTTAGTTTGCAGATGTTTTCAACTTTGCGTTGAACACAACTTGGCGTGTATTTCATTAAGAAAAAAATGAGAGTGCCAAAAGAACATCTTACAAACGACTCGCAAATAATTTTACGATCACGAATGAAATTCCACAGGACTAAGCGTAATACAAGAGTACAATACAATGGGAACCAGTAGTGTAGTGAGACTGCAAAGGCAATCAACCTTGACGGCAAGGCATCTGCCAAGAAAACCAGTACGACAACAGCGGCAAAACATCCGCTAGAGAAGAGACAGTGGCGGCAAAGCATCTGCTAGTGATGATAACCATCAATGCGGCAAAGCATCTGCAGATGAGGGGCCATCACGCCCACAGCAGGACAAACTACCTAAGAGTGGAGACCAGGGTGACACTGGCGGCAAGGCAACTGCCCGAGCAACATGACGGCAAAGCATCTGTCAAAAGCAAATAATTACGGCCCAACACCAGCTAGAAACCGGACAAACCAAGGCGAGGAGTAGCATAAGCACAATCAGGCATAGCACAACAAGGATGCACTCCGTTGGGACGAGCGAGAAGGCCGTAGGGGGTGCTCCAATAAAGCCTTCAAGAACAATGTTGGGAGAAGTGCACAATGACTTTCGTCCAGAACCTGCCCCTTCGACACAAGGAACAAAGACTCCGGCGGCACCTTCAAGAAGGTAGATGACGCAGACCGTGCCATCACCGTCAGCCCAAAGCAAGAACAAGGCCAAGGTTTTCACCTAGAAGAAGGAAATGCTCGGCACCTGCATAGACCTAGCCGCGGCTATGGCCGCGATGTCCTGGACGTGCATGAAGAAACGCAAGAGCCACAAAGTGCCGCAGGGCTAAGGAGATGAGGCTGGGCCAGAACCGCACCAGCAGCCACACAGCCATAGGCACAAGATCTGGCCGTGCCACCCACCACGCCGCCGGAGCCGCCCCATAGAGGCCGGACCAGAGGCGCACTGCCAGCCTACAACCGTATTTGGTTGCACCGCCCATCCGGCCACCAAAGCCAACTCGTAGGCCACAGCGGGAACCATCGCGCATCAGCGCTAGGACCCTGCCATGGTAGCTTTTCAGATCCAAAGCAGGAGGCGCAAGATCCAACAATGGAGGGCCCGAATCCTCCCCACCGGCCATGCCATCCACCGGAGTGGCAGGGAAAGAGGAGGGGTGGTGGGGGAGGGGGTGGGAGGAGGGCGATATTGCGGAGGGAGCGTGGGCCACTGCCACCGCTTGTCGGGGAGCAGCAGCACCGTGGTAGAGGGCAGGTAGGAGCTCTAGGGGCACCAGCATCCCCTGTGTAGCCCCAAGCGGACGCTCAGTGATTGCGTGCTGACAGTGTTCTCTTATTAATCTTCAAATTTAAAACTTAGTGTTATTTAGTGCATATATGTCGTATTATGTTGCAAATTTTATAATTTTTCTGAATTGCCAAATGGTTTTACCAAATTTTATAGTGTGTCTTAGATCCATAATTATTGGTCGGATCATAGGTTTATGACCTGACAGATTCCAGCATACCCATTGATAATGAGGTGACAGCGATTGCTATTCTGTAGTAGTAGTTACAGGTGTTATGAACCGTGTGAAGCAATGAGGCATCTCCGCCGGGCGTCATCTGCACCGGTCAACGGCGGAGCGCTCGTTTATATCAGCATTGTCGTCTTCTTGGCACCGCACTCTGAAAATGTGTTTGTGCCCGATTTAGCTTCGTATATCCGGCCATCGATTAGAACGGCCTGGAGATATTTGTTCCCATGTGAAACCAATCAGAGCTCCACCGACCGGCTTACCTGGTAAATCATTTGCCACTGCAACATGCTTGGCATGACTAGCTGCGCCTCATCTCTCAACCGATCTCCACATGCATATATTTGACCTTTGCCATTACCATATATAAGAGGTTATATGTGTTAGCCGTTGCATATTTATATAATACCACTAGGTAGTGTACACGTGCGTTGCTACGGGATAGTTAACAATTTATCCTAAAAAGATATAGATCACATGATAAGACAAGAATTCTACAAAAATTAAATACCAACGTTAAAGTGATACTTAATCCAAAAAACAAAATTCATGAAATTAACATAGTCACGAAAAGCATGGCGTAGCAGATTCACCAACTCTATTGTATAGACCTTTCCGTGATGACCGTGCTAACACCACGGCTTTTATTTCAGGGATGCACATAAAAATAACCAAAAGAGGATATGTTTTCCATGATTCAACTTTCACATAAATGTATATAGCCATGTATACATAAAATATTGTCTGAGGACACATTTTGTATATACACCATTATTTTTCATAAATCTTTACACCTGTTTGATTGTTAAGCTCAGACATTAAACTATACTGTAAATTCACGAGCTTAAAGTAGAATATAGTCCAATTATAAAGCATCCAAGAAGTGTTCATGATGTAAAGACCTGAAAACCAAAAATATCATATATTGATTTTTCTTTTTGTACATCAACTAAAATTTAGATTGTTCATACTAAATAAGGGCAACTCTTCCACTCTTCTCCATGAGTAGGGCCCCACATAATGTGATTCAGAAAAAGAAAACAACAAACCTTGTTCGCCTGAACTTGTTAGGCAAAATTTTACGGCCAGCCAACAATGTTTTTTCCTCACAATGAATTAGCATCAGCCTCAGCCGCTTTTATGGCCAGCCGAACAGGGCCGAGAAATGCTATGGCCAGTAACTTTTACTTTAAAAAACAGGTCAAACCTGAACCCGAATAATGCCAATCCCAAGTTTTCCAAAAAACCCTAAAGATTTTGGAAAGAGCAAGTGTAGATAATTCTATCTTGAATACATACAGACAAACAAATAACTTTGATCTTAGTAGCGTCTTCGGAAATTTCAGAATATGTCACAATAGGTGTGATAATTCTTCATTAAAAATATGCCATACCTCTTCAAGGAGGAAATCTACAGATTAGAGTGACTCATTAACAGAAGTGGATGCAAACACTCCACTAACTTCATCATAAGATGATAGTGGTGGTGGTGGCATATAACTTTCAGCTGCTGGAGTTAGGGGTGCGATTTTTTGGCGCTCAGACACCATCTATCAATAAGAACATAATCGTCAAATCGATAAATGAAAGATTCTATATGCTTCAGAAGTTCAAATTGCAGAAAATTCGCTCCAACAGAGCAGTCTAATATATAAATGTCCTCAAATAGTTAAGCTGGTAGCATACATACTTCTTCCAATAGGTCAAGTATCTCATGGCAAGCTTCTCAGCCTGAACCTTAAAGCCAAAATAAGAATGGTTACTAAACCTAAAAAGAGACAAAAAAAAGAGGGGGGAAAGTAATAAGATAAGTATTATTGTTTTATTTTGAATAGAAACAGGGACTTACTAAAAATATAAACTAAACATCTTTGCAAGGAACTTTGTTTAAGCTGACAAAGATGCTCACTTGTGCTTAACCTTCTTGCCTTATTCTGTCATATCTCTGGTCCAGATGTCTGGCATCCTCTAAAGGTGCTCCTATTACCTTTGTCTGCGACCTAGAGTTCGAATTGAACTATTAGTCAGTTTGTCAGAAATTGATGTTTACAAAATTTCTATGCTTATGTACAAGACAATTATATTTGGCTTAAAAATCAAGATATTAACAACTGCAAACAACAAACAAAATCAGCAGGCCAAGGAAAATCTATGTTAAGTGTCAAACCAAATAATTCAATCTTGCAATTTCTTTATGATTTAGTGTGCAGGGTAAAGCAAATACAACATTAGGAACACAGACCTGTGTGGCAAATGCTTTCAACATGTTGCCAAGCTCGGTATGTTCAGGAAATGAGCATATAATAATAATATGGGTCCTCACATTTTTCATTGGGATTAGTTATGAGGCATTCACGTTGTTTACTTTAATAAATTGATCAGAGTTTCTATAGAATGCTTCACAATGCAACAACAACGTAGAACTAAGGCAGAAAGCACTTAAGAGATAAGGAAACAAACGTGCAACGATTATTCAGATCAAGAATGAAGAACTAACTGGAGAAAGATCATCTTTTCATAATTCCGAAGAATTAGCGCATAAGGTCTGGCATCCCCCTTGAGTTTGCAATATGACTGCCACCATTGCCACCCTCACCCAAACAGTACCCTAGTCTGACCTCATGGAGAACTCCCTAAGACTACTTGCATGTTGATCTATCAATGTTGTCTACACAGTCTAGGAAACCAGCAAAGGCAACTCTTGAAAGGCATGGAGCCATGGACAGAAAAAGAGATGAAGTTGTACTTTGGCAGCTGTCTAGGTGAATAATTTATATGAATTTCACCAAGCTATCAGGTTCCTTCAAAATCTTTTCAATTTTTCGCAGACAAGAAACAATGTACACATAAGAAAATATAAGATTTACTTGAACCCGTATCTATTATTATGTCTATAATGGATAGTCAGTTCTTGTACTCCCTGCGAAAGAATATATATGATAAACTCAAAATTGAGGAAGTAATATTAAGAATGCAAGTAACAAGTACATACTCCAAAAAGATAATCAAATTAAACTGGATTACCTATGCCTGCATTATTCAGTTGTGTTCAAATTAAAACCAGGACTTGCTTGGCATATAAGGGAAAAGAATTTATCAAGTGACACTTAGTCAGAGAAGGAAGGCAAAGCAAATGAGAAAATCATAAATCATAGATACACCTATTTAGTATCATGTGCTAGAATAAGCATTCACAATTAATCCACTAAAAAATAATTGTGGTCTGTACACAATAAATAGGTGCTTGGTAAATCCAAACAGGAAGAGAAGAGCAGTATCTGACCTTATCTACTACTCCATATGCAACTTTCTCAGGTCACCCTGCGTGGCTGCTGGCTCAACCTCGCCGCAAAAGCGTTCTCTGGGAAAATTCAGCTGGAGCTCATCAATCAATCGATATTTCTCGAGCCCAAAAAATTGCAGCTCGTCCCATCAAATTGACTCATATTTCTCGAGCCAAGATCCACCCAATACCAAAATCACACAAGAGATCAATGGAGTATGCGCTGCCTGTGCTGCCTTCTCCACTTCAACTGCTCGCTAGTCATCCTGTAGTGGCGACGGTGATGACCAATTGCAGTGAGCTCGTCAGAGTTATTGAAACAACTGCATATAATTTGATTTGTTGTTAATAGTGTAGTAGCATATCCCAGCATTACACACCTAATTTCTAGGTGCCAGGCAGAGGATGAAAGCTGAGTGAGAACGCCATGGCAGCCTTCTAAAGCCCTAGTATATACTAATATAGTACATTTATGAGGTTTGCCTCTTTTAAATGCGCTAGTCTCTCCAGCACAGAAAGGACCTCATCAGTAAATAAAGAAACACCTTTTGCAGAAGCACTGGGACAGTTCCAATGCCGAGCTGCATAAGGAGCAAAAACATAAGTTTGCAGGCATTACTTTTCATCATAAAATAAAAGGCATGTACATTCCTTTACAAGGTGAAAATCACCAGCTTATATACGAGAAAGAGCATTGCAAAGGATCCAATTGTATAGCTATTATGCAACGTGGAATGAGACTTTCTAATGTAAGAATAGAATAGTGAGCTATAGAACCTTTAGTTAAACTGATAAACATTCCCAATCACCCAAAAAATGAATGAGGTGAATGGTAATGGCACATTCCACTATTTGGAGTAGAAGGGCTAA
>Ga0182004_10005284_pt1 | contig 10517 bp, 8 predicted proteins | sample Sormic07211540_1_FD_120479 | JGI IMG/M metagenome (GOLD analysis project Ga0182004, IMG submission 120479) | Endophyte microbial communities from Sorghum bicolor roots, Mead, Nebraska, USA - 072115-40_1 MetaG | ecosystem: Host-associated > Plants > Roots > Unclassified | place: USA: Nebraska...
CAGACAGAGAGGCCGGCCATGCAGTGCCTGGCGCGGGCGGTTGCGCGAAGTGCTCGCGCAGCGGCGGCGGCGGAGGCGGAGGGTTACGGCGGCCGGAGGTTTGCTTCCACTGGCAGCCTTGGCGCCAGCGCCGGCGCCGCCAAGGCCTACAACTACAACATCAGACAGAGGCGCCTCCTCCTACAGGAGCGCATGAGATTGGCGCACGAACGGCGCCAGCTGCGGAGGATATTGGCCAAGCTGGAGGCGGTGGAGGGGAACTTGGATAAGCGGCGGGAGGCGCCGCTGGGAGCGGGATTCGTGAGATTCGTGTTACGGACCCGTTTTTGTGCCGCCATATGTGTCGGCCTGGTAGCTCGGCAGCTCTTCTTTGGTACTACTACTCCCTCTGTCCAAGACAAAGAATAAGTCTCACCAAATAATAATACTGAGTTTGATTAGATTTAGTATTTTTTTATATATTTGAATATTCGGATTGTGCATGCAGTTCTTGATGAGAAATAATAACAGTGCTAATATAAGAAGTTGATTGTGTATTTCTTTTCTTTGGTAATATAAAGATGGTGGCCGTCCGTCCTTTGTGTGCATCGATCTTTGCAGCGCATTTCACGATCTCGGGCTCTCACGGCCTGGGCTAGACCGACGCGGCGACGCGTTTTTTTTTGGAGAGCAGGGCCACATGTGGCTGTGTGGGCTGTGGCTCCCTCCACACATACCGACACCGAACTACCAATGCCTTTGCTCATATTCGAAAGCAACAGAGATGGCCGATGCCGGTGGCATATACAGCGCTCACACGCATGGATCGTGTACCGGCGACGGCATATCAACTGACGTTTTTTTATCTGCCAAATTTATCAATTATTTAATAATATTTTTCTTTAAAATAAATTAATAAACAATACTTTTAGTTATGTCTTATCATACAAGTGAACAAGCCGTTAACATGTGAGTCCATGGACGCCAAAAGCCTATTAGCAGCACTCTTTTTTTTTTGGCTACTGGTTTTACTGTCTTCTTGCACGAGTGCACGACGCCAGGAAGAAGGCGCGAAGCGAACCGAGCAAGATCATGTTCCCGCGAAAACACAACTCCCAGTTCCCAAATCCACAAGTTCTACTGCTCGTCTGCCCGTCTCCCCTCAACCGCTGTACTCACTGAGACGACGGCCCCACCGCACACTGGCCCCACATGGCAGTTACCCGTGCCCCAACGACCAGTCAAACCCAAAGCGTCCACGGCCACGCAACGACGCTCGCACACGAAAGTCTCGAGCCATCCCATCCGTCCACTCACCACACCAACGGCGCGGATCCCCTCCTCTCCCGACGCCGGCCAGATCCGCCCGCCCCCACTGCGAAAAAAAAATCCCGTCGTCTCCACTCCACCCACTCCCCCCTCCCCCTCGCTCTCGTGCTCTCCCTCTCTCCCGGATCCGAATTGCCAGCGCACCAATCGAGCTCGCGGGACCTCGCCGGCGCCGGCGATGGCCTCCGCCCTGCTGGCCGGACGGGGCGGGGCGCACCACCACAGCTCCTGGGAGACGCGCGCCCCGCTCGCGCCCATCCCGCCCAACCCTAGCCCCAGCCAGCCCCACCCGCGCGCCGACGGGTCCAAGTCCAAGTCCAAGCCGCGGGCGGCGGCGGCGGTCGGCTACGTGACGTTCCGCCCGTCCTCCCTCGGCCAGCGCGAGGCCCGCGCGCTCCGGGACCGCCTCGCGGGGGAGCTGGGCCAGGTCCGCGCCCTCCTCTCCCGCATCGACACCTGGCAGCAGCAGGGCCCGCCACCGCTGCCTCCGCCGCCCGCGAAGCAGCAGCTCCGCGGGACGATGCGGAAGCGGTGCGGCCAGATCCTCACCAGGCTGCGCAAGGACAAGCGGAGCGTGTGGTTCAACGCGCCCGTCGAGGTGGAGCGCCTCGGCCTCCACGACTACCACACCGTCATCAAGCGCCCCATGGATCTCGGCACCGTCAAGGAGGGCCTCGCCGCCGGGAGGTACGCCTCGCACGACGACTTCGCGGCCGACGTCCGCCTCACCTTCACCAACGCGCTGCGGTACAACCCCGTCGGCCACGAGGTCCACACGTTCGCTGGCGCCCTCCTCGCCTACTTCGAGAGGATGTACAAGGAGGCGCTCGCTAATTTCGAGGAAGAGTGCAGAAGCCTTGAGCCCCCGCCAAGGCCAGTGGCGGTGGAGTTGCCACCTCCACCGGCAGCTGAGCCTGTTGAGGCGAAGGTTAAGCCGAGAGCTGGGAATGTGAGGATGCGGAAGCCCAAGGCGAGGGAGCCGAACAAGAGGGAGATGAGCCTGGAGGAGAAGAACATGCTCAGGATTGGGCTGGAGAGTTTGCCTGAAGAGAAGATGCATAATGTGCTTCAGATTGTGAGGAAGAGGAACAACAACCCGGAGATGCTTGGGGATGAGATCGAGCTTGATATTGATGAGATGGATGTTGAGACACAGTGGGAGCTTGATCGTTTCGTAACTAACTTCAACAAGGCGCTCAAGAAGTCTCAGCGTGCTGCGATGATGAATGGTGGCGCTGCTGATGTAACCAGTGCTGCTGTGGCTGAGGATGACACTGCACCTGTGGGCGATGTGCCTGCATTGGTTGACAATGATGATGCGGTAACGACAATAGGAGCAACACATTCCTTTTTGGTTGCAGCCAGTGGATGTGTAAATTGGGTCTCATGCTAGTTTGTTTGTTTATTATTTTTACAGGAGAGTGAGAAACCTGTGAAGAGCACTGCTATGGCTGAGCAGGTGGATGAATATGTTGATATTGGGGATGAGATGCCTACAGCCACTTACCAATCCATGGAGATCGAGAAGGATGCTGAAGGTGTGACTGGCTCTGGTGGTTCTGGCAGTGGCTCTTCATCCTCCAGTGGTATGATGAAGCTGGCATTGTGTATTCCTTCAACAATTCCAAAATTTCTTCAGGGAGCAGACCTTTTACATTTACTGTTACCTTCTTTTGCAGGTTCTGAGTCGAGGAGCTCAGGGGACAGTGCCTCAGGAGCTGGCAATGCTCATTCTTTGGCTTAGGGAAGGTTGTTAACAATAGGATTTGAAAATTTGGATGATCTGAGTTCGTGTTCTGGGGTGATTTGCGTAGAGCTAGAGGTAATTGTAAGTATGTAGCTGTTTCTGAGATGTGGGTGTCTGCGTAGGCTTCATTACACAGTTAGTAGTAGATAACAAACTGGCTTTGTGGGTGTCTGGTAGCACCATGTGTATGTAAGCTGGAGGTGGAAGGTACTGGGGTGTTAAAAGTAGTCGATCGACCTTCTGGTATGAAGGGGGCCAGGGCTAGTGTCTGTGTTCTTTTGTAGTACAGTTGTTCTGGTGTAGATCTCTTATCCCTTATGTAATTGATTGATGCCTTGTGCATGACATTAAAGTATGGTTTTATAAGTAACAATGCAGTATCTTTTGTTCGGTGGTGACTTTTGATGTAAGGGTTATTTCAGCATTTCGGATAGGCCTACGCAAGATAAATTTCAATGACCATGCATGTGTGTGTTGAGTTTGTTCTGGTGGTGTTGCTTGATATATCAAAATTATCATCCTCTGACAGGCCTGTGCTTCTTTATCGTATATAATAACACCACAAGACCAGGGGGTTGATGTGTGTTTATTTGGTAATTTGGAATTTTAGGGGTTCTTGTTCGAGATTCAGGTCACTGGGTTTTTCAAGATGTGCATAAATGGAAATATGCCAGTAAAGGTGTATCTGACTATATCAGTGCAACATGTGAGTTCATTGTTTCACTGATAGATAGGGCTCCAACCTTTAAGAAAGGAAGGATGATGCATCATGTTTTGTTGCTACAAATAGGAATAGAGACGTTTGGTGGTCCTTTTTAACGACTCCTTGTGTTCAATCAGACAACTCGTCTTAGGCCTTGTTTAGATACACCCAAAATTTATAAGATTCCCCATCACATCGAATCTTGCGGCATATGCATGAAACATTAAATATAAATAAAAAAGAAAACTAATTGCACAGTTTACCTGTAAATCACGAGACGAATCTTTTAAGCCTAGTTGCTCCAAAATTGGATAACATTTGTCAAATAAAAACGAAAGTGCTACAGTGTCAAAATCCAAAAAGTTTTTGAATCTAAACAAGGCCTTACACTTCCTTGCATGGTTGACAATTTTGTTTCCCCGGCACTCCCTTACAGTTCTTTCAAAAGGTAGGCACCTCAAGTCTGAAGTAACTTGATTACTGAGTGTGCTGATAACTGCCGCTTCCATTCTGAACTCATATACGGCACACGTCCAAAAAAAAAAAAGGAATCTGAAGATTCAAACACGATCTGACAGCATACATTGACAGGGCACAACTGTGGCATCTCGTTATATGTAAGCAGCTGCTACTTCGGGGCGGCAGAAGAAAAACCTCCGAGACCGGCAACGATTATCAGTGGCAGGATAGAAAACCCCATGACGACCTTTCCGACGACTCGCCGGCCAGCAGGGTCTCCTGAGTCCTGACACCCAGAAGCCTACAGCCGCCTCTGCGAGCCCAAACACCACAATGGCGATCAGAGCAGCATAGTACACGTAGCTGAACGCCTTCTCACCATGGTGGACGAACGCTGCCCTCGGCACCCTGAAGAAGACGAGGGAGAGTACCGCCGCGGCTTCGAGGACGCCGCACAGAATCAGTGCCGCCGGCAGCTTCTCAGGGTCCTGCAGGGCGTCGGAGATGGCGCGCGTCATCTTGCTGAGGACGTCCATGTCTGCACTGTGCAGGGCTCGTTGCTGCTGAGAATGGGAGTTTGCTTTGAGCTTGGAATGGATGGAGGAAGACAACTTTGTCGTCAGAGTATTTATAGAGAAAGGCCAACCCGAATCACAAACCGAACCGAAAAAATGAATAAACCGAATCATGGCATCCAAGGGGTATGCTCCTGGGGTGCATACGAGTCAATGGAGATGCTTTGGACACACCTGACAACGACGTATGGACGTGGACACGACCCAACCCGAAACCGAAACCGAGCTTAGACACGCTTTCTTGAGAGCTTGTTTTTGCGGCTTAATCTTGAGAGCTTGTTTTTGCGGCTTGCACCTTTACGAAAGGTAACAGGAGGCCAAAGAGTTCGGTTTCCAGGCAGCCCTGTTTGGTGGATCAGTGGATGTGCACACATTTCTGAGAGCGACCGAGCGATGCGACACTCAGCTGTTGTCATCCTTCAAATTTTCAAAAAGGCATGTAACAAGTGGTACAGTACAAGGAAAGAAGGTTTCTTATTCTGTTCTGCTGGGGAAAACAAATAACAAGAGGGAAAGCGGTGCTATTTTACGTTACCTGCAGATTGTGCCATGAAGCCTTTGAGAACTGAAGAACGATGTTCCAGTATTTGAATCTGTCAGCTAGCCTGCAGATGTCGGTAAGATATCAGATATGGAAATGCATTAGCACCATCACAGCTTTAATAATTTTGATGATATAATAAGCATACTTTAAATGACAACTGATTAGCACCAATGGAGAAGCGGCGAAGCAGTGAGATTTTATTTTAGTGAGATTGCTGTTCTCGTTCCTCTTTTGAAGGCCAATTATAATTGTATCCTCGTTTTTTTACTATGCTATTCCATCTTTGTTTTTTGAATTTCAAGCCACCGTTCACCCCTTGTTCTAGACCATGTTACATGAAGGCCGAATAAATAAATTAAATGAAGTGAAAAAACGAAAAATTAGAAGAAGATACTAACGCTTGACATTATCCTGACCCTCTCGGTTTCCACCGATGCTTGCTTAGGGCACTCCTAATGTAGAAACTACTATAAATTCTATGCTTATTCGGGCACTCCTAATTTAGTTTTCAAGCGTTTCGCTGATGTGGCAAGGTAGTTATTGAAGAGAGAAATAGCAAAAGTCATAAAAACTTGGTCTAAGTTAGAACCATATCTACACGAGAATCAAGGCATGAAGTGATGTGATTGGTTGAAATGGAGAGAGAATAAATGTGATTGGATAAAAAAAATATTCTGTCGAGACTATCCATTGAGACCATGATTTCTATATGTAGTGTCTATAAAAATTAAAAGATATAAAAACTATATATATTTTTTAGCATTGAGAATGCTCTTAATTATCTTGTAACGTAGAAACTGGGTCTAAGTTAGAAGCCATATCTACACGAGAACCAAGACATGAAGTGATGTGATTGATTGAAAATGGAGAGAGAATAAATATGATTGGATGTAGAAACTATTCATTGAGACTATGATTTCTATATGTAGTATCTATAAAAATTAATAGCTATAGAAAGTATATGTAATTTCTAGTATTAGAACTGCCCTTAATTATCCAATAACTTAGATATTTTACTAATGTGTCAAACGAGTTAATGAAGAGAGAGAGAAAAACATAGAAACCTAGTGAAACTAGTCTTCATGCATCGCGAAATCAAAGAAACCATCCTATAGCATGTTGGGGAGGATCTCTTTGCCGGATAGAACTCTGCCAAGACTCTTTTGCCGAGTGTAAATGTGGCTTTACCGAGTGTTCTAAATAGCATACACACCTTATCTTTATAAGCATCTCTGAAGAATAAATTTAATTGATACATCTGGATATTACTGGTATCTCATGGTTGATGAAGAAGCGTTTATTACTTAAAATATATCGTCATTAGATGCCATAGCGTCTCATTTGACTTCTGCTTGCAATTCTTGAGGTCCTAGGGCCACGTGTAATAAGTCCCTTGAGTCCAAAATCGGGTTGATGTCTCGTATGGGTGTAAATGCGATTTTTTTTTGGGGAAAAAAAGGTGTTAAATTAAGAAAAAAATTCAGGAATTGGACACGGAAAAGGTTGGGCTAGCTTGGGCCTATTTATTTATGCGCTCGCCGGTGGAGGTGGGCTACTGATCGGCGGCGCCGCGGCGGCGGAAGCGAGGAATCCAATCGATCGTCGTTAGCGGCGGCGTCGATGGAGATAGGCATGGGATCTATGCGAGCAGCGCCGAAAAAGTTGAGGACAAAAGCGGAGGTGAGGGTGCGTACGGTGCCGGAAGTCGAAGGGTGGGAGAGCCTGTCGCATAAGAGGTGGCTGGCGCAAGGGGGTTTACGAGAAGAAGAAGAAGTAGAGGAAGTGGGCGAGATCGACGACTACTTCGGCGTCGAGGCTAGCGAGTTTAGGGATACATGGAACCAGCGATATTCGAGCTACTGCGGTTCCTTCGAAGACACTAGTAAGTTGTTTTTTCGCTCTTCCAAATCCATGGAACCTCTCTTTAATTTTCAATTGGAACCTCTCTTTAATTTGCAATTGGTACCTCGATCCTACTGCTTTTGGCCCGCCGGTAGCCTGTTCCTATCCTGAAGTCGTTTTCTACTATCCCTCAACAATTCAAGATGATCATAATGTTATGTTATGTTTGCTATATCTCGGCTTGAATTGATGCAGTCTTAACTGGGGGCTGTTGTTCAATGTTGGCCTTTTGCCCTAGCTAGCTAGGTCGTTTAGGTCGTTTTGCCCAGCAAGGTTAACAATGTTTGGCTCCATGCCAGACATATCAAGTTTCCTAAAGGATCCAATCACATATTCTGTCTTTCATATGTGCTAGCATGGATGGATCACAACTTCACCAATATATAAACTTAATACTGACAGAGTAGTCAAGATGCCATCTTTATCTTTGTATGTGCATTCATTATTGTCGCTGATTGATAGACTCCATAATAACTTACTCTAAATTAATCTACTTGCAGCAAAGATCCTAAACAAGCGTTTCACGTTCGAGAAGCCTCATCGTTGTGGTGGCCCACAAGATACCCTGCAGGTCTTTTCACTCAAAATCGCAAAACTGAGAGTGGGTTTACAATGGCCGCTCCAGGTGTTTGGGATGGTTGCCATACGTGACTGCATCGATCAGAATCGCAATATCATCTTTGACCGCCCAAGACACCACTGCCAAATCATTACCCGAGAGGTTCGTATTATTTCTTACTAGCTAGTCATTCAATTCCTTGATTGATGCTTCTTGTTGTGCTGCATGATGAAGCAGTCATATTTTAATTTCTTCACCAACTCTCCTGTTGGCTGTAAGTACTGTTGTCTGTTATTACCATGGCGGGTGTGGCATGTTTCACAATGTTGTCTCCATGTCTGTAGTTCCTTTTTTTCTGTTTTTTTTATATAATTTATTTATGTACTCCATCCATTATAAATTGGAAGTCGTTTTTCTATGTATGTCAAAATGATTTACAATTTGGAATGGAGGGATTGCTGATTACTGAATCTGTCATGTTTGGTACTTTGATAATTTGTTTTCCCACACAACGGGAAACCTGAATTTCATCATTACTTAAAGCAACGAAATTGCAGACACAATGAGTTCAAAGTCCGCATGGGTCAACCAAGAATTTTCAAAACAGAAGGTTTGACAATATATGTGAGAGAAGCAAAAACTATTTACTAATCAAACTGGCACACTCTTGTTAGATTGAACTAATTACTTCCTTTTTACACATTGGAGTTATTACATAATATAGGGAGCACATGCATGTTGTGTTAGGACTTAGGGATATGGTGAGTGCCCGGAGGTTGTCCTGCGAACTTGTACATGACTCTGGCTCACTCTCCTCCCTCTGTTATTATAAGCTAATAAAATAGCATACCTGAGTTTTTGGAATGTATTAGTTGTGTTTGAAAAGGTACCAATACGGAATCATTGGGGATTTCTAGATATAGTACGCCTGGACAATTAGAATTAAGAAAATTTTGTTGTTATTGTCGAAAGCATAACTCATTACGAAATAAAGAAATAGGAGCATTTTATGTTTGATTTTTCTAAAAAACAGAAAGAGTAAGAACTCCTTATTAAATATATAGAACATAGATAGAATTCAAAATACAAATCAACTAATCTGATTTTAGGTAGATATTATTTCATATTTATAGAGGGTTTTTATTTTTATATATTTTGTTTTTTATATTTTTATATAGTATATTAATCAAATAATACATGGACCAAAGAAAGATTACTTCTTCTGGTTCTAGATCAAAAATTAATCATGGCTGATATCTTCTGAGTTGTCTTGAAAACAATACATGCATGATTACACAGCAAATGTGCTGTTTTTTTTATGTCAATCAATGATGCACGGAACAAATGTTCTGTATCAGCTTTTTCTGTTGTTTACTTTGAGTTTACAATTTTGGTTTGCAATGCTCCGTATTGTTTTATTATTAGGTTCACTTCAATTTACTTAACATAATTTGGTGGTGTTGCATATAGGATCCATATTTGAAACTGACAGGCCCTACACGTGCTGTTGTGGTGTTGGACCCTGCGACCTTTGAGGTTGATCTGAAAGTTAAGGGCACTACTGAGTCTGAGGATCAATGGTTGAGCTTTCTAGCTGTAGATTACCACCACTTTCCTCTGCTTAACTCGCATCTTTTTGGAAGGGAGTATGCTAGCAAGCTTAGCGAATTGCAGTTTCATCTTGGCTCTATTATTAGTTCAGTGGAGGCAACAATCGATGTGCAAATCACTAGTGGATCATGGCCACATGGTTTACGTGCCCAGTTCACTGCCGGTACTGCCAGCATACCTGGTGCAAAAGTCATCTTACTAGATTCTGGTGATGAAGGGCCACTTGTTGGAGATGGAAGTATCAAGCTTTCACGTTGTGTTGCATCTGTTGAAGTTGGGGGCGAGCTGAATGTTTGTGTGAAGGCATTTCTAGGTGATGAGATTGTGGTAAACAAAGTGAAGGTTTTTAAGCCTAAGACAGCTGGTGTAAGCGAGGACAGTCTTGTCGTTGACTTCAACCGAGAGATTTCCATGGCAAAGACTAAGACAGCTGGTGAAGGCGACATCTCTCCTGGGGTTGGCTTAAATCATGGGCTTGGCTGCTGCAAATTTGGTTTTATTATCTCCTGGTCGGTTATTTCGTATTTTAGGTAGTTTTCTTTAATGTATTTGATATTTGTTGTTAACTCATGATGTGTGTTAGAAACATATGAACTCGTCAGTCGTCACTGTGATTGTCGTTTCTGGAACTCATGATGTGTTAACTCAAAATTTTTTCCTTTTCGTGAACTAAACAAGGCCTACGGAATCTATTCCATCAATTTCTGTTCCCGGCTACAGTCTCATGATAATATTCTAAGTTATGTATCACATCATGCCAGCCCCCTGCTTTATATAGATCGCAGTTAAGTTATTGCTAGCGAGTGAGGGCATATAGTGTTAGGTACAGTGTTCAATCTCAATTCATTCTCAGTCAACATAATGAAATTCTATTTTTCTCCTATCTTGTTGATGCATACTGTTCGCTGATCTAAAAAGTCATGGCTGAAAATACTATTCGTTGATTTATTATGAGAGAAAAACACTGTTGGCTGGCAGAAAAAGTACGGCAAGCGAACGTGTTTAGGAAAAAAATGCATATTTTAACTGATGTAATAATGAAAATATCTTGCGAATCGTTTCCAGTATCTAACAGGAAATATAGGTCGTGTTTGGTTCGTTGCTGGTCA
>Ga0182004_10005285_pt1 | contig 10516 bp, 13 predicted proteins | sample Sormic07211540_1_FD_120479 | JGI IMG/M metagenome (GOLD analysis project Ga0182004, IMG submission 120479) | Endophyte microbial communities from Sorghum bicolor roots, Mead, Nebraska, USA - 072115-40_1 MetaG | ecosystem: Host-associated > Plants > Roots > Unclassified | place: USA: Nebraska...
ATTATAAAAATATAATTTCGAAAGCATATAATGATACTTAGTTAGTACCATAATAATAATTATTTTATAATATAAATTTGGTCAAACTTAAAAAAGTTTGACTCTCCAAGATTCTTGGAATGACTTACAATTTGGGATGGAGGAAGTATAAACTATATATTTTACAATAAATTACTTAATAATATTTTTAACTATGATTTTTTAAACAAGCGAACAGACTCACCGAATTAGGTCTCGTTTTACCAAACTCTAAAAGATGAGGAGGTAAGATTGTGAGCTGTTGGAGATAAATCTTTTTAATCTTACCAAAAATCAAAGGATGAGAAGAGTGTTTTGGAAACGGTAATGATGTATGTAGACGACGTCCGATGGTGCGGACGCCCACGTTTGTAGTCCTCGCCCACTCAAACGTCCATTGTCAATGGCACAACCACTCACATTGAGCATCTCCAAAAGTTTGCCAAAATTCACTTGTCAAATCTTGTGATTTGGCAAGTTGCTAAAATATATGATAAGTGTAATTTTGTAGTCTCTCCAATAGTTTGCTATATGGGCTTGGTAAAATTTAAAAAGTAGACCCACTTTCAAACCTCCATCAACTAATTTCACTTTTATTTATCATCGCACCCAGATTTATAGTAGCCAATTTCACTTTTATCTGTCATCGCACTACTACTGTAGTGATTTAAAGAACCTGTACTTTCATTTTGTGATTCTTAGAACATTTGGTCTTATTTGAAAGTGTCAATGATTTTATTTTTTTATTCAAAGAACCTGTACGTACTTGGCACTGTTGCCTTTTATTCGATTCGTCATCGTAGATTTGCCGGCCACCGTTGCATCTTCAGAGTGTCACATCTGATCTCCTCCTATGGCTTTGCACCTGGTTACTGTATCATATCGGCCACTGATTTGATTTGACGGCCACATCAGCACCTGTATGTAGACAACAACAGCAAGTGGTTTTGGCAAGTCGGAGACCGCGCGCAATTATGCGCGTGATGGACCGAAGGATGACAAGTTGCCATATTTTGCCAAACCATATGCCAAACTGTTGGATCATTTATTTTTCTAGTTCTGCTAAAAACAAAAGATAGCAAGTGGTTTTGGCAAACTCTTGAAGATGCTCAAGTCTCTGCTCACTTCCTCTCGTTGGCCGCACCTATTCTTTCGATTGCCGCCATGCTCACGCGTTGACTTTCCTCATCGCTCGCTCCCTCCCACCAGGCCCACGCCCACCCGTGACGCTAGTCGCTAGCGCACCCATACTGAGCTGCTCGCGCGACGCCACCTCCGCTCGAACCACTCCTTCCCCAACCCCGGCGTCCTCCTCCACGGTGGCTCCATTCCGCACCCTAGCGGCCTCCTTCCCCACCCAAGCGATGCTCCTTCCCCCCTCTCCTCCTCCTTCTCCCAAAACACTGGCGTCCTTCCCACAAAGAGCTCCGAACACCTACAGATCCGGTGGCCATAGCGCTCGCCGCGTCAGGCTCTCTTCTCTTCCCCCATGTTGCACTTGTGTCTTTCAATTGTTTTAGAAGCTTTTAGATATATGTTGCAGTAGAATTATACGGATGTTGCGAATGTAGATCGAGGATGTTGCGAAAATATTTTCCAAATTGTTTCAGTTGCTTTCAGTCTTATGTTGCAGCATGTATTCATGTTGTTTTTGCAAGTGTTTTTTATTTGAGTATTGTTTTATATGCTTCAGCTAATGTTGTAGTAGTTGTTCAATAATATGTTCATAATGTTTCAGCTGCTTCTAGTGGCGGATCTAGGATTTTAATTGTGGGAGTACGGACAAAAATAATATAGTTCATTAATATGGATATAACATAACTAGATCACTAAACGATGATAAAATAGCTATGAATGTAGAGTGTTGAGGCTGTTGTATGCGCTGAGTAGACTAGCAATTGTATATAACAATGTATTATACATGTATATGTTATTAAAGGGTATATATACTAGATGTTTTTTAAAAATTTTTGAGGGGACAGCTGTACCCCCATGCTACTACTGTAGATCCGCCCCTGGCTGCTTCAGCCTAATGTTACAATAGTTGTTTCGTGTTGTTGCAATAATATGTCCATGATATTTCAACCGTTCTAGCTTAATGTTGCAATAGTTGTTCTGTGTTGTTGCACGTGTTTTATTCTAGTTTTCTATGTTATTTGGCTAGGGAGGGGTGAGCCTAGTGGACAGAGCATGTGGTTTGTCAAGAGCTAGCGGGCGAAGCCACGGAGGTACTGGGGTCCGTGGACACGGGTGCTATGGCCATTGCTCGTGGGGGGCGCTTGGCATGCATCATGCTCGTTGCAGGTGTGGGATATATTGCAAGTGTTTTGTTTTTATAGGTTGTAGTGTATATACATATATATGACAGACAGAAGTAGTCTCCTCGAGACGTAGTGGTTCTGTGTGCCCAAAGATGGACGTGCTGGACGTGGAGGCTGCATGCATGCTAGATCTCTCTCTCTCTCTCTCCTTTTATTCCATCTCAATGCTGCCGGTCAACTGCAACATGCGGACAACAGGAGGGTGGGGTCAGACGTCATGCACTGCGGTCAAATCGGGATAGTGTCTCTCGTTTTTTGTCAAATCGGGGGTGGAAAAGTAGTAGGTGTGGGGTGTCCGGACGCGCTGCTGACGCCGAATGTCGGGACACTAGACGTCCCGTTTTGGAAACTCTTGAAAATGCTCTATCTATTAACAAATCCAGTCTTAATAATTATGATCATTGGACGAGGGAATATTTCTTCTTAATTTGAAAGTTGTGGCGGCAGTCTTAACCGTCTGGTCAAGTTTTTTTTGACGAGGAAACAATAGACTGGCCATAAGTCATAACATGATTGGACGCCAATACTCTTCAGTCTTCGCAATCACGCCTCCTATAACCTGGGTCAGACTACCCAATACCACTGGCCCCTCGAGACACAGTGGTTCCGCGTGCCTAAAGATGGGTGTGCTGGACGTGGAGGCTGCATGCATGCTAGGTCTGTCTCTCTTTTTATTCCATCTCGATGCTACCGGACAACAAGAGGGTGGGGTCAGACGTCATGCGTTGCGGTCAAATCGGGATAGTGCCTCTCGCTTTTGTCAAATCAGGCATGGGAAAGTAGCAAGTGCGGGGCATTCGGAGCGCTGCTGCCGCCGAATGTCCGGACGCCAGATGTCCTGTTTTGGAAACTCTCGAAGATGCTCTATATATTAACAGATCTAGTCTTAGTAATTATAATTATTGGATGAGAGAATAGTTCTTCTTAATTTAAAAGTTGTGGCGGCAGTCTTAATCGTCCGATCAAGTTTTTTTTTACAAGGGAACACTAGACATATCATAAGTCACTCTTCAGTCTTCGCGATCACACCTCCTAGAATCTAGGTGAGACTACCCAATACCACTGGGGAGTGGGGACTATCACTGTACCTAATAATCGCTGCAGGTCGGTCCCACGATATAAGAGGCGGTGGCGCGGATACAGTCACACTCACACCGCATCTCCGGCTCCTGGCGGACTCCACCCCACTTTCCAAACCAGGCCAGAGCCGAAAACCCCCGATCATGCCGCCGCCGGCCGAACCCTTCCCCTCCGTCACCGCCGGCTTGTCCGAGCAAGAGGCTGCCGATGCCGACCCAGACTTCCTCTACTTCCTCCGCCACGTCCGCCTCGACGGCGACGCGTACACGGTCGTGATCCCGCCCGAGGACGGCGCCGCTTCCCCTCCCTGGGTCATCAGGTACGAGCAACCCGTCCCCGATCACAATGCCGGGACCCCCGTCGCGGGCTCTGAATGCGGAGCGCAAAGGGGCCCTCCCTCGTCGGAGGACAGCCCTCGGGCCACGAGTGAGGCCCCGCGCGGCGAGAAGCGCAAGGCTCCAGACGCGAGCCCCGGCGGCGAGGTCAGCAGCGGTGCTGTCCCCATGGAAGAGGACACGACGACGCCGGTGGCGGAATCCGCGTGGTTTGACTCGCAACCCGACATCGACGAAGACTACCGCTTCTTCCTCCGGCACGTTCGCGAGGTGGAAGGCAAATTGGTGTTCAAGACGGGGAACTGTTCAATAACTATCGGGGAGGGGTATGTAGACCATAGCGATGCTGAGGATGACGACGACAGCGAGGAGGAGGTGGAGGAAGGGGAAGAGGAAGAGGATGATGAAGTGGGCAATACTGCGTCTGGGCAGTCGGGGCAGGAGGGTATTGGTACGGAGGAAGAGGATGATGAAGAGGAGGCCATCCCTGCGTCAGTCACAGAGGTTGGGAACTCGGATTTGCCGATTCTGAAGGTCTTTGAGATTTTTTAGTAAAACCGTGCTATTTGCATCTCTTATGAAATGTTGTTCTAAATTCATACCAACCCTTTCTTTGCCTTGTGATTTTTGTAACGCGTCTTCTTGATTAAAAAGGTGAAGGAGGAAGAGGTGAGCAAAGAGGAGGATGATGACGTGGGGCCTGTATCAGATATACAGATTGTTAACGAACCGGTGTATTATGAGGTAACAGCATACCATTCCCATTTGTTGTGAAATGTTATCATGTTTCAAGCAGGGGGCATAGGTTTCCTTGTGCCTATCACCGCTGATTCCATAGTCCATAACATTCTTTTCTTGTCATGTCTATGTGGTGCCTTGCCTAATAGACGAAGAAGGTGGAAGAAGGAGGAGAGAAGCCATTGAATGCTCTAGTCAGGGGAACAACAGATTTGGATCCTTTGGGCAAGAAGGAAGCAAGCTCAAGCAAGGCCATGCCTCTCAATGCTTCGGTGAGAGATTACAATACATGTCATTATTATTACTGTTATTTAATTCTGCACTCCTACATGCTATTTTTTTTAACACTGCACATGTTTTGTGAAATGGAAGAACAACCCTGCTCCCTGGCATATGTGTTATTTTTGCTTGTTCAGATAGGGGTATATGGATTAAAGTCCTTTGGATTTACTAACTCCTGGAGCCCCTCTTAATACAAATAGCGATTCAACATACAACAAATTTGCCTGGTTTATACTTGCACATGACCTGATTTGCGATCATGTTCGAAATAGAGATGTGCCTCTTATTGTCTTTCCCCATACCTGGACTGCTCCTATGGCATGTTTACAGTATGTAATTCGTCACAATAGGTTTAGCCTTTTAGGTAATTGTGATACTGTAGCATTCATGGATAATCCTGTTATTTTAAGGCTTCAAAGTGATTTATTACATTCCAAATTGTAAGTCATTTTAGTTTTGTCCTAAGTTCAATTTCTCTAATTTTGACCAAGTTTATGAAATGTATATAATTGCTTGCTGGCTCTTTCTATCTCGATGATTGAAATCTTGTGTATATCATGTATGTTAGCAGTTCATGTAGATTACCATTTAAAACGTCAGGTCATGTTATTCTTAACACATTATACTTATTGTGCAAACTCAAAAGAATAAATTGCAAACACTATATTTGTACCTTTTTTTCTTACCAGTTTTATTATTTGTAGATGTTATAATGTTATTTTTTACCCACTGGGAATTATTTGAGGATGTCTTGTAATGTGATCAGTACTGTTATTTGTATCTCTCAGTTTGTTTACTTTATTCAATATATATGAGGCAAAAGCTATGTCTTACGCTGTATTCTTGTTTCTGCAAATGTTTACTCACAGGAATTACAAGGCGTTATATGGCCCCCACATATCAATGACAGGCCAAATTCAATGTTTAAAGAAAAGTTGATTGAGTTTCTGATCAAACCATTTACACAGGAAGAATATGATAAGTATTTTGCCCTGGCTACTGATCGCCGTCCACTTCTCAAAGAACGAAGAACCCGTAATAAGGTTGCATACTACCCCTGGACACATGAGATGAACAAGTCATACTTTGATAGGTACCCAGGTATGCTTTTGTATCATGCACACATTATTTGTAAACAATCAACTCTTGTGATTTGGCCTTTGGCTGATTTTTGAGTCTCAATGTTTTCCTTTTGTAAATATCTTATTTGTACTGCTTATTGCAAGTTTTCTTGGTAAAGGGCAGGGTCAGGGCTAGTCCACCGTTCTATCATTTCTTTGAAAATCTTAATCAGCATAATGATGTGTACTGTGTTAATACTGCTGTTGATGGACTTCATGAAACCTCTTTGTGCCACAGTTTCTAATTATTGTTTTCATTTTGAACCTTAAATCCAATTGCTGGGCTGTTTTTGAAGTACATATGCCCCAAATAGATGGTTTGTTTGAATCTCTGATTGTAGTTGTGGACATTCTCTCCATACCATACCTGAGGTCCATAATTTGTGAAGTTAGCATTGGCTGTATTAGGGAGGAAAAATGTTACTTTAACAATTGCATTGGTTCATTTCACTCTTGTAGAATTTTGTAGTTCTATCAGCCTGTTCAACTTGCCTTTTAACCTGTTATCTCTCTCCCGATGGTGTGTCAGCCTTCTTTCTGGATTTAGTTGTTCTAATTTCTAAGTCAGGAGGTTTGTCAGATGGTGTTTGTGGTCAGAGGTGGTAGTGTTTCTCCTTAGCTGCTTGTTTGGAACAACCTGTGGTGGTTTTACCAGTGGTGTTATGGTTTTCTCATGTTTTTATTAGTTGTCTGTCGTTCATTGACTGGTGGTCCTTGTAGTTTTCAGGATCTTGTAGTTGTGTTTAACCTTGTAGTTTCCAGTGATCTTGTTGCTGTGCTTAAGTTTTCCTAGTTGTCAGCCTCTCTGTTTTCTCCCTTTAATTTGGAGCTGTTGTGTTTGGCTCGTCTTGTTTAGATTGTGATCTTTTGAATGAGTTGTCTAGTTGGTTGGTTGCATGTGTTTAGTTGTCATTGGTGCGGCAAGTTTTTTAAGTTGTTTTAGTTATTTGTTGAGTAGTTTTAATCTCACAGTTGTAAGGGTTATGGGTCCGGTTTTTCCTTTAAAAACTGGACCAATCTCTTCTAATAAAATTGTGACAAGGCTTTTTGTCATCCTTTCAAAAAAATTTATGTGTGTTTTCTGAGTGCAAGATATGTTTGGAACTTGGAGCACTTTTTTTTATCGAAAATTGGCAGGAGCTCTGCCTTGCAGAAGCAAACAACAGAAAGTTCTGCCCTTGCAGGCTATATGAAGAGAGAGAGGGCCGAGAGCATAGCCACGCTAAGGCAAAGGTCCTCCTGCTACTGGTTGCCAAAACCATGATGTCGTTGTGTGATATCCTCTTTTACCCGCAGCACCACCACCCACGCCGTAGAGCTCTCATTTTGGAATGTTCGCTTCTTTTCTTTCCACAAATCCCACATGACATAACTGTTTAATTAACCAGATGAAAACGCTTCTACGTGCCTTTGCTGCAATCTCTCACCACTTCGCAATGGAGGTGACATTGGCTGCCTGGATGTTTGGAGGTAGAAAGTTTCCCGATCCAGTACCCTCCTCCAGATGTCATTAGTGAATGGGCATATGGTAGGGACATATGTAGTCAGATTTCCTGTTGCCCATGACAGAGTGCACAAGATGCTTGGTGTGGCCATCCCCTCCTTGCTAGGTTGTCTGCTGTGAAAACTTTGTTTTGAATTAGAATCCCAGGCAATGAAGTTGAATTCGAATCGTGTCAAATGCGCTCTGTGAAGTGTGCAATGAAGCGGATGAGACCCCAGAGCATATCATAAACGGTTGCAACATTGCTAGGCAGTACTGGGCGGCAATAGGAGTGCCCATGGTGCCTGGGCAGGTTATGACTTATGAGTGAGCTGCACAAGCTAGATCACCCCAACAATCTGCCGATGCAATGCTGTCATCAACTGCTAGCGTCCAGCCAGAGTGAGGCAGAACAATGGCGGCTCAGATTGCCCAGACGGAGAAGACCCGTAGTGGATAAATGGTGTTTGCTCTTTGAAGACGCAATGACACATCTTACTTAGCTAGACTAAAACAATCTCCATGTAACCTTTCCTTGAAAGGGGAACTGGCAACAACCGGCAAAACTTGTAAAGCTATAAGCACATGTGGGCTGATTAGGGCCACAATATAATGGGTGGCGTCCATGATTCTTTCATGTTTGCTTCTAATTGACGCATTATTCCTCAGCTCATGGCTAACTTATTTGTTCTTGTACTTAACTAAACTGTAGAAGTTAGGTGCTAGCATTCTTGGGGCGTCTCCTTGCATCCGGCTACTGTGCCAAAATTTGGCTTTTGGCCATTACCCATTGTCACAATGGTGCATTGGACAGCAGACGTTCTGTGGCATCACAAGGGGTGTCCATGCCCACCCATGGCTTCGAATCATTAACCCACTCAGGCCAAAGCTAGCAAGCCTTAGCGCCCTTCCATCTATAAGTCTGAGATGCCTAGCCCCCCAAGCTTTTTGGATATTTCACTCTTCCCAAGTTGATGAGGCAGTGGGCATCATTAGCCTTATCTGTCCCCTTCCAAATGAAGGACTTGCGGATCCTGTCAATCTCTTTTCATGGAGCTCTTAAATTTGTTTAATGTATGACGTTTGAAATGGTTTCTCATGCAGTACCAATTATATCGATGATGAGTTGTGTTGGCTTCTCTGTGGTTCTCCCTAACTTTTGAAATGGAGCTCTCCCTTACGTCTTTCTTTCCTTTATGTTGTTGCTTAGGTTCCTAACCACTTCCTCTATGGTTCTGTAACCGGCACTATGGGTTCTCCCATAGCTGTGTTGTGTAAGCCGTTCTTTCGGCTCTCCTTAACGAAAACCACGTGAAGTCGTGTTCTCGAGAAAAAAAAAAGTTGTGTTGGCTTTCTCAGTCGGTTTGTTTACCTGATATGCTATGTTTCTCAAACTGGCCTGAGTAACTGACACCTCTTTGTTTGTTGAATTTCAGATCTTGCTGAGCAATTCAATCTCCAACGCAATAACTATCCAAATGGCTTGGCTCTTTTGCGTGGGCTTTTCTTCTGGTTGCAGGTAACCACATACCATTTTGTTGTTAATAATCTGGGCAAACTAAGTGTCTGTTGGCATCCCTCAAAATAAAATAAAATAAAATAAAAAGTGTCTGTTGGCACACATCTGAAACTCATAGCTCCATCTCCTGTTAAAACAAGTAATGACTGTAGCATAAGCGTACTCTTGGTAGAATTGAAACAAAAAGCTTTATTTTTTCAGTGGAGACAGTCAGTTTGCCTATGTAACTCAGCATAGTACAGATCGGGCTGGGAAAGATATCTGGCATGAATTCATGATTAATCAGTTTATTGGCAGCATTAGTGTGTACTCTCTTCTTTGAACCAGTACATGCTACTCAGCAACAGCATAGCATGGTGCGGTGTTCCCTAAGTTTAATTATTTACTCTATCTGTATGCTTTTGTAGAACATTGGGCAAGAAGACCAATTCAGGCCATGGAGCGATGAATTTAAAAAGTACCGAGTTGTTCCTTTTGTGGAATGATGGGAGAGGGTTTCCATTCAGTTCAGAAAGTCGTTTGGTAAGTTAGCGTGGTCACCTCTGTGCAACTTTGACCAGTGATGCTCAGGGGCCTTCGGTGATATCTATTAGCAGAAACTATGGAAACTATGGTATTGTGTAACCCAGTTTGAGTGCCCTAGAAACAGAGGAAGGGGTGTCTAAACTAGAGCAAACCCTTATTTTGCCCAGACTCTCGTTATGCGGGGGTATTATCTGTGCAGGGGTGACAAAATGCTGCCAACAGAATCGGATATGACTTTGCATCTGTATAATCTGAATTCTGGAGTGCTCTGGTTCGTATCTGGAACTGCAAAGTGCAAAGTATACATCTTATTCAGCAATCGAATGGAGAAACCATTCTCTTAAGGGTGTTGGATAAGTACATTCTATTTCGCTTCTGGGATCTGGTTGCTGTTGAACTTCATCCGAGGCTTGCCCATGCTGAAATTGAGGACTCTGGACCTCATGTTGTACTTGAGCACCCCGTCGTACAGCATTTTGCGGATGTAGTGCTCAAGGTCTGACCCGATCAACCGAAGTGTGTACTCCGACAGCTCAGCTCCCTGTTTCATCATCAAAGAAGAAACGAGTCCAGCAATCAGCCATGAAGACATCCAGTAGTGTATTTGCCATGACCGTATTTTGGTACTGCCTTTGCATTAAAGTAGAGGAAATGAAAAAAATAATGACCGTATGAATTTCAGACATTAATAAGAGATTCAATTCAACTTTTATCTACTCGGAGCTGTTGGAGTGGTAGGGGGAGCAACGACAACGACAGAGGTTACCTCGTAGTGATCGACGAGGTCCTGGAACTCGTTGAAGACCATCTGGCATGCCTCGTCGGTCCAGGCGAACTCGTCCTGCGGGTCGAGCATGAGCGTCAGCTTGTCCATCTGCGTCTGGTCGAACACGTTGGTCACCGGGTCGATGTACGCCGCGTAGATGCGGACGTGCCGCGTCGTGCAGCTCAGCCACTGTCCGCCGTACTCGCGGCTCATGTTCTTGTTCTCCGCCAGCGGCTGCCGCGGCAGCGACTGCGCGTCCCCCTTCCTCGCCTGCGCCTGCTCCTCGGCGCCGCCCTGCGCCGGCGGCAGGGTCGCCACCTCGGCCGCC
>Ga0182004_10005286_pt1 | contig 10513 bp, 10 predicted proteins | sample Sormic07211540_1_FD_120479 | JGI IMG/M metagenome (GOLD analysis project Ga0182004, IMG submission 120479) | Endophyte microbial communities from Sorghum bicolor roots, Mead, Nebraska, USA - 072115-40_1 MetaG | ecosystem: Host-associated > Plants > Roots > Unclassified | place: USA: Nebraska...
TCGTCTCGTCAATTTCGACCAAACTGTGCAATTAGTTTTTATTTTTGTCTATATTTAATATTCCATACATGCGTCTAAAGATTCGATGTGACGGAGAATGTGAAAAATTTTGCAAAATTTTCTGGGAAGTAAACAAGGCCTAGATTGGAAAACCAAAATCCTGTTCCTTTAGGCCTTGTTTAGTTTCCACAAAAAACCAAAAACTTTTCAAGATTCCCCTTCACATTGAATCTTACGGCACATGTATGGAACATTGAATATAGATAAAAATAAAAAAATAATCGCACAGTTTACTTGTAAATTGTGAGATGAATCTTTTAAGCCTAGTTACTTCATGATTGAACAATGTTTGTTAAATAAAAACGAAAGTGCTATAGTAGCGAAAATCCAAAAAAAATTCACAACTAAATAAGACCTTAGGCGAGAAAAAAAACCAAAATTATGTTGAAAAGGATGGCCATATTTTATGGGTCTCTCTACAAGGCCTAGATCAAATTGGGCCAGAGATTTCGAACGCAGTTTTTCTGCCCTTGATGACACATGGTCTCATCCTTTAATTGGATTCGTATGAACATATATCAAAGTGAATTCAATGAACAATGAACAGAAAGATGAGAGCATATGTCTTCGAGAATAGAAAAAACTTTACCTAGAGATCATTTCAAACCAATCCTATGTTTCCCCCTGCCCCCCAAAACGTGGCCCCTACGGATCCCAGCTGCCCGCTCGAAGATCAGACACACCGCAGAGTCCCACCACCTGAAAAGTGAAAACCAACGCCTACAGATCCATCCACGTCGTGTAGAAAGCCAGAAACGCTCACCCCGACCGCCCTGGCATCGCATCATATTTTTCCCTTGCGTCACCGCCGTGTACACCGGCAGTCCCAGATCCTCACCTCCAACCCAGACGGCCCCCTTCCTGTGCTCGTCGCCGGCGATCTACGGGTAACCTCGGCACCCATCGTTCAGTCTCATCTCGATCAGTGGTATCTCCGGTATTTTTATATGGATTTAACGTTCGAAAAATCATGGTCAGACCCACTTGAAATCAAGGGTATTCAGTTGAATACCTATGATTTTTTGCTAATAAAAAAAATCTATAGTGTACTATGCACGAATGTGTTTGTTTTATTTTAATTAAAAAAAATGAAAAATAGTCAACATGTCGGCGAGTTCCTGAATTCAACCCGAACAATCTTCTCCTGATGGCCCAACAAGGTCCAGCTTCTCCCAGAGTCCCCCGCCGCCAGGAGCCCACGAGGCCAGGACTGGTGGAGGCACACCGCGCACGCGAGTGATCGCGTTTTCCTCCTCCTGTCTTCTCCCGTCTCTCTCTCCTCTCCCAAATTTCCCAAACCCCCTAGCGGCGGCGGCGCCGGACTGCGGTGACCTAGGCGGTTGGGCGCTGGCTGCGGGCGACGGAGCCTGACGTGCAGGGCGGGGCAGTCGATCGCCGAGCGGTCAGCGTAGGGTGTCCGGAGGTCTGCCACTCCGCCGATCGGAGCGGATCCCCTGACCCACTGCCGATTGGAGCAGAGCCACCACTCCACCTGTCCTGTCCACCAGCACCAGTGAATTGGATTTGTAAGTTGGCTTCGCGTTTCAATCCATTGTTGGATGCAATTTGTGAATGACTTCGAAAGAGCAGAACTACTACAGCTAGTGAGAATTAATTAATTAGAGCACGTTGGCACTTTGTTATGCTGAATAATTGACACTTGTATGTTAAACAACTCAATGCTATAAAATTATGTTCAAATATGTGTTATATTGCTATATCTATACACTTACGATATGGTATGGTATTATAGACATGCCACATATTAGGTTTTAGCTTTTTTTTTATGACCCTTTATATTTTGAATACCCAACCTCTAAAACCTGGGCCTGCCACCAGTTTGAATCGATCTGTTGCAGGGGAAGCCTTTGCTCGATGGATTTCACGTTACTGATTTCCTGAATACCTGACCTTACCTTTTTTTTTTTGCTGTTTGGTTTGTTGGTGTGGTGCAGGAGTAGATCGCCACCGCAGAACCCTCACTGCAACCATGGCGACTTTTGCGAAACCTGAGAACGCACTCAAGAGAGCTGAAGGTGAGTTGCTGGGACTTGGCTTGATTTTCATCTGCAGCTATGCAGGTGGTTGTTGTTGTGGTAGTGTTGCAGCTATACCTGCCGCATGCAGAATTCACTAGGCACTTGGGAATTAGGATAGCGTGAAGATGAAGCGTTTGATGTGTTTGTTACTTGCTCTAATTCAATAGGAAATGTTTACTGCTGATGAAGCCATTGAGTGTTAGGTTAGGTTCTACATGTTAGGTTAGTTACATTGGCTAAATTGACGCTGTTCCATTAGATACGTGAGCCTCGGTTACTGCATACAAACAAATATTAGCAAGCTGTCTGTTCTGCCTCATTATGTGGGTTAACTTGACCCATTGAGATTTTTTTATGAACAAGTCATGCAATGATGCTAAGCCATGCCATTTTAGTTAAGGCTTCCAGTGGAAGCTGAAGTGAACAGTGGGAGTACTTTTTTCCTTATATCCATGTTTTTACTTGCTATTGCCAACTCCACGAGTACCAATAAGTTACCCCCCCCCCCACACACACACACAAAAAACCCAAGAGTTTTGACCTCACTTCTATTTTATCTGAACTGGTTTAATTATTGCATGACTCATTGACTCATGACTTTGTACTGATATTGTTCTGAAGATGATTGCAAATTCTAGACATGACTCATATTGGCGATTTGGCGCAAAATATGTGTGTACTGATTGCTTCCTCTGCTTTTATTTCAGAATTGATTCATGTTGGCCAAAAGCAGGCAGCTCTCCAGGCTTTACATGATCTCATTACCTCGAGAAGGTACAGGTCATGGCAAAAGCCTCTTGAAAAGATCATGATGAAGTATGTAGAACTCTGTGTTGACCTGAGGAAAGGAAGATATGCAAAAGATGGTCTTATTCAGTATAGGATTGTCTGCCAGCAAGTAAACGTGTCATCCTTGGAGGATGTCATAAAGCACTTCATGCAGCTTTCCAACGAGAAAGCTGAACAAGCTAAGAGTCAGGCAGAAGCCCTGGAAGATGCTCTGGATGTTGAAGATCTGGAAGCAGACAAGCGTCCCGAAGACCTGATGCTCAGTTTTGTTAGTGGAGAGAAAGGAAAGGACCGATCAGATAAAGAGGTTGTCACTCCTTGGTTTAAGTTCCTCTGGGAGACATACAGGACGGTTCTTGAGATACTAAGGAACAATTCAAAGCTTGAAGCGTTATATGCTGTAAGCTATTCTCTTATGAGCATTGTATTGTTTGTATTTGTTGAATTTACTTCGTATGTGATATGTAATTTGTCCATGATATCGGTACATCACATTTACCATTTATATAGTTTTTTATTTTCTGTTGAATTATTTGTACATTTTTTGCCTCCCCTATATCTATTCAACAATCACCCTATTCAGATGTATGTGATCATACAACCAATTTCTATCTGAAATTCACGTACTTTTGCTATTAAATTCAAAACATATCTTCTGAAGTCAATATCTTAATGTAACATCTAATATTCTGGTTAAATGGTTTGGCATTTCTGACTTTCCTATCGGATCATGTACCTACATTTGCCTGTATTAGTTTTATTCCTTGTACAATTTGTGCTCCGGTAAATACTTATGAGTAGCTTTTGTGACTGATTAACTTCCTAATATGCAGATGACTGCTCATAGGGCTTTTCAATTCTGTAAGCAGTATAAGAGAACAACTGAATTCCGTAGGTTGTGTGAGATCATCAGAAATCATCTTGCCAATCTCAACAAATATCGCGATCAAAGAGATCGGCCTGATCTGACTGCACCTGAAAGTTTACAACTGTATCTCGATACACGTGTTGAACAGCTTAAAGTTGCTACAGAGGTTTCCCTATGGCAGGTTTGTTCCAGAACCTATGTATTTTAATTAATTCTTTATCCATGTAAATGTTACATTCCTCTAATTGTCACCGAATGTACCATCTTGCAGGAAGCCTTCCGATCTGTGGAAGATATCCATGGTTTGATGAGCATGGTGAAGAAAATGCCCAAACCTTCTGTCTTGGTGGTGTATTATGCAAAATTAACTGAAATTTTCTGGATATCTGATAGCCACCTTTATCATGCGTATGCATGGCTGAAGCTTTTCAACTTGCAAAAGAGCTACAATAAGAACTTGTCACAGAAGGATCTACAATTAATAGCATCTTCTGTCTTGCTCGCTGCACTATCTGTGGCACCTTATGACAAGAAATATGGTGCATCTCATTTTGAGACAGAGAATGAGAAGGAGCGTAACATGCGGATGGCCAACCTTGTTAACTTCTCGCTTGATTCCAAGCGTGAAAATAGGGAAATGGTTTGTTCTCCAAACTGTTCGTAAATTAAAGAGTGTGTTCAGTAGCACTTTTTTCACCCTGATCAGTCTGCTATCCTTTTTGCAGCCTTCAAGAGCATCTCTTCTATCTGAGTTGGTACGTACTGTAAATCATACTGTTATTCCTGCAACTGTGTTTTCTAATTTCTGTATTTGGTCTTTGTTACCACATGCATTCCTTTATAAGCATTTTTTTATTATTTTTTATCACTCTAGAAAGATGTCTTGCTCAGGAAGGGACATTTTAATGCGTGTGATATTGTAATTACATCAAAGGGTTCAGCATGGCCATGACACTTTCAAAGACCTTTCTTCTGTGGCAATTGTGCTGCTAAGTTAATTTTTATGTTATAATTAACTGCTTATTTGCAGCACTTAACATGATTCTCCTTTTTACTATGCGAGTTGGATAGCTGAAATTTGAAAGCATTGTCATCTCTTTACTCTGGTCCATCAATATAAAATCAATGCTATCTCTCTTGCTGTCATAAATAGCTACTCAGTATCTTTGATGACTTGTAGGTGTCCAAAGGAGTCCTTTCATGTGCTTCCCAAGAAGTGCGAGATTTATACAACCTTTTGGAACATGAGTTTCTCCCTCTGGACCTTGCATCAAAAGTGCAGCCACTTCTTTCAAAGATTTCAAAGATTGGAGGGAAGCTTTCATCAGCTTCTTCTGTTCCAGAGGTTAAGTTATCTCAGTACATATCAGCATTGGAGAAGCTGACAACATTGAGAGTGCTGCAACAGGTCCTAATTCATGTTCTGCTATATACGTTTGTACATATCTTATATAATTGCTATATGTTGCAATAATGATTTTAATGTCTCTTCCACTTTTCAGGCCTCTTTTATTTTCCAGTCCATGAAGATTGATATGCTCTCAAGAATGATCCCTTTCTTTGACTTCTCTGTTGTGGAGAAGATTTCTGTTGATGCTGTGAAACACAATTTTGTTGCTATAAAAGTTAACCATTTATCAGGAGCTGTTCATTTTGGTACTGTGGTATGTGATCCTGACTCTGTTCATTATCTGTTCGCAGTTGCCTCTTGGTTGTAAGCTTCGTGTAGATCTCTGTTATATCGTTTTCTTTTCATGATTTAACTATTTAAGATTTTGTTCCTTGATGTTTTATCTTCTAGAAACACATGTATGCAGTGCCGCATGGGTCAAGATTTTGTACAGTGGGTTCACATTGTCACCGTGGTCATTACTATTTCTTAATGTTCTTCAATTAATTTACTTTTAATATATAGATACTCATCACCCACTATATGTATTTTATGACTTTATGAGCATGTGCTCCACTGTGGTACCCCTTTCTTTCAGAATATATGTAATAACCCTTTAGCTCCTCAAATTGTGTTTGAACATATTTGTCAAATCTTGAAGATCTTGCTGGTGTTCTTATGTGCTTGAATTTACTTTCCAGCTATCTGTCATATTTTTGTGTGATGCTGAATGCATTACTTCATGATGAGATTGAACACTGACATTATTATGACCAATTTCTCTTTATAGGACATAGAATCTGATGGATTAAGTGATCACCTTAGTGTTCTGGCTGATTCATTAAATAAAGTGAGGAACCATATTCATCCACCAGTGAAAAAGCCGACTAAACTCGGTGAAAGTCTGATTAGTTTGGCTGGAATAGTGGAGAATGAACATAAGAGGCTTCTTGCAAGAAAGTCCATCATTGAAAAGCGCAAAGAAGAGCTTGAGCGCAAAATATTGGAGAAGGTATATGTTATTTGATTACTCTTCAATGCTTTCTAGTTTTTACCTTTTATATTAAGTTTTTGTTTATGGTTGCTCTCTTTTTCCAGGAAAAAGAAGAAGAAACAAAGAGAATGAACAGTCAAAGGAAAACTGCGGACGAGGAAAGGGTGAGGCTTCTCAATGAACAGAAGCAGAGGGAGCACGAGCGGATTCGTAGAGAGATAGAGGAAAAAAATAAAGCAGAAGCAAAAAAGTTGCTAGAAGACTTGAAGAAAGCAGGGAAAAAACATGTCGTTGTTGAAGGGGTAAGAAACAGTTATTGCTTTACAACAACTAGCACTGCTTGCTATCTATATTTGTGAAAACACGTTCTTTATTTGCTTTAAGTTTCTATAAGGATATTAGTGGAGGATCAGATAACCAGTAGGTGAAAGGTGATGTACATGTAGACATGATCAAGGTTTCATTTGGGAATTTCTGGCTCAAACAAGGCGGTGAACTCCATGCTGGGCTCAGATCTTGTATTTCGTGCTTCATTTCAGTATTGTACAAACGTGTTGGCACCTGTGCTCCTTTGCTTTTGTTAGTGTGGGCAACTTAGATGTCTTGCTCCTTTGCTTTTGTTAGTGTGGGCAACTTAGATGTCTGATATGGTGCATGGGATAATTGAATATTATTTTTGGATGCGGACTAAAATTTGATGGTACAAGAGTATGATAGAACTTAATTTCATTTTTCATCCTAAATATGCTACTCCCTCCGTCCCAAATTGTAAGTTATTCCAAGAATCTTGGAGAGTCAAAGCATTTTCACGTTTGACCAAAATTATAAAGGAAAATACTAAGATTTGTAACGTAAAGTGAGTATACTATGAAAATATAATTAAGAAAGAATCTGATGATACTTAGTACCATAATAATAATTATTTTATAATATAAATTTGGTCAAACTTAGAAAAGTTTGACTCTCCAAGATTCTTGGAATGACTTATAGTTTGGAATGGAGGGAGTACATGCTAAGGCGGATGCTTGTATTTATTGATTTTCAGTTTTGTATTATCTTGCTACATGTGTCCCTAATGGTCTATGAGCTTGTAATTACTTGTTTCTTTTAAATTGGATATTGTCACTATATTTGGCCCGCATGTACTATCGATCACATTGTGCCGTTGTACTGAAGTAATGTTGATCACACTGCCAAAAGCCTAAAATCCTCTATTCAGAGTGTTGGCTAGAACTTGAATTACCATTCTATCTTTGAATTGTAAACCTCTTCAATATTCTTATAGATCTGAATATTTGGGTGCAGGAGCTTACTAAGGAGGCCATCATGGAATTGGCATTGAATGAACAGTTGAAGGAGCGCCAGGAAATGGAGAAAAAACTGCAGAGGCTTGCAAAAACAATGGATTATCTGGAAAGGGCAAAAAGGCAGGAAGAGGCACCACTGATCGAGCAAGCTTTCGAGAAGCGTCTTGAGGAAGAGAAGATCCTTCATGAGCAAGAGCAGCTTGTCAGTTTTCTACTGTTCTTTTATTGTTTATGCAGTTCAGATACATGTGAGCACTTTAGTCATTTATTTATTTCTGCTTGCAGCGCGAGATTGAACTCAGTAAGCAACACCATGCTGGCGACTTGCAAGAGAAAAATAGACTTTCTCGAATGTTGGAACACAAGGTTTGTATGCTACTCATGTCTTTGTTATTAAGCCTCTACATCACAATGCAGGTTGCTTCTGTTTGGTATATATTTAACCTGTGATGCTGTTTTGATCCAAAATCACCTCTTATTACAAATGGTTATTTTGATATACACTTGGACTAATCTGTTACCATATAGCAATGAATTTATGGTTGCTTGCTACTTCCTCCGTTCCAAATTGTAAGACACTTTAGCTTTTCTACATACGTTAGTTTTGCTAGGCGCTTAGATAGTATCTTGAAAAACCAAAACGTCTTATAATTTGGAACAGAGGGAGTATTTGTTATACATAGAATGCCTTACCCTATAATCAAGATAAGATTGCTCAGGATCTAATGCTGTCCACTGTAATTTTTCATTGAAATTTACAGAACATGATGCTTGAATTTGAGATTCTTTTGTGCCTCTTAACTAACGAACTGTCAAGCTGGCCATATATTCCAATATCTTTGTTCATGACAAATAACCTTCCCTTTGTCTTCCTCACTTTCTGTTTCGCTGTTGCAGAATGCTTTCCAGGAGAAAATCGTCCAACGTCGTGAAGCTGAGTTTGGTCGTCTGAAAAAAGAGAGAGATGAACGGATCAGTCAGCTGATATCATCAAGAAAGCATGAAAGGGAGACAGTAAGGAAATTGATGTATTATCTGAACCTGGAGGAACAGCGGATTGAAAGGCTTCGTGAGGAAGAGGAAGCTAGAAAACATGAAGGCAAGCGAATTCTGAACCCTCATATTCATCATTCGTTGATTGTACTTGTTGGCACACTTCTGCTTGGTTTTTCCGGGTACCTTTCGAAAGCAAAACTTTGACCAGTAAAATATATTTTGTGTTATCCTGTAATTGTAGTCAAAATGGCCGTGGTGCATTGTTAAGTAAGAATAAGCAAACTGTGGCCTAGTTTACCTTGAAAGTTGCCCACTGGCTATTTCGCCATAGTTCAGTTTGATCTTCTGCGAAACTACGGAAATTGAACCATAACGTTGTAGTTCTTTCACCTAAAGTTAAAAGTTTACTTATAGTTATAGGTATAAATGTATAATGTTAAGTTTTCAGTTTTGCATGCTTTGTTTTAATACTAAAAATAATTGTCTGAATGCTGTTCACATGATTTCATTGGTTTTGATGTCTCGTAAACAATGAATCAAATTAGGTAATGTTCCCTCTTTTTTTTCCACCATTGCAATACTAAAATTAGTTTTTGGTCAGCATATGAAGAGGTCCCTGTTCAAACTGATCCAACGCTAACCTAGCATTGATTTTTGATACTTGATCAACAAATAGCATAAACTCTATTTGCTACTGTGTAACTAAATGTGGCTCAGTCTCTATATCATTCCATATTTGGCCAAATGGAACTTAAGGATTCGAATCCTGTTTCATCCATATTATTGATTATATTGTTTACTCTCCTGCAGAGGAAGAGAGGAGGAAGAGAGAGGAGGCTGAAAGGAAAGCTAAGCTTGATGCTATTGCTGAAAAGCAGCGATTGAGAGAGAGGGAGTTGGAGGAGAAGGCAAAGGCGAGCAGGGAGAAGCTCTTATCTGAGGCTGTGCACACTCCTGATTCTACACCTGTTGCACAGCCACCTCGTGAGCCAGCAGCAGCCCCTGCTGCAGCTGCGGCAGCCTCTGCTCCAGCTCCTGGTAGATATGTTCCGAAGTTTAAACTCGGCAGCGATAGCGGCGGCAGCTCTGGAGGCAGCCAGAGACCAGATGTGCGCTCCCGTGATGAAGACCGCTGGGGTCCACCCGGTGGCAGCCAGAGACCAACAGATGCGCGCCCACGAGACGAAGACCGCTGGGGTCCACCTGGTGGGAGCCGGAGACCATCAGATGTGCGCCCACGCGATGAAGATCGCTGGGGTTCACGTGGAGAGCGCTCACGCCTTGATGAGCGTTCACTCAGGCAAGATGGCCCTCCTGCACGACAGGATGCACCTCCACCCCGCCAAGATGGCCCTCCTCCAGCTACTGACCGCTGGCGCGGTGGACCAAGATTTTCCTCAAACTCTTCATCAACCTGGTCCAACAGGCCACGGAACTGATGCCATGCCCCTGAGATGTTTTGCCATAAATGTCATTGTGGAGACATCCGTGCACAATGTCTGCTAGTGATCTCGGCTAGAATGGTCACTTGAAATTTGTTTTCTGTTTTGCCGACTGCACCCAAATTTTTGGAGCTTGTCTTTTTGGCTATGGCACCTTTCCGGTCAATGTTTTGACGTTCCAAGTTGCTATACTCCATGGATATTTGTGTCGCTGTTTGTCAGTAATACTTAAATCTTGTGATGTTTTTATTGGCTCGTATCCTTGAGTGTGGGTTAGTGTTTAGTATTGTAGCTATTTAAATTGTGAATTCTGTTTTCTACTCATACAACCGTTACTAATGGGACGGTATGTTTTTTTTATTGTTTCCAAGAATTACCAAAACATTATAGTACACGGGATTGGAGATTATAGGTTGAAATTAATGAGACTTGTTACCATGGTGGTGTCAACTTGTTTGGAAATATTGAAACACTATCAGTTTCATCCTATCTCTCAATAACTACAATCAATGCCATGTTTGCCTATGTAGTACTACTTCACTTGCATTGCATTTGATTAGATCGAAACTCCAGGACTAAATAAGAGTATCAGACTATCTCCAACGATCATCACCCAAAATATAAAAGA